>Ga0115567_10000108_pt1 | contig 77919 bp, 65 predicted proteins | sample COGITO_mtgs_1204_2_FD_88679 | JGI IMG/M metagenome (GOLD analysis project Ga0115567, IMG submission 88679) | Pelagic marine microbial communities from North Sea - COGITO_mtgs_120412 | ecosystem: Environmental > Aquatic > Marine > Epipelagic | place: Germany:Helgoland, sampling site Kabeltonne...
GAAGAGTTGAATTTGGGTAATTCTGGTACTTTTTGGCATTCCAATGGTGAAGTTTTACCTTGGTAATACAAAAACGGAAGCTTGGCTGAGCCCAGTATGATCTTAATATGAGCGGTAAATTCGAACTATCATTTTCAACGCCAGGCAGCAGCGGTTATCATTTTGTTACCGCTGCTTAAATTAACCCCAAAACAAGCCTGTAAAATCGCCCTCATCAGCCAAGGGCTACATAAGAGTCATGCCTTTGGACAAGGTGTTAAAGGCGTCAATGCCGCCGTCAAGCATCTAGGCTATATTCAAATCGATTCTATTTCCGTTATTCAACGTGCCCATCATCATTGCTTGTGGAGCCGCGTAAAAAATTATCATCCTGATTTTATTAGTCAACTTGTGGCCCAGAAGCAGATATTTGAATATTGGTCTCATGCGGCTGCCTATTTACCTATGCAAGATTACCGGTTTTCACTGCCCAAGAAACAAGCTATTGGCGCAGGCGAAAAACATTGGCGAGATAAAAATCCTCTCGCTGAAAAACGTGTGTTACAAAGAATTCAACAGGAAGGTCCATTACGAGCAAAAGATTTTGAGCGGGACAGCACAAAGAAAGGCACAGGTTGGTGGGATTGGAAGCCAGATAAAGTTGCCTTAGAACAACTCTTTATTGAAGGTGAGTTGATGGTAGTTGAGCGCAAAGGGTTTCAGAAAGTCTATGATTTAACTGAGCGAGTATTACCAGAAGGTATAGACACCACAGTCCCTAGTACCAAAGAACTTGAACGTCATTTGATTAAAGGGTACTTACGGGCTAACGGTTTTGCTAACGCCCAGCAAATCAGTTATTTGCGCAAGGGGTTAAAAAATCATATCACTCGAACGTGCCAAGAAATGCTTGAAAACAACGAATTGCAGCAATTGATGGTGGTCGAACAAATTTATTATGGGTTACCCCAAGTGACTGATTTGCTCAAGCAGACCGTTAACCGCAATCAAGTCAATATACTATCACCCTTTGATAATGCCGTGATCCAGCGTAAACGACTCTCTGAGATATTTGGTTTTGATTACCAAATCGAATGTTACGTGCCGCCAGCAAAACGCCAATACGGCTATTTCAGTCTGCCACTGTTATGGGGAACGGAGTTTGTTGGACGAATGGATGCCAAAATAGATCGCAAAACTCAAGTATTACATGTTCAAAACTTGCACTTAGAAACGGTAAAGGTGGAGGAATTTATAACGCTATTGAAGCCAGCACTAATAGCCTTTATGCAATTTAATGGTGGAACCGAGATACAACTTCATAAAGTGACAAGTAATCAAGATTTAGCAGCAAATAAACAAGCAGACATTAAGCAACGTCTGCAAACGTTATAGTTTATTCTCCTACCACTAACAAAGCTTTCTCGGCTTGATTATTTAAAAAATAGTAAAAGTCCATGGTGCGTTTTTCGGTACCCGCTTTGTTTATCTGGAAATAGTTCAACGTGTTTTCAAAATAGAAACTGTCATTCTCCATAGGAATGACCTCATATTTAGTCTCATCGTTTCTTTGATAGTAATATTTTCCGTCATAAAAGCTTAATTTTCTTATCGTTTCATCATCCAATTGATAGCGCCCAATATACCCAGAGGATGACTGTTTTGATAACTGGATTTTGTTGTAATTGGGTATTGGCAATGCTAAATGTGTTGCTGCCAATTTACCTGTCACCGTTGCTGGTGGGATCCAACCACCTCCATTGACACCATCACTATTGCTCAATGCAATAATAAAAATATCGGTATCGGGCAGGTAAATACTGTGGCTAGAATAGCCTAACGTTGAGCCACTCACTCGAATCACAACAACATTCCCAATACGAGAAAGAGAGTAGGTAAACGAACCTTGGAGTTGAGTACCGTCATTTAGAATCACGGGCGAAAGGAGGATCTGCAAATGTGCCTGATTAAGCACTTTATTTTGCATGAGAGCATGACTAAATAGACTTAAATCATAAGGGGTTGAGAGTAAGTCAGCCGCAGCATACCCCCAATTTAGATTGATCAAATCGTGTTGTACAGGCTTGCTGCCATCAAATGTATAACCCGTCACTTTTCCTTTAGTTAGTTTAAAAGAAGCTTGTGATGTATTGTGCATTTTCAGCGGTTTAAAAATTCGTTCATTAAGAAACTCCTCATATGTTATGCCGCTAATTTTCTCTATTACAATGGAAAGCATGCTGTAACCGACGTTACTGTAATTTATCTGCGCTCCTGATACATATTGCCAATGTCCATTTTTGAACTGAGTAATGAGTTCGTCTAACGTGACACTTTCTTGAATACGAGTACTTAAAAATTCAGCTGTGTTGATTGGGTCTACCAAGCCAGAGGTATGTGCTAACAAGTGTTTGAGTGTCACATCGCCCTTAGTTGTTGAGATGTCAGGTATATATTTTGAAATATTATCTTCAAGAGATAACACACCATCTTGAGCAAGCAATAGAATAGCTACCGCAGTAAATTGCTTGGTCAATGAGCCTATCTCAAATATGTGATTTGGCTGTATTGGCACATTCAGCTCAATGTTGGCTAACCCAAGTGCTTCTTGATATAACACTTTGCCATTTTGAGTGATGAGGACAGAATAGCCCACTGAGTCATTGGAGACAAAACGTCGTAGATCCTTTTTAAAGTGAAACTCATTTGTGAGTCCCAAACTTGAAAAAGTCAGTAGGTTTATAATAGTGATTACCTTTAATATGTGCATAATTTAACATCCTCGGGTTGACCCTTTATGCGGGGGTAGTGTTATTCTTAATTCAGAATTTAATTAGGCTGTAAGTTGCCCAAAAATAGGATGTTTTTTGGTGTATGTTTTTCTTATGAAAAGATGATGTGCTTTTATTTCAATGAGTTAGCGTTGAGTTATAAATATTGGATCAGTTTAATTTAAAACATCTATTGATAGACGTGCAGCGTTGCCAAATTATCGATCGTGATAAAACCTTCTCTGTAGAGCCTAGAAGTATGGATGTGTTGGCTTATCTCGCTAAGCACTCAGGTAAGGTGATTTCACAACAAGAGTTATTTGACGCGTTATGGCCAGACACGGTATTTAGCCCCGGTGCTATTCAACGTTGTATTGCTCAGTTAAGAAAAGCGATGGGTGATGACGCACGTGAACCTATCTATATTTCTACCCACTCTAAACGCGGCTATTGCCTTGATGTTGTGCCTATTATTAAGGAAACATCACTTACAAAAGGTCAAATTAAAAAGGGCAGTTGGTTGCTTGTTTGTTTACTTGCTGTTGCATGGCTATATGCTTATCAGCCAGTGCAAAAACAGGGGGCTTTGACGGGGAAATTAACCCCGGTTACCTCTACGTCTTACTATGACTTTTCCCCTAGCTATTCATCAAACGGGGATAAACTGGCTTTTATTCGCCAGAAAAATGGGCAAGCGCATATTTACCTAAAAAATATGACATCGGGAGCCGTGCGTCGAGTAACAGATGAACACCAAGACTTTTTGTCGATAGTATGGAGTGAAGATAATCGCAGCATCGTTTTCGTCGTGCGCAGTCAAAACGGCGACTGGGTAGGCCAAAAATCAATTTATAACGGTAAAATCGAAGAGCATTTCCAACTCGATGAAGCGGGAGATATCTGGCGAGTGTTCCCAAAAGACAACGGCCTGTATTACATGCTTGTAAACGTAGCTGTTAACAAAAAGCCCATTACTCAGATAAGACATTATAATCTTAAAACTAAAAATCATACTGATGTAATGCTGAGTTCTGGCGACTTTACCCCTTATCGTATTGCCATGTCACCGGATCAAAACTCTTTTGCCATAGCTGGGGAAAGTTCAGAAAACATGATTGAGTTTCGTCTATTTAATTTACAACAGAATACTCTTTCAGAGCCTTTCGCCACATTGCCTTTGGGTTTTACAGAAATCAACTGGCATCCAGATGGTAAGTCGCTATTGGTGCATTATCTTAATCAGCTCTTTTCACTAACTCTCGACGGACATTTTGTAAAATTACCTTATAACAATTATCAGATATTTTTTAATCCGATCTACCATCCAAACGGACACAAAATATTAATGTCCTTGACCGAGCAGGACATGGACCTGGTCACATATAATTCTCAAACTGGTAAGTTGGATACTCTCATCGATTCTGATGGTGAAGATCATCTAGCTCGATTTTCTCCAAACGGGGAAAACATTGCTTTTGTCTCATCAAGAGTTGGATTTCAACAGTTGTTTATGTGGAACGGGGGTCGTGACACTAGGATATATACTAACTCTAATAACTTACCCATATATCGGGCACCTGTGTGGTCGAAACAAGGGGATAGGTTTGCTTTTTCCTTCGCAAACAATTTGTTTATCTACAGCCTAAACACTAAGAGCTTAAGTAAAACTGCTATGCCTGAAACTTTCACATCGGTTTTGGATTGGTATACCAATGACAGTCGATTGCTGGTAGCTATCAAAAAAGGTAACACCACTTACTTGTCTCAGTATGATCTAGACACGCAAACCACTAGTAATTTGATAGAATCAGGGATTAATTATTCAGCAAGGCTGAGTAATACCGACGAATTAGTGTTTCATAAAGATGGAGTTTTGCATTGGGGGCAACGCACGTTTTTATTGGATGAATTACCTGAAATATCTGGGATGGTATATCCAGTAGAAGACGAATTAATTTTTCAATCAGGCCGACAAATCATGAGATTTGACGGCAAGACCTACAGAGTGGTGGTTAGCGAACTTCCTAAAAATATTGTATCAATTGCCGATGTGCTAAATAACAATAATTTTTTGTTAAACTCAAGTTCTTCTAAGAACGCAAAAATAGTGGCACTCGAATAACTTAAACAAAACGCTTTTCAAGATAACTAATGATCTCAGAAGACTCATACAACCACTCAACGCCATCTTCTTTTTCAATGCGTAAACAAGGGGTTTGAATTTTTCCGCCGCCTTGTAATAGTTCATCACGATAAGGCGAGCCTTGTGAGGCATTACGCTTGACCATAGGCAGGTTCATTTTATACATGGCTCTGCGGGTTTTTATGCAAAATGGGCAGGCAAAAAATTGGTACAAAGACAAATTTTTAAGCTCAGTTTCTACCTGTTGTTGTGCTTGTGCGGTGCGTTTTAATTTTGAACCGCGGGTGACAAAATCAATGGCGGCAATGATGCCACCTAGCAGATTGCGGATAAGGTTGATCAATAGTTTCATCTATACAGCTCGTTCAGTAATTAGGAAAATAAAAGCTATGCTATTATAACTTTTATATACATAAGTTTAAACTTTACTCGCTATCCTGTTATAAAGATCAGTGATTTTGTTAGATATAATATTATAGTTACCTAGCTACTAGATACTAAGTCATATCAGAATTAAGAAAAGTGGGTTTTGACTGAGCAGATTACCAAGGAATAAATGTTAATGAAAAATATTGAAATTAATCAGGAGCCTATTGCACTTTACCAAATACTAAAACTCGAAGCCTTGGTTTCAAGTGGTGGTGAAGCTAAAGTGGCAATCGATGATGGCCGAGTATTAGTTAATGGTGACGTTGAAACCAGGCGTCGCAAGAAGATAATGTCTGGCGACCTTATTGAATTTGAAAATCAACAGTTTGTCATTAGGTTAAAAAAGATGGATCAATAGCACCATGGACAAGTAATCTGTCAACTTGATATCGGTGTAACATTTCAATAAAAAACCCCCGAAGGTTTTGTCTAACTTTCGGGGGTCACTTCAATAATATCGAGGCTTTTTTAGGCAATGAGAATGTTCGTTATGAGATTGCTCTGCGTCTTAAGGCTAAGCCTATCAACCCTAAACCGAGTAACAAAACAGTAGAAGGGGTGGGTACAGCGATAGCAGCTGTTTCTATCTGGAATCGCGCTTGGGTTTGGTTAAACTCAAAAAAATCGTTACCATCACCAACATCATAGCTGATACTAATACTGTTAGCCGTAAACGAAAGTAATTCTGAGATACCTATATCAGTTAGGTTACCGGAGATCCAAGATAAACCTGTAATGACCTCGCCAGCGTCAAAAACGATGTTGCTTATCAAAGCATTGAAAATTTCAAAGTCCCAATCATCTTGTGCACTTAGGGTCACAATATTGGTAGAGGGGTCTAGGTCAATGTATACCAAACCGCCATCCCAATCAGAAAAATTGCTTATAAAATTGACTTCGGTTAATTCAAAACCTACACCAACTGAAGTGTTGAGGCCTTCGTATACCAATGCTCCAGCTGAACTACAGCAGTATGGGAGATCTGCTTCAGTTTTAAAGTCAGCAGTAATAATAGTGGCATTAGAGGCCCCAGCAAAAAGACAAGCGAGCAAACATAAAATTTTGTTCATTACATCAACCTTTAAGTGATTACCATGCAACTTACGTGGTATATTTTCATTTATGCACATTGTAAGCCATATTTTATAACGCTATGATTTTAATGTGATAATTAGCTTTAATTGTTTTTCTTAAAATAAATTTCTATATGATTGTAAATAATTTTGACACTTAGATCTAGTCATTACCAAATGAGTCGCTCACAGCGTGTCAGAGTGACAATGCTCGATAATTTCTACCTCGTTCATCAAACCATATTGAGTTATAGCTTTGAACTTAACGACTCCAATTGAGAGACTATCGTGCAGTCCACCCTCCGTCAATCACTAACGCTTGAGCTGTGATATTTCTTGCTTCTTTGGTGAGTAAAAACGCGGCTGTTGCTGCTAATTCATCTATACCAATAAAGGCTTTTTTAGGCATAGGTGCAAGCATGATGTTATCCATGACTTCTTGTTCGCTAATGCCATTTTCAATAGCTTGAGCAGCTATCTGATTTTCAACCATAGGGGTTTTTACATAAGCCGGGCACAGGGTATTAACTGTCACATCACAATCACCGGTTTCTAGAGCAAGGGTTTTAGCAAAGCCCAGCAAGCCATGTTTAGCCGCTACATAGGCAGATTTATAAGGCGAAGCCACTACAGAGTGCACTGAGCCTATGTTGATTATTCGTCCATAATTTTGCTTACGCATGCTAGGCAGTAACGCTTGGCTGAGCATCGCCGGTGCGATCAACATAATATTAATCAGCAGTTGCCATTTTTCAGGTGGAAAGTCTTCAAGTTTACTAACGTGTTGTATCCCAGCATTGTTGATTAACACATCGACCGTTAACGGATGTAAGTTTTTAGGTAAGTCAGTAACATCTTTTGAGTTTGTGACATCTAGCTCTATAGCTGAAGCGCCAATATTTTGCTTGTGTAATTGCTCAACTGCTTTTGTTGCTGCAGTTAAATTAATATCAGCAATGATGATGTGATGACCCAAACTACCTAAGTGTTGAGCGATCCCTAGTCCAATACCACTAGCGCCCCCCGTGATCAAAATATTTCTTTTAGACATAACTGCTCTCCTAAATATCTAACTTTTGAGTCAATGACTCCGCGATTTGTTTAACGGCTTTAATTTGTTGGCCATTTTGAGTGGCATAGTCGCTACCTGTATAACCCCACCAGTCCCAACAGCCTTGGGGATTGAGTGGCATAAACATGGAGTTTTTAGTTTGTGGGTAAAGCACAACTAGATGATTCGTGTCCGCCCAATTGTTTAAGCCATTGTGTTCAACGAATTGGCTACCCACTGTTTGCTCATTTTGTTGACAACCATGAAAACTGATATGTAGTTGACAACTTTCTCCTGCCTGACAGCTTTTTGGGATATACACATATCCTTTATCGGCTAGGCTAGTTGCCTGCTCGCCACCTAATGTTTGTTGGTTGACTGCTACAAGCTTGCCTTGTGGTTGGGTCGTTCGTGGCTCAAGCCCTGAGTATAGAAAGCTCAGCATATTACCCGCAGCATCATAATCACAGTTACCGATAAAAGGGGACTCGGAGACATCACAATTTGTCCCATAGGTTAAAGTTGGGACGTGATGTGCAAAGGGTTTGTGACTCACATATTGCACCTTTTTAGGACTAACCCACATTAGGTATTGTGCATAGAGAGCTTGCGACACATCTGCATGAATTGTGGTATCTTTTGTGCCTTTTAATAACCACACTTTACTGTTTTTAAGGTTATCTAAATTAGCGATCTTGTGCTGATTTTCATAAGCTTTACCTTGAATTGTCAGATTTTGGCTGGTTGCATCGGTACTTTTATTAACACATTGTGCAAGGGCAGTTTTGATGCTGTTTTGGGCACAATAATAAGGGCCAGCAGCAACGATACCTACTTTGTCTACCCAATCTGAATGGGCAATGTGGAATTGATTAGCCATATAGCCGCCACTTGATAAACCTGATACACCAACCTTTGTTAAGTCTAAGTTGAGGTTTTTGGCTGCTACCTGACTACTGTTCATAAGCAAACAGCTTAGCAATAGAATTGTTAGGTTTTTCATGTCATCTTCCCGTTAAATTTGAAGCTAAAACCTAAATTATTGTTCAATAAATTCTTTAATTTTTTGTGCTTTTTGGCTGATACCTAATACACCATTTAAATGACCTGAATCACCCGACAACTCTTGTAATTGACTATCTTTGCCCAAGTCTATGAGTTTTTGGTTCGCCTCATGGCTTAGGTAAGGCATAAGTAACAAATCATTAGAGGAAGGTAAAAATAGGGTTTTGGCTTTAATTTTTGTCAAACCTTCAGTAAGGTTTTTACCCTGACCAGCAATAAACAGTTGCGATGCTCTGGCTAAATATAAAAGATGATTAGCATCCGATAATTTAGCCCGTGTTTGTGCGCGTCCTCGAAGCCAGTTCACAATGGAATAGGTGCCAGTTATGGAATGCAGAGGCTCTGTTTGTAACGCATGGTGATCAATGGCCTTTGTCATGCCAATTTGATTAAACGCTTTGGGGGTTAATGCGTCTTGTGTAATAAACATTAGCGCTGCGATTAAGCCTTCAGTAGGCGGGTTATGGTTATAATAATCGCCATTTTTCCAATTAGGATCGAGTTTAATAGCCGTTGCCCAGCGCTCTATTAATACCGTGGTCCAGGCATCACTTTGAGCACTGCCGATCACCGAAATCATTCTAGGTACCCAGTCTGGATAGGCTGATGCCCAGTCAATTGCTTGCATCGAACCCATAGAGGCACCAATCACTGTATGTAACTTTGTTATGCCTAAACTTTCGAGTACCAATTTTTGTACGTTAACAAAGTCGCGGATGGTTACCACTGGAAAATCCAAACCATAAGCCTTACCCGTATCAGGGTTGATTGATGCGGGACCTGTGGTAATAACATTAGGATCATACACACCCAAATTAGCTAGACTGTCGACACTAATGACGTAAAACTTATTGGTGTCAATGGCTTTGCCCGGACCAATTAGTGCGTCCCAATAACCCGCTTGTTGATCGTCTTTTACGTATTTTCCTGCCGCATGTGAATTAGCAGAAAAGTAATGGGTGACTAATATTACATTGTCTTTTTGTGTATTTAATTGGCCATAACTTTCCCAACCCACAGCTACTTTTTTAATTATTTCGCCATTAAAGGTCTTGAAATTTGTTGTTTCAAAACGTTGTTTGACCACCATTAACTCTGCCGACGCAAGTGAGCTAATTAACAACACAACACACACCATTAAATATTTACTGTGGTTTAATATTGGATATTTCATATGGATTTGTTTCCCACTTTTTATCTGCAATTTATTTAAGTAAAGCTAAATATTGCAATAGCCAATGCAACGCCACATAGTGGCACAACCACTGTTAATGCGCCCAATGCCCAATAGGCTTGTTGATGGGTTTCTTGACAGATAGCGCGAATAGTTGTTACCACATAACCATTGTGTGGTAGCGAATCTAATGCTCCAGAGGATATAGAAACAATGCGATGTAATTCTTCTGGATCAACGCCTTGATCTAAATAGCCAGGTGCCAGAAGAGGCAAAGCAATAACTTGTCCACCAGACGCCGAGCCTGTTAACCCCGCAATGACGCTTATGGCAATGGCGGCACCAATCAACTCGTTACCAGGTATCTGTGCCATTACCTCCACAGCCGTTTGAAATGCTGAGGTTGCTTTGGCAATGCTACCAAAGCCCACTACCGCAGCAGTATTACCTATGGCAATAAGAGCGCCAGTGGTACCTGCTGTCACGGCATTTTGCAAATTGTGAAAATACTTAAAGTTAATCGCCATCAAACATAACACACCGCCACCTAGGGCTACTATTAACGCAAGTTGTTGCAGTGAATCGTGTAATAAAAATGATAAAATTAACACCACAAAAAGTGGAATAATTCCGGTAAAAGGGTGGGGGTAGTCTCGCTCTGGGATTTCAGGATCATGATCACGGGCTTCAAAATGTTCACCGTTAGCCACGGCTTTATTGATCATTTTGCTCATCCACCAAAAACCAAAGCTCGCCATAAATATGGCGACCACTAAACTCACTTCCCAAGCAGCAAAAGGTGACGTACCCAAGTATTTGATGGGGATCCAGTTTTGTATTTCAGGTGAACCAGCAGATGTCATCGTAAACGTCACAGAACCAAATGCCAAAGCAGCAGGAATAAAGCGTCTGGGCAAATTAGCATCTTTAAATAAGCTAAGGGCCATGGGGTAGACTGAAAATGCCACCACAAATACGCTTACTCCACCGTAGGTCAGCACTGCACAGGCTAACACTACGGCAACTACCGCTTGTTTTCTGCCTAGTTTACTGATGATCCACCTAGCTAATGAGTCAGCTGCACCGGTATCTTCCATAAATTTGCCAAATAATGAACCTAGCAAAAACATAAAAAACCAAGATGCGATAAAACCTGAAAAACCTTGCATATAACTAGTGACAAAGTTGATATCTCCGATAAAAATCGGTAAACCACTGGTTAGTGCAACTATTAGCGCACAAAGAGGGGCTGCAATAAATAGATTCATACCGCGAATAGTTAATACTATTAACAGCAACAACCCACCTAATAGGCCAATTAAACTAAGCATATATTGTATTCCTTTAAAATTGAGTCTGTGACCGCAGGCTAATAGAAAGGATGATAACAGTGTGAAGTAATGCATGTGTAATGCCCATAGTACTATGGTACTAAAGACGGCAAGACAGTTCTGGATTAAGGTTACTTAGACCGCAGCAGATAGAAAAAAACAAAAACACTATCCAAGGACACATAATGAAAAACATAAATAACACTCAACGTTTGATTGCTACTAAACAACTATTTAATCAATCACTTTGCGCGATAGCGGTGGGAGCTGTGCTATTTACTAGCGGCAATCTGCAGGCTCAACAAAGTGAAACAAAGAATGACCAAAAGAAAGGTCTCGAACGCATCGAGGTTACAGCCCGTAAAACCGTTGAAAGTTTGCAGGAAGTGCCTGTTTCAATCACGTCAATTGGCGCTCTTGAACTAGATGAAAAAGGTATTTCGGTACTCACTGAAATCCAGCAGTTTTCTCCTAATACCACTTTGCAGAATAGCCGTGGTACTAACTCTACTTTAACCGCTTTTATTCGTGGTGTGGGTCAGCAAGATCCACTTTGGGGCTATGAACCAGGAGTGGGAATTTATATTGATGATGTTTATGTAGCCCGTCCTCAAGGTGCAGTATTTGACCTGTTAGACGTTGAGCGCATAGAGGTATTACGTGGCCCACAAGGCAGCTTGTACGGTAAGAACACTGTTGGGGGTGCACTTAAATACGTGACAAAACAAATGAGCGGCGACACTGAGCTAAACGTTCAGGGCACATTGGGTAGCTATAATCAGCGCGACCTAAAAGTCACAGGGCAATTTCCTATAATCGAAGACAGATTGTATGTTGGGTTTGGTTTAGCTGACTTATCTCGTGATGGATATGGCGAATATTTACAATCCGCTTTGCCTAATCAGGACCTAGAAAATTACAACAAAGACTTAACTGCAGCACGAGTCACCGTAGAATTTACCCCTAGTGACGATTTATTTTTCCGTTTAGCTTGGGATAAAACCACAGATGACTCTAATTCTAAAGGCGGCTATCGTTTACTACCTAGCTTGTTAACTGACGCTCCGGTTCCTGACAGTGTCTTTGATTCCTACACTAGTTTACCCACTGAAAATAATGTGGAATTAGAAGGTATTAGTTTAACGGCTCGTTGGGATTTAAGCGACGCATTTAGCCTTAAATATATTGGTTCTGCGCGGGAAAGTTACTCACCTACTAATATTGATTTCGATAATACGGCTTTGGATATCTTTGATGTACCAGCAATTTATGAAGACGATAATAGCTCCCATGAAGTGCAATTTAATTATTCCGGTGACGGATTAACAGTAGTGGGTGGGGTTTACTATTATGACGGTGAATCTTGCGGACAGTTTGAAGCAATTTTAGGATTCTTGGGACGCGCTGCATTTGGTACTCCGGGTTTAACCCGTGAGGTGAGTGGCTGTAACAACAGTGAAAGTACAGCCGTTTATGCCCAAGGTTCTTACGATATTACCGAACAATTGTCTTTGACTATCGGTGCTCGCTATACAGACGAAGAAAAACAAGCAACGGTCAACAATGGTTTGATATTTGATAATGTTTATCCAGAATCAGGCTGGGTTCCAGGTTATGTTCGTCCAAGTGGTGACTTAGTACCCCAAGTATTAGGTAGTGACGCGGATGGAGACGGTGTGTTAGATGCACCGGCAGTGCAAAGCTGGTCGCGTTTTACCCCTAGAATAGGCTTAGAATATCAAGCCAATAGTGATTTAATGTTTTTTGCCAGTTATTCACAGGGTTTTAAATCCGGTACTTTTAATCCACGAGCAACAGTTAACGAGCCTGGGGTAGATCCAGAGATTGTCGATTCGGTTGAAGTGGGCATGAAAAGTGATTGGTCAGATAATTTACGGGTTAACTTAACCTTGTTCTCACTCGACCATAAAGATCGCCAATATATCGGTTTACTCCCTACTGATGATCCCACAGTGCTTAACCAGTTTTTATCTAACGTGGCGGCGACATCAGCAACAGGCGTAGAGGCAGAAGTAACCTACATAGCAACGGATGATCTCACCTTTGATTTCTCATTAGGTACGATTAATTCTAAAATCGAAGAAAATAACGCAGTGCCACCCCTTATTGGCATTTCAAATACACCTGACTTAACCTATAACCTTGCCGCAAATTATGTGTTAGAAAGTGATGTGGGCGCCTTTACTTTTAACGCTAATTATTATTATCGTGGTGATTATCGCTTGTTTGAAGACAGTGACCTACTGCAAGAAGAAGGTTACGGTATTCTTAATGCCAGCGTTAATTGGCAAAGTGATAGTGGTCAATGGTACGGCGGTTTACATCTGAAAAACATAACTGATGAAGAGTATTTAGTCGGCGGTTATAACTTTGCTGTAGATAATGGCGATGGAACCTATGCACCAGGCTTGGGTGGTGATACTACTTTAATCGGTTATTATGGCGACCCACGTACAGTTAGCCTAACAGTGGGATATCGATTTTAATCTCGGTTTTAAATTAAACTGATATTTTTAAGGCAGCTTCGGCTGCCTTTTTACGTTTATTCATTGGCTTAACTATAAAATAATCATACTCTTGGAAACTATTAGTCATTTTCCTCTGTGGTTAAATGTTTCTATTTTTTGAAAAGTATAAAAGGTTAAACTGATGCATGCGAAAGCCATAGTTGCAGACGACCACCCCTTATTTCGCAGTGCGTTAAAACATGCTGTATTAAGTGTTTTAGGTGACAACATATTAGAATCTGCGAGTTTTGAAGAAACATTAGATTTATTACACCTTAATCAAAATATCGAACTAGTATTTTTAGACTTAAATATGCCCGGCAATCAAGGACTAACAGGACTAACTGTGCTGCGTAACAATTACCCTGATGTGTTAGTGGTGATCGTTTCAGCTGACGAGCGCCCCGATATCATTAAAAGAGCCATAGACTTTGGTTCAAGCGGTTATATTCCTAAATCCACCCCTTTGCCTACTATTACTCAAGCAGTAGAACAAATATTAGATGGTCAAATATGGGTGCCAGAGGATATGCACAACGACGTTAAACAACTCAATAATTCCCAATATATAACTTTTGCCTGCCGCTTGGAAAAACTCACCCCTCACCAACTTAAAGTATTACAACTGATGGCTGATGGCCTGTTAAATAAACAAATTGCCTATGAATTGCAAGTCAGCGAATCAACTATCAAACAACATGTCTCTGCCGTACTAAATAAACTGGGTTTTAATAACCGTACTCAGGCGGGTGTCATGTTCAAAAGTGTTATGAGTACCGTTGAAGTGGGGTAGGCTCATTTCTTTAAGATAAAGAGCTTTATCCTGATGATTTTACCCGAATAAAGGATTGATGTTCGCATCTGTCCATCCAGCGTATATCGTACTTTACTTAAGACTCACATAATCATGTTCCTGTGAGTCTTGTTAGATCCTAAGTTAGCCTTTAGTATCAGAGGTTAGTAATATCAACAAGGCTATCAATGAAAATTAAACCCCTAGCATGTTTATTCGTAACGCTGCCTTTTTTATTGATTTTTGGTGCCGCACATGCAGCCAAAAAAATCACTGTCGCCTTTGGTGAGGTATTGGCCCCTTGGGTTTTGGTTGATAATAACGAAGGTATTGTTGTGGATATATTTACCGCCGCAATGACACCTTTAGGATATGAAATTGAGCATCTTTATTTGCCCTATGCGCGGCGCTCCAAAGCCTATATATTAGGCGGGGTTGATGTAGTTTCGGATATGAATTTAAAAACTATTAACGAATATTCTTTACCTGGATTTTTTTCTGATATCGCCTATTCCTATGAAAACTTCGCGTTTAGTTTGCAGAAAAAACACTATCAATTCACGCAGGTAAATGATCTTAAAAGTCATAGTTTGCTCTCGTGGCAAGATGCCGCTATTCATTTAGGTGACGAGTATGCTGAGATGGTTAAAAATCATCCTCGATATGGCGAAACCTTTGACCAGGAAATTCAAGTGAAAATGCTATTTTTAGAACGGTATGAAGTGATACAAATGGACGCCCGTATTTTTGATTATTACCGTGCTAAGTTGGCCGTGTCTGACGCAATAAATATGTCACAAAAGGTTGACCGTTTTGCGCTTTTTGGCCCTAGCCCCAATGGTTTTCTATTTAAATCAGAAAAAATGCGCGATGAATTCAATAAGCAATTGCACTGGCTTAAATCAACAGGGCAATATCAAAAAATATTAGAACGGTATATGTAGTGTTGCATTTGCAATATTTGTAAGGGCTAAGTTGAGGGGACGCAAAAAGATTAAACGTATCTTCAGAATCGTAGATAGTGACAAGTTGCAGCAATATTTTTGTCTACCTTTTACCTGAATTATCGACCAAGGACCTGTTTAATGACCACTGGACAGAACAAAGATTTAACTCCACTGAATCAATTTGAAGAAAATCCTCATGATATTGAGATGTATCTCAATACGGCTTTCAATAATTCAGGCGATCCAATATTTGTTAAGGACAATGAGTGTCGGTTGCTGCTTGTTAATGATGCTTTTTGTAGCCTTTTTAGAGTGTCTAGGCATGACGTTATCGGAAAAACCTTTGTCGAAAACGTAACACGTAGCGAGATGGAGCATTTTTTATCTGTTGACAGACAGGTATTAAGGGATGGGAGAGAAATTTTATGCGAAGAAACGCTTACCATTAGTGGTGCGCCAACCAAGATAATTCTGACTAGGAAGAATCGATTTACCGGCCCCAAAGATAGTTATTTTCTTATCGGGGTGATTCAGGATATAACCGAACGCAAGCAAATTGAAGAAAAACTAGAACTCGCCGCCAGTGTTTTTACTCATGCTCGAGAAGCCATAATCATCACTGATGGTGCAGGCAGCATTGTCAGAGTCAACGACCGCTTCACGGAAATATCGGGTTATTCTCGCGAAGAGGTAATAGGTCAAAATCCACGTATTTTGCAATCGGGCATACAATCTTCTGAGTTTTATGCCGATATGTGGCAAACCATCATTGCCAATGAGTACTGGACTGGTGAAATTTGGAATCGACACAAAAATGGCAACGTATATGCTGAGATGCAAACTATCAGCGCGGTTCGTGATGAATTCGGTATTGTTACCCATTATGTTGCCTTAGGTAACGACATCACCTCGATGAAAGAACATCAGAATCAATTAGAACACATTGCCCATTATGACTCGCTGACCAATCTACCTAATCGAGCATTACTCGCAGACCGTTTGTCTCAAGCCATGTTGCACTGCAGCCGCAGCCAGCATTCACTGGCTGTGGTATTTCTAGATTTAGATGGTTTTAAACATGTCAATGATGCTCATGGGCATGATGTAGGTGATGACCTACTGATTGCTCTGTCAGTGCGCATGAAAAAAGCGTTGCGTGAAGGTGATAGCTTAGCCCGTATCGGCGGTGATGAATTTGTCGCTGTATTAACTGATTTAACTGCAGTTGAAGATTGTGAGCCGGTACTAGAACGTTTGTTATCGGCTGCCTCTAAGCCTGTCTTAATTGATGGGGCAGTATTAAACGTATCAGCCAGTATAGGCGTTACTCTTTACCCTCAAGATAGTGCAGATGCCGACCAACTTATGCGCCATGCCGATCAAGCCATGTATGTGGCTAAAGAGTCGGGTAAGAATCGATATCACTTATTTGACACGGCGCAAGATGACGCTGTTAAAATACAAAGGGAAAGCTTGGAGGATATTCGTAGCGCATTAGATCATCATCAATTTGTGCTGCATTACCAGCCCAAAGTTAATATGCGCACCGGTAAAGTGACAGGTGTAGAGGCGCTTATTCGCTGGCAACACCCAAAACGGGGTCTTTTAAGTCCAATGGAATTTCTACCCCTCATTGAAAATAATCCTATGAGTGTCGAGGTAGGTGAGTGGGTCATTGATAACGCACTGACACAAGTCGAGCAATGGCAGGATATGGGGCTTAACCTTCCTGTAAGCACTAGCGTCAACATTGCAGCGATACAATTACAGCAGCCAGATTTTACCCAAAAACTAACAACACTGCTTGCAGCTCATCCCGATGTTGAACCAAGCTACTTAGAACTTGAGGTGTTAGAGACCAGCGCTTTAGAAGACGTCAATCACGTTTCAAAAATCATGAATGCCTGTATGGCACTGGGCGTCAGTTTTGCTTTAGATGACTTTGGCACAGGCTATTCATCCTTAACTTACCTTAGACGCTTACCAGCAAGCTTAATTAAGATAGATCAGAGCTTTGTGCGCGACATGTTGAGCGACGCAGATGATTTGGCCATAGTTGAAGGTGTGATAGCCTTAGCTAAATCGTTCAAACGTGAGGTGATTGCGGAAGGTGTTGAAACGATCGAACACGCCACCGCATTACTGCAACTGGGCTGTGATTTAGTGCAAGGTTATGGCATTGCCAGACCCATGCCTGCCAGTGATATTCCAGAATGGGTGTTAAACTGGAAAGCTGATGATGCTTGGCAGCTATAAGGTCTTATACGGATTAATGGTATTAAAGACGATATTTATTGTGATTGACGTGTGATTGCACCCAAGCAATTATGCTAGGGCGCGTATTTCTGCAAGAGCAAGTTCAATCTCTCGTTCATTGTTAAGTAACGAGGGCGCAAATCGAGCATAACTTTGCCGATAGGGGGTACTGCTCATAATAATGCCTTTTTTGTGCATCAGTTCCACCACTGTTTCAGCCTTTAATCCTTTCACATCGAAACATACCAACCCGGAAGAAAGTTCGCTGCTAGAGGGGGTGTAAAGTGTGACATGAGACATCTTTGCCAGACCTTGTTTGGTTTGTTGGTTCAACTGATGAATGCGTTCTTGGATTTTGGCTTTACCCAATTGCAAATGCAAATTAAATGCTTCAGGCAATGCCCAGCGATGTTCAAATGAATGAAAACCTCCTGGAGACATGTGTTCGCCTAAAGGCACTTGATCTTGAGTCATACCCCCAAGCCAAACCTCGTATGACGCGCTAAAACTAGGGATCACTGGCTCACTTTGTTCCCAAGCACGATCATTTCCCCAAACAACACCTGTACCCCTTGGACCAAATATCCATTTGTGTGTTCCAGCTACAAAAAAGTCACATCCTAATTGACTCACATCTTGATTTTCAATGCCAAATCCATGTACGCCGTCTACACAAAATAATATTTGTTGCTTAGCCTTACGCTTTTTATTCAGCACTTTTATGGTGTCAGCCATAGCGCTTATAGGCAATTTTACACCTGTGGAAGAGTGTACCCAAGTTGCGGCTACAACCCGGGTTTCTGGATTAATTGCGGCTCGGAGTCGTTTCTGAATATCGCTTACACTGACTTGTGCTGGGTTTTCATATAAGGCGATACGCCGTACTTTGGCACCGGTGCGTTTTGCTCTATGAGCCAGTGACATATCTGTAGAATAGTGATCATGCACGGTTTGCAATATCTCATCACCCTCCTGCAGTTGTAAGCCACTATAAATCAAGCCTAATCCCATTGTTGTACTGTCTGTCAGGGCAATATTTTCAGCCTTACCGCCCATATATTGAGCGGCTGCGTTACTGATGTGAGCATCGATGGTTTGAAAATGCTGGTGCCAATAATCCGATGGGTTTTCGTCAAATCCACGGCGGTGTCTGTCGATAGCATCAGATACGGGTTTTGGATGTGAAGCCAACAAGAATGTTGATAACTGAATATAATCCCGGGTAAGTGGAAACAAATTACGCAAAGCTTTCCAGTCCCCTGGTTGAATGGTGTCATTGCCAACATTCAGTATCGGAGTAGCTCCTAATATTGAGGCGGGAGCTAATACACTTGTGCCCACACTCAGTCCCAACATATTTAAAAATTGACGTCTTAACATATGATTGTCCTTTTCCAGATAAACGCAGCTCTTGACGACTATTGCTATTATATTTAGCCGCCAGATAAGAGCATAGAGTGTAGTGCACACAGCGTATTTGTTCCTTTTTTGATAACTAACAAATATTTTGCTGAAAAAAAGGTTTTGCTTACAATCGCTAAGTTTCTAGTCGTAAATTAGTTTTTTCGTATGGTATAGATCTTTATTCTAGGCAAAGTTTTGCGCATAAAGAGCATGGATAGGAGACTGGCTAATGTATTACCTGCTTGATAAAACGCTTCAAAGCCGCTGGTTTAATAGGTTTGGGCAAATAATGTAACTGCGCATCTATTGTTTGTTTACGTACTTCTTCGGTTCTATCGGCACTGCTTAATACCGCAGGTATATTGACTTGCCATTTTTTTCGTAGTGCTGCCGCAGCTTGAGTACCGGTTGCACCATTATCTAAGTGGTAATCTAAAAATAATAAATCAGGGCATGTTGGGCAGTTTGATAAAGCATCTGCGATTTTATCAAAAGCATAAACGGTTGCGCCCCAGCTACGTAACAAATGACTCACTGCCGCTATGGTGTTGACGTCATTTTCAATGATCACTACTATTTTTCCTGTGAGCAAAACAGCCGTGTCAGCCGTTGAGTAGTTTAGTTTTGCATCTACGCCGGGCACGGCTAATCCCCTTGGCACGGTTATTTCAAAACAACTTCCTTGGTTAAGTGCCGAACTAACCTCAACCGAATGGTGAAGTAGGGCACTGATACGCTCAACTATAGTCAGGCCTAAACCCAAGCCTTGATTGTTGTGGTGTTGGTCAAGTTGGTTAAATTCTTCGAATATGGCTTTTTGCTGATTAGGCGCAATACCCCTGCCTGTGTCATAGATCCTGATTTTGAGCTGTTGTTTGTGCCTTTTGGCTACTATCAGTATTTTTCCAGAGTCGGTATAACGTACGGCATTGGAAATTAAGTTTTGCAGTATTCTCCTCAATAGCTTTTTATCTGATTGAATAAAACATGAGCTTGCAATATATCTAAGCTCTAAGCCTTTTTGTGCAGCTACAATAGCAAATTCTTTCACTAAAGGAGTTAACAAATCCCTTAGCCTAAAGTGTTGAATATTGGTACTCAGTATCCCAGAATCGAGTCGTGTCATATCCAGTAGCGTCGATAATAGCTCTTCCGCATTGGTAAGAGATTGGATTAGGTTTTGGCTCATTTCTGCTATTTCTTGATTGGGCGCTTTTTCTTTAATAAGCGATGCAAACAAACTAGCAGCATTAAAGGGCTGCATTAAATCGTGCCCCGCTGCTGCAAGAAACTTACTTTTACTGTCATTGGCCTTTTCGGCATCTTGGCGTGCTTCATCAAGGGCAAGGTTAGCGGTTTGTAATTGTTCTGTGCGTTCAATGACCCGGCTTTCTAAGTGTTGTTTCGATTGCTGTAATTGCTGTTGAATACTGATGTAGTCGGTAATATCACTATAGGTCGTTACAAATCCACCACCGGGAAGTGGACTACCGTTTACTTCTATGGTTTGTGCATTTTTTTGCTGGCGTACGTATTTATAATGACTGCCAATACGCAAGTACTGCATACGTTTGTCTATTTCTTCTTGTATTTGTTCTTTTTTACCAAAAAGCCCGCGTTGTGCGTTAAATAACAATAAGTCCTTAATGGGGATACCCACTTTGATTAAGCTGGCAGGGTAGTCAAATAACTCTACGTAACGTTGATTCCAAGCCAAAAGAGATAGATTGACATCAACTACACAAATGCCTTGTTGAATATGTTCAACCGAGGATTGTAATACCTCATGATTAAAGTGAAAGGTTTGGCTGGCTTCTTCAACCAGCTCAACAAGTTCGGCCAATGCGACATCTTTTTTCTCGGCAATTGCCGAGAGTAATATTCTGGCACTGACATTACCCACTTGGTTGGCAATTTCGTTTTCTATGGTAGCCAGTAGCTTAGGGCTAGCGTAGGCAGAAGACTGTTCGGATGGCAAGTTATCGAGTAAAAACTGATGACGTTCTTTATCTAACACTTTTTCAGTGACTGCGAGTAACTTAGATATTTTTGTGGCTTGATTGAGTGTCGAAAATTGATGCTCTTTTTGAGCGCCTGTTTGTAGACCGGCTATTTGCTGTTCTCGGCTGCTAGGCAAAATTAAACTAAATAACACAAAACAAAATAGATTAACCAATAAACTGAGCACAAATCCCGAGGCGAGTTGCAAATCGTCAGGCGGCGGATCGAAATAATAACTAGCGGTAATGCTCGGCCAAAGTAACCAATATGCCCAGCACATAGCCCCTGACACCAAGGCAATCATAGCCGCTGTTTTATTACGCTTTTGCCAATATAAACCGCCAATAATAATAGGTAAGGTTTGTGATAATAATGCAATCGCAATAATGCCACTTTTTACTAAAGGGGCGGTTTGGCTTATATCTAAATGGTACAAATAGGCTATGCCCATCACTAGCACTACAGTGGCGCGGCGGGTAAATAATACGGCTTTGGGTGTTAGGTTATGTTGTTGAAGTCTTTGTAATTGAATTTTTAGTCGCAGCGGCGTGACTAAGTTATTGGATATCATGATCCCCATGGCTAAGGTTGCCACTATCACCATGCTGGTAGCAGCTGATAACCCCCCAATAAATGAGATAAGCGCCACGCCAGAGTTACCCGCCTGAATGGGTAAAGCCAAAGCGTAAATATCTGTACTGACCTGAGTCGTTGCGTCAAACACTATATGCCCGGCAATACCTATGGGCAGAATAAACACTGTCATCAAACACAAATACAACGGAAACAACCAGCGAGCTGTTCTGAGTTCTTCGCTGCCATTATTTTCCACAAAATTGACATGAAACTGCCGAGGCAAACAAAACATTGAACATACCCCTAGCAACATATGGCTAAGGTATACCCAAATAGCCGAGTCAGACTCAATGATCTGTTGGCTTTTAGGATGTAATTGGGCTTGACCAAATAAGTCTAGTACGCCGTCAAACATCACATAACACACGTATACACCAACCATCAGTAATGCCACTAGCTTGACCACTGAGGCAAAAGCGATAGTCAGCATTAAACCGGGATGTTTGTCGCTAGCACTTAATGATTGGGTACCAAATAAAATAGCGAAAAGTGCCATTAATATCGCCACATAGGCCCCGACGTTACCACTCCAGCTCACATCTATGCCCACGAGTATCGCGACACTTTGGCTGACCGAATCGAGTTGTAATGCAATATAAGGAATAACACCGATTAAACACAATAACGTCACTAAGGCCGCCAGCAGATAAGATTTTTCAAAACGTAAACTAATAAAATCTGCTAACGAACTCACTTGGTGCTGGTGGCATAACAAACTAATTTTACGTAACACCGGATGAGCAAAAAGAAAGACCAGTATTACCCCCAAATAAGTAGGTACAAATGCCCATCCATATTGGGTTGCTTGTGTTGTGGTGCCAAAAAATGCCCACGAGGTACAATGCACTCCTAAAGCTAAACTGTAGATAAAAGGGTGTTGCTGTTGGCCTTTGTAACGTTTGTCGGCCCAAAATGCCAAGGCAAATAAAACCAGTAAGTAGCAAAGTACTAGGGCCGAAACTGTCCAAACATTAATCATGAGCTTGATAAAATAAACTGATAATTCAGTACTTTACCCTTAGAGAGTGAAATATGAAAGGCAGCACATTGACTATTAGGCACTAGTTAATGCAGATAAAACCAAAAAACATCAATTATCAGCCCTTGAAGCTAATAAATATAACCCCATTAACAGTGGCAGTTAAAAATTTGCGGAAAGAGAATACGGAGCGAAGCATGTCAAATGAACAAACACCTCAGCACGATGAAGAATTAGAAGCGGGTATTGAGACCGAGCAACAAGATGCCGAACAAGAGATCGTTGAGTTAACTGAAGATCAACAACGAATTGTTGAACTAGAAGCTGCGGTGATTGCCGCTGAAACCAAATTCGCTGAGCAAAAAGATTCAGTCATGCGCGCGATTGCCGATGCGGATAACGCACGCAAACGTGCTCAAGGCGAAATAGACAAAGCTCGCAAATTTGCATTAGAAAAGTTTGCCGGTGAGTTGTTGCCTGTAGCCGATAATTTAGAACGTGCATTACAAGTGGCTAATCCAGAGAATGAAGCCATTAAACCTATTGTTGATGGTGTTGAACTGACCCTTAAGTCATTTTTTAGCACCATTGAAAAATTTGGTATGACAGTGATTGACCCTCAAGGACAACCTTTCAATCCAGAGAAGCATCAAGCTATGTCGATGCAAGAAAACACTGAATTGCCACCCAATTCAGTGTTGGCAGTGATGCAAAAAGGCTACGAAATAAATGGCCGTTTGTTACGTCCTGCCATGGTTATGGTGACGCGAGCGCCAGAAGGTGCAGTGGATACACAAGCTTAATGACTCGGCATTTTTAGAGTCGTTAATAGGAAAAAATAATTGCAGTTTTGTGAAGGTTTTTTTAATTAAGATGTTGAAAAACACAATAATAACCCCACAAAGTGTACAAGCTTTTAAGAACAATCTTTTGGAGAAAAACTAATGGGTAGAATCATTGGAATCGATTTAGGTACTACTAATTCATGTGTCGCAGTATTAGATGGCGACAAAGCCAAGGTATTAGAAAATGCAGAAGGGGATCGTACTACTCCTTCCATCATCGCTTACACAAATGATGGCGAAATTTTAGTGGGTCAACCAGCTAAACGCCAAGCGGTGACTAATCCACAAAACACCTTGTTCGCTATTAAGCGTTTAATCGGTCGTCGCTGGGAAGATAAAGAAGTACAGCGTGATATCGACATTATGCCTTATAAAATTGTTAAAGCTGACAATGGTGATGCTTGGGTTGAAGCAAAAGGCGAAAAAATGGCACCACCGCAGATTTCTGCTGAAGTGTTGAAAAAAATGAAGAAAACTGCCGAAGATTATTTGGGCGAAGAAGTCACAGCTGCGGTTATCACAGTACCTGCTTACTTTAATGATTCTCAGCGTCAAGCCACTAAAGATGCAGGTCGTATTGCCGGTCTTGAAGTGAAACGTATTATTAACGAACCCACTGCTGCTGCACTTGCTTACGGCATGGATAAGAAAAAAGGCGACAGTGTTGTTGCAGTATACGATTTAGGTGGTGGTACGTTCGATATCTCTATCATCGAAATCGATGAAGCTGACGGCGAACACACCTTTGAAGTATTAGCCACTAATGGTGATACCCACTTAGGTGGTGAAGATTTTGATAACCAAGTTATCAACTATTTGGTTGCAGAATTTAAGAAAGATTCAGGCATGGATTTACGTAAAGATCCACTTGCGATGCAGCGCTTAAAAGAAGCAGGCGAGAAAGCCAAAATTGAATTGTCTTCTGCTCAGCAAACTGAAGTGAACTTGCCGTATATCACGGCGGATGCGTCTGGTCCTAAGCACCTTACAATCAAGTTGACTCGCGCAAAACTTGAGTCACTGGTTGAATCAATGGTTAAAGCTACCCTTGAGCCGCTTAAACAAGCTTTAAAAGATGCAGATTTGTCGGTAGGTGATATCAACGATATTATCTTGGTAGGTGGTCAAACACGTATGCCTATGGTGCAAAAATTAGTCACTGAATTCTTTGGCAAAGAGCCACGTAAAGATGTTAACCCTGATGAAGCAGTCGCAGTAGGCGCAGCGATTCAAGGTGGTGTACTGTCGGGTGATGTGAAAGATGTATTGTTACTTGACGTAACGCCTCTTTCATTAGGTATTGAAACTATGGGCGGAGTCATGACGACTCTCATCGAGAAAAATACCACAGTACCTACTAAGAAATCTCAGACTTTCTCTACCGCTGAAGACAACCAAGCTGCAGTAACCATTCATTGTCTACAAGGTGAACGTAAACAAGCCTCTGGTAATAAATCTCTTGGTCAATTTAATCTTGAAGGCATTCGTGCAGCACAACGTGGTGCACCACAAATTGAAGTGACCTTTGATATTGATGCCGATGGTATTTTACATGTGTCAGCTAAAGATAAAGACACCGGTAAAGAGCAAAAAATCACGATTAAAGCGTCTTCTGGTTTGAGTGATGAAGAAGTTGAACAAATGGTTCAAGATGCGGTAGCGAATAAAGATGCTGACGCAAAATTTGAAGAGCTTGTTCAAGCACGCAATCAAGCTGATGGCATGATCCACAGTACACGCAAGCAAGTAGAAGAAGCTGGCGATGCGTTGAGTGAAGAAGACAAGGCTGAGATTGAAACTGCCGTTGTTGCCCTTGAAGATGCGGTTAAGTCTGGGGACAAAGAAGCAATGGAAGCAAAAACTCAAGAGCTTATTCAAGCTTCGGCTAAGTTGATGGAAGTGGCTCAAGCTAAAGCGGCAGCTGAAGGCGCTGAACAAGGCGGCGCAGAGCCAACTGATGCAGGCGCTAAATCAAAAGATGATGATGTAGTCGACGCTGAGTTTGAAGAAGTAAAAGAAGACGAAAAAAAGTAAATTTTGTCTGAAAAATTAACTATTGAACTCTATCAATAGTTAAACTTGGCGCAGCAGGTCACACTGACTGCGCCTTGTTTATTTTAAGAATTCACAAAAAGAATAACAATATTTTGTTATTTAGAATAAGAACCAAAGACCGCAGGATACCGAATCGACATGTCGAAGCGAGATTATTATGAAGTGTTGGGTGTAGACAAAAGTGCCACCGAACGCGAGATAAAAAAGGCCTATAAGCGCCTAGCGATGAAATATCACCCAGATAGAACCCAGGGTGATAAAGCTATGGAAGAAAAATTCAAAGAAGTGCAAGAAGCTCACGAAATGCTCACCGATTCGCAAAAACGCGCGGCCTATGATCAATATGGTCATGCCGGTGTTGATCCTAATCGTGGTGGCGGTGGTGGCCAGAGCGGAGACTTTGGCGATATTTTTGGTGACGTTTTTGGCGATATCTTTGGTGGTGGACGTGGCGGCGGTGGTCGTCAATCTCGTGCACGTCAGGGTTCTGACCTGCGTTACAACTTAGAGCTTTCACTTGAAGAAGCCGTAAGAGGAAAAAGTGTCGAAATTCGTGTGCCTACACTTGCCGGCTGCGAAAGCTGTGATGGTTCAGGTGCGAAGAAAGGCTCAAGCCCTACTACTTGCCCAACTTGTCATGGACAGGGGCAAGTGCAAATGCGCCAAGGTTTCTTTGCCGTTCAGCAAACCTGTCCGACTTGTTCGGGTCGCGGTAAAATCATCTCTGATCCTTGCCGATCTTGTCATGGTCAAGGCCGCGTAGAAAAAACTAAAACATTATCGGTCAAAGTGCCAGCAGGCGTTGATACTGGTGACAGAATTCGTTTGTCAGGTGAAGGCGAAGCAGGCGAGTTGGGTGCACCAGCAGGTGACCTATATGTACAAGTGCATATACGCGACCACAAAATATTTACCCGTGAAGGTAATAACTTGTACTGCGAAGTACCTTTGAGTTTCACCCGTGCAGCATTAGGCGGTGAGATTGAAGTACCTACCTTAGAAGGTAAAGTTAAGCTAAAAGTGACCGCTGAAACCCAAACGGGCAAAATGTTCCGCTTGCGTAACAAGGGTGTTAAGTCTGTGCGCAGTGGCAGTGTTGGCGACCTGATTTGCAAAGTGGTCATCGAAACCCCCGTTAATCTAAGTACGCGTCAAAAAGAGCTATTAGATGAATTGGAAAACTCCATGGGAACAGGTAAGGACGTCGCCAAAAATCGCCCTAAAGAAAGTGGCTTTTTTGATGGTGTGAAGAAGTTTTTTGATGATTTGACCAACTAAAAAATAAATGTAATTTAAATCAAAAGCCGCTTAAAACGCGGCTTTTTTCTGTGTAACACAAAAATAAAAACAGATTAAACCGAAGAGAATGTTGAATTTTTATCTTGTGTTAATTGAGCTGCAACAGCTAAATCAATTTGTTTGTAAAGTGCACTGAAACCGTGTTTAAGCTGATTAGGGATCTTACCTGGGCGAATATAATAGGGCGCTCGTAATCCATAATATTGAGTAACAGGACCTATTTGTTCAAAAGGTAAACCTATGTATTTAAGACTCTTCGCCAAACGCGGTTCAATCATTACAAAACAATGATTGATCCCTTCTCTGATCACGATTGACAATGCCGCAAAATAAAGACCAATGGCTATATAAGAAAAATATTTTCTATCTCGTTTGAAGGTAGCTAGAGGGTCAACTGAACCGGGTAATATTAATTTTTTACTTTGTACTGCTTTTCGACGAAAGTGCCTAGGAATTGCAAGGCGTGATATTTCACAAATTTTACTCGGCTTAAAGTCATTTGGATGAACTTCGCCTTTATCTATGTTGTTTGACAAAAATGCCTGTATGGGTATTTTTTGCCCTTTGCGAGTGGGTCTTACAAGTCGAACTGACCCTGCTGCCATTTTGTTTGGGTTATAGTTGAGATAACAATGTGTTGAAAACTTATCAAATTTGTCGCTTTCCATGTGCGCCATGTTTTCAGGCTTTAATCCTAGTTCTTCAGTATAAACGGCATACCGTAACGCATATGTTTTATCTTTTTGTGCTTCATTCTTAGCAATAACGGGTAGAAATACATCAGAAAAATTTTTTGACACGCGATAGACTTTCCGATCAGCCACTTCGGCCATAACATGGCGTATAACGCTACCTAATATTGGGCTAGACAGGATTTTTTGTCTTTGCATATAAACACCTTAATTAAATCGATGATTGAGGGCTTCAATATTTTTTTGTTAATTAATGCATACTTACTGCCATTATAGTTCTAATAAACTCACATCCAAGAACGTTGAGAGGTCTCTACTTGATACAGTCCTTCATCAATCAATTGATAAGCTAAGTTTTGCTTTATCATCGGCACTTTAAGTGAGCCTGAAGCCAGTACAAATTTTACTGTGGCTAGTTGGCGTTTTTTCATAAGTAAATTTTGTTTAAACTGTGTTTGCTGCAATTTATAAGTGGGAAAACAATAATAATCGACGCCAATTAGCCCTTTTCTCAGGTATACAAAATTTTTGTCTTTAGCTATACCCCAACGTTTCCAGCGTAAAACAACGAGTCCACTTAAGACGACAAACGCTACACTTAGCATGGTAGATATTATGATTTTATCATTCATCAGTGTGACGCTAGTGGTTATTAACCACAGCGGCATGAGGACTAACAATATGTTGCGCAAAATAAAACCTTTGCTAATGGGATTAAAGCCATCTTCACACACTAACGCATTCAAAGCGTTATCAGGGTAGGCATCATCAATCAGTGTTTGGCATTCATGAGGTTTAATGGATGGCACAATGATTTTGCTACTAGATGCTGATGTATTTAGGTTGTTAGCAAAGGCATTACTTTGTTCAAACGTAAGGTTAATACGTTTAAGTAATACGTCTAACCAGTCTTGTTTTTGTATCACCATTTGCAAACGGCTTAAACCCATGCTGACTTCGTGTTTAGTTAATAACCCACTGCGCCTGATGTATTTATCATCCAGTTTGCTAAGGGTATAGCCATAAAAGCTAACAATTGCACCAATCACCGAAAAGCTTACCAGCACAAACATGATCAACATAGTTAGTGAAAACGCATACATGGCTACTTCGAGTAACGAATGTGTCTTTAGGCTAAACAACTCAGTTAAATCAATGCCTAACTTTGTTAGCCATTCGCCAACAGAGTCGAATATGTTGTTGTAAAAAGGGGCTAACCCGCCCAGAAATATCCAAATTCTATTGCTGGTTATGCCATGGATGACTAAATCGGACAAATTACGGCGGTTAAGCACAATTTCGTGCTGAGCTTGGCTATTTACTGATTCACTGTGTATCTCAGATGAATCAGCAGACATGTTATTTTGATTGGAGTCTATTGCGTCGTTCTGGACTTGGCTTTGAATACGGGTTTTGAGTTGTTGGGCAAAATCTAATTTTATCGCCACTAACTTAGCTTCGTTTTTAGCCGAACCTGCGGTATCTAACTGTAAACAAGCATGTCCGGTAAAACGATAATAAATGGGTTGTTCTATTTTGACATTTTGAACTCGAGAAAAGGGCAGGTTTAAATGTTTTTTACTGAATATACCCGAACGAATTTCAATATTATCCTCAGATAATCGATAGCGATACACTTTGAAGCTGAGAAAGGCAAAAAGCGTTAACACAGCAAGCGCCCCTAATATAGCGGGCAACCAGATAAAAGGGTGTTCGAGCACACTTTTATAACTCACGGCTATTGCGGGTATCAAATAAATAACGTTGCTAAAAAGATGTTTGAATACACTAGCCGCGAAATACAAAATAGCCACAGGCGATAAAACTTGCCAATCGTCTTGAACGTCTGACGGATCTGTAGGTTCTTTGCTATCGGTGGCTGATGAAATGCTCTGACTATCCATGTTTTACCACATCTTTATGCTGCAATATAAATTGACGTAGTTGTTGGGCTGTATCTATAGGCAAACCAGGAATTTCGAAGGTATGCATCGCCCCTCCAGCACTAAAGACTTGTAGCGTGGCTAAACCGGCTTTGCGTTCGATAGGACCACGTTTAAGTTCAATATGCTGAATACGGGTAATGGGTTGACTGACTACTTTGCGAAAAAACAAGCCACTTGTATAATGTAAATCTAGTTCTCTAAGGGTATAGGATTTAACTTGATCCCGAGCATGACTAAGCCAAGTGAGCAATAAACCTAATATCGCGGCAGCCCAAATAACAAAAGGTAAAAAATTAAGCAGTCCTTTGGGTAAATCGACAAAGGGCTGGAAATAAAGTGCCAAACCAATCACACAAACAACTAGAGTAAACCCTAAGTTAAGTAAACGATTTAACGGTGCATATTTTTCTGATAATGATTGTTTTTCTAGCTGCAATATCGTTGGCAATTGATCAATAGGGACGCGTAGATTGCTGAAAGTACTTTCTAACATGGAATTCCAAAAAAAAGTGATAACAAGGAGTATAAGTGAATAGTATCTGACTTTTCAGCTAGATTGGGTATAAATACTGCTTTGTTAGGTTTGCTTATACAAAGCTGCGGTTAGATATACAAAAAAGTTAGCTTCACCTTTACTGCATCACACACATAATTCAGGCACAATCTGCTGCTAAATTGTCAATAACAAATGATTATATCACTATGAGTAATATTGCTATCTTCGGTGCAAATGGCCGCATGGGCAGAGTCTTGATAGAGGCTATCGAAGAAAATGCTGACGATAAGTTGGTTGCTGCTGCCGTAAGACCTGGATCTTCCTTGATGGGAGCAGACGTTGGGGAGCTTGCAGGTATAGGTAAAAAAGGCTTGCTGGTTTGTGCTGATTTATCTGATCAAGTCAAACAAATTCAGGTATTGATTGATTTTACATTGCCTGCAGCACTTACCGATAATTTGGCGTTTTGTATCGTACACAACAAACCGATAGTGGTTGGCACGACTGGCCTTAACACCGAACAAAAGGCAGCGTTAACGTCTGCGGCTAAACATATTCCCATAGTTTTTGCAGCTAACTACAGTGTGGGTGTCAACCTGATGCTGAATTTGGTGAGAAAAGCGGCTGCTGTAATGGCGAGTACCGCTGATATTGAGATTATCGAAGCCCACCACCGATTTAAAAAAGATGCACCTTCGGGTACCGCAATAGCGATTGGTGAAGCCATTGCCGATGAAATTGGTCGAGATTTATCTGAGTGTGCAGTATATGGCCGCGAAGGTGAAACGGGTGAACGAGAGCATCAGACCATAGGTTTTGCTACGGTAAGAGCAGGTGACGTTGTAGGTGAGCACACTGCATTGTTTGCCGACATAGGGGAAAGGTTAGAAATCACTCACAAGGCATCCAGCCGATTAACCTTTGCCAAAGGAGCGGTTAAAGCGGCGAGTTGGATTATCGACAAACCCGCCGGTTTGTATGATATGGAAGATGTATTAGGATTTAAATGATGACATTTAACTACTCACGAATAGCTGTTTTTAACCCTTATGTATAAAAAGTATGGTTAAACGGTTATTTATGCATTTTTTGTAATTGTGAATAGACCTTAAACGCCCTTGTATGTATAATATTGCGGATTTGCCAAAATTTAGTGGGGTGTGTAGTTTTCACCTTTTTATACTTTGCAAGTTAACTAAATTCTTATGTAAATCATGTGTTTATATAGGTTTCTATAAACTCTGATATTTGTCTATAAAGACAGAGTGATAGGTTAAAACCTTTTAATATCTAACCTGGAGGTTGATTTGGCTAATTCTGCCCTTTTAGTACTTGAAGATGGTTCTGTCTTTAAAGGTACTGCTATTGGAGCTTCTGGTGTATCGGTTGGAGAGGTGGTGTTTAATACCTCAATGACAGGTTATCAAGAAATTCTAACCGACCCGTCTTACGCAGAACAAATTGTCACCCTCACTTACCCACATATTGGGAATACGGGCATTAATTCTGAAGATTGTGAATCAAATAAAATATGGGCCAAAGGCTTAGTTATTCGCGATTTACCACTTTTGGTGAGTAATTTTCGCAGTGAACAGGGTTTATCTGAGTATCTAGAAGAAAATAATATTTTAGGGATTGCAGATATTGATACTCGCAGATTAACGCGAATATTACGGGATAAAGGCGCCCAAAATGGTTGCATTATTGCCAACAATGCCCTTGACGACTTTTCATTAGATGAGTCAGTTGCACTGGCTAAAGCACAAGCTTTTGCCGGTCTTAAAGGTATGGATTTAGCCAAAGAAGTCACCTGTGATGAAGCCTACCAATGGACCGACGGAAGTTGGGTATTGGGCGAAGGGTATCAAGCAGCGCTAGATAACCATGAGTTTCATGTGGTTGCCTATGATTTCGGTGTGAAACGCAATATTTTGCGGATGTTAGCCGACCGAGGTTGCAAACTCACAGTGGTACCCGCTAAAACCACTGCAGATGAAGTTTTGGCCTTAAAACCAGATGGCGTATTTTTGTCAAATGGCCCCGGCGATCCACAGCCTTGTGATTATGCCATTGCCGCCATTAAACAGTTACTAGAGACTAACATTCCTATTTTTGGTATATGTTTAGGCCATCAGTTATTAGCATTAGCTAGCGGTGCAAATACAGTCAAAATGAAATTTGGTCATCATGGTGCTAACCATCCAGTTAAGGATATTAAAGGTCAACGCGTTATGATCACCAGCCAAAATCATGGGTTTGCGGTAGATGAAAATAACCTACCGAATACATTGGAAGTGACTCATGTGTCATTATTCGATAAATCTTTACAGGGCATTCATCGCACAGATAAACCCGCGTTTAGTTTTCAAGGGCATCCAGAAGCAAGCCCAGGGCCACATGATGCAGCGCCATTGTTTGACCATTTTATCGAGTTGATGCAGCACAGCCAGTAAAGCACGCATCATCTAAAGTAAAAAATTCAGTAGAGTAATTAGAGACATGCCAAAACGTACCGACATAAAAAGCATATTGATTTTAGGCGCAGGCCCTATTGTGATAGGCCAAGCTTGTGAGTTCGATTATTCAGGTGCACAAGCGTGTAAAGCTTTGCGCGAAGAGGGTTATCGGGTGATCTTGGTGAATTCAAATCCAGCCACTATCATGACCGATCCTGAAATGGCCGATGCCACCTATATTGAGCCTATCCACTGGGAAGTGGTAAAAAAGATCATCGAGAAAGAACGCCCTGATGCCGTATTGCCCACTATGGGTGGACAAACAGCCTTAAATTGCGCCCTTGATTTAAATAAATATGGGGTGTTAGAAGAGTTTGGCGTTGAAATGATCGGAGCCACGGCTGATGCAATTGATAAAGCAGAAGACCGCGAACGTTTTGACAAAGCCATGAAGTCTATTGGTCTTGAGTGCCCAAATGCTGAAATTGCGCACACTATAGAAGAAGCATTTGATGTCAGTACCCGAATAGGATTCCCTTGTATTATTCGCCCGTCTTTTACTATGGGTGGTTCAGGGGGCGGCATTGCTTACAATAAACAAGAATTTGGTGAAATCTGTCGTCGCGGATTAGACTTATCACCTACCAGTGAATTGTTGATAGATGAATCATTAATTGGTTGGAAAGAATATGAAATGGAAGTGGTCAGAGACAAAGCTGACAACTGCATTATTGTATGTACCATAGAAAATATCGATCCTATGGGCGTACATACGGGCGACTCCATCACAGTAGCGCCAGCACAAACCTTGACCGACAAAGAATTCCAAATCATGCGTAACGCGGCCATTGCGGTATTACGTGAAATTGGCGTTGAGACAGGCGGTTCAAACGTACAGTTTGGTGTGGATCCTAAAACCGGTCGTTTAGTGATTATAGAGATGAACCCTAGGGTATCTCGTTCATCTGCATTGGCATCAAAAGCCACAGGTTTTCCCATTGCAAAAGTGGCGGCTAAATTAGCCGTAGGTTACACACTCGATGAGTTGGCCAACGATATTACTGGCGGATTAACGCCAGCATCGTTTGAACCTACCATCGATTATGTGGTTACTAAAATACCGCGCTTTAATTTTGAAAAATTTGCCGGTGCCAATGACCGTTTGACCACTCAAATGAAGTCTGTTGGTGAGGTAATGGCGATAGGTCGAAACCAACAAGAGTCATTACAAAAAGCGTTGCGTGGATTAGAGGTAGGTGTGAATGGCCTAGACTCAATTATTGATATTAATGCGCCAGACGCGAAAAGCATTATTATCCGTGAATTGCGCGAACCTGGCGCTGAACGTATTTGGTACATTGCTGATGCCATACGCATGGGCATGTCAGTGGATGAAATATTCGAACTAACCAATATCGACAGATGGTACTTGGTGCAAATTGAAGAATTGATCATTCTTGAACAGCAAATCCATGAGTCAGGATTATCAGCAATCGACGAAGACTTGATGAAAATACTCAAGCGCAAAGGATTTGCCGACTCTAGAATTGCTGAATTAACCGGTGTTGACGAAGCGGATGTGCGTGAAGTGCGCCGTGGTTTTGATATTCACCCGGTTTATAAGCGCGTAGATACCTGCGCCGCAGAATTTTCATCTGACACCGCCTATATGTATTCTACTTACGATGAAGAGTGTGAAGCTAACCCAACTGACAACGATAAAATTATGGTGTTGGGCGGTGGTCCAAATCGTATAGGGCAGGGCATTGAGTTTGATTATTGCTGTGTGCATGCTGCCCTTGCATTGCGAGAAGACGGTTATGAAACCATTATGGTCAACTGTAACCCAGAAACCGTATCTACCGACTACGACACCTCAGATCGTTTGTATTTTGAGTCTGTGACCTTAGAAGACGTGTTAGAGATAGTGCGTATTGAGAAACCAAAAGGCGTGATAGTACAATACGGTGGACAAACCCCCCTTAAATTAGCTCGTGAATTAGAAGCCGCAGGTGTGCCCATCATAGGTACGTCGCCCGATGCGATTGATAAAGCAGAAGACCGCGAACGTTTTCAGAAAATGGTTAATAAACTTAACCTTAAACAGCCAGCAAATGCGACGGTGAGAAATATGGAACAAGCCATAGTCGCTGCAGACAAAATTGGTTTTCCATTGGTTGTGCGCCCTTCTTATGTGTTAGGTGGTCGTGCCATGGAAATTGTTTACGACATTAACGATCTTAAACGTTACTTAAACAATGCCGTAAAAGTATCCAATGATTCGCCGGTATTGTTAGATCGCTTCTTAGACGATGCTATCGAGGTGGATGTTGATGCTATATGTGACGGCACAGACGTAGTGATTGGTGGCATTATGGAGCATATCGAACAAGCAGGGGTTCACTCTGGTGACTCGGCCTGTTCGTTACCGCCTTATTCTCTTAGCGTAGAAGTGCAAGATGTGATGCGTCAGCAAGTTAAAGCCATGGCGTTGGAGTTAGGGGTGATAGGTTTGATGAATACCCAATTTGCTGTGAAAGATGGTCAAGTGTATTTGATTGAAGTTAACCCGCGCGCCGCCCGAACCGTGCCTTTTGTATCAAAAGCCACAGGGGTGCCGCTGGCCAAAATTGGTGCAAGAGTGATGGCCGGTCAGTCACTAGCGTCACAGGGTATTACTAAAGAAATTATCCCACCGTTTTATTCGGTTAAAGAGGTAGTACTACCTTTTGCTAAATTCCAAGGTGTTGACCCACTACTTGGTCCTGAAATGCGTTCAACGGGTGAAGTGATGGGCGTAGGTGAAACCTTTGAAGAAGCCTACGCAAAAGCTAATTTAGGCGCCAGTCAGCCTATTCCCATTGGTGGTAAAGCGTTGTTGTCGGTGCGTTTAAATGATAAAAATCGAGTGATTGAACTAGGTCAAGCCATGCTGTCAAAAGGTTTTACCCTAGAAGCCACGACTGGTACTGCAGGTGTACTGAATAATGCGGGTGTTGAATGTAGCGTAGTCAATAAACTCAGTGAAGGTCGTCCGAATATTGTGGATGCGATTAAAAATGGTGAATATTGTTATATTGTGAATACCACAGAAGGCCGCCAAGCGATTGATGACTCTGTGTATATTCGTAAAGAAGCACTGTTAAATAAAGTTGCATACACCACAACAATGAATGCTGCTTTTGCTACGGTTAATGCCAATAAAGCTGACGATAGAGCACGAGTGACATCGGTTCAGGATTTACACAAGCGTATCCACTAATCGCAATCAGGATAAGGGCTAAATGTTTTTGTTGAAAATACACATTTAGCCCTTATTGTTTAACTTCATAAGTTACATAACAAAAATAAGAGAGTTGTTGATATGACCCAGTATCCAATGACAGCCAAAGGCGCAGAGTTGCTCCGTGAAGAGTTGAAACAGTTAAAATCGGTAAAAAGACCACAAATTGTTAAGTCAATTGCCGAAGCAAGAGAACATGGCGACCTTAAAGAAAACGCTGAATACCACGCTGCCCGTGAGCAACAAAGTTTTTGTGAAGGCCGTATTCAAGATATTGAAGGTAAGCTGTCTAATATACAGATTATTGATGTCACCAAAATGAGCAACACCGGCAAAGTTATCTTCGGTGCCACAGTGACCATTGTTAATTTGGAAACTGATGAAGAAATTACCTACAAAATAGTGGGCCAAGATGAAGCTGATATTAAGAGAAATATGATCTCAGTAGGCTCACCGATAGCGAGAGGCTTGATTGGTAAATCTCTAGATGATGTTGCAAATATTCAAACGCCTAAAGGCACCATTGAATTTGAAATTTCAGCAGTAGAATATATCTAAGTACCTAGGTTAAAGATGCTATTGGATTGAAACGAGGCTAAGAGCCTCGTTTTTGGTTTTTAAAGTCTGATATTTATAGGTTTTAAATGGAATGTTAGACAAAATGAAAAGCACGTTTTTGTATATTGTTACAGTACTGATCTGGGGTTCCACATGGCTTGCCATTGAATTCCAGTTAGGTGTTGTGGCGCCTGAAGTATCTTTAGTTTACCGTTTTTCAATTGCTGCATTTTTGATGTGGGGTTATTGCTTAATTAAAAAGTTACCTATGAAATTTGGTATTCAAAATCACATTTTTTTCATGACATTAGCCTGCTGTAACTTCGGCTTTAATTATTTGATTTTGTATTGGGCGCAAGACTACTTAACCTCAGCTATGACCTCAATAGCCTTCTCTACTCTATTGATTATGAACATTATCAATACACGAATATTTTTTGGTAAACCCATTACCCCGCGCATTTTTATAGGCGCCGCTTTAGGGCTGGTAGGTATTGTAGGATTGTTTTGGCAAGACGTTAAAGCCTTAGACTTTGCTAGTGACGCTATCATCGGCCTAAGCCTAGCCTTAGCCGGCACCTTCGTAGCTTCGTTAGGTAACATGACCAGTGTGCGTAACTCAAAAAATCATATTGGTATTATGCAAGGCAATGCATGGGGCATGTTTTACGGTAGCTTATTCCTGTTGATATTTACCTTGTTTACCGGCTCTGAATTTAACGTAGATACTAGGCTCCCCTATATTGCATCATTGCTGTATCTAAGCATATTTGGCACCGTTATCGCTTTTGCTTGTTACTTTGTATTGTTAAAGGATATTGGCCCTGAAAAAGCCAGCTATTCTGTAGTGTTATTTCCAGTGGTCGCTGTGACACTGAGTATGATGTTCGAAGGTTTTATATGGCAAACAAGCACTATCGTGGGTTTTACTTTGATATTAATCGGTAATGTAGTTGTGTTAACCCCTATTTATAGGATCAGAGTATTATTAGGCGCTAATAAGCCATTGGAGCAGACATAGATTGCCCATTTTTCTGTTTCCCCTAAAACGCGTTAAGTAGTCCTTCATCTTGTGAAGGTTTCTCTTACAAATATGAAGTTGTTTATACCACCAAAATAGCCTCCAATATCTAAGCTACGGGATTGAGTGTATGACAAGGTTCAATATTTGTGGCTGCAGGCATTTTTGCCTTAACAATGGAGATACTTTTATTATGAAGGCTATGGTCTATACAGAATACGGTTCACCAGAGCGGTTGCAAATGACTACTTTGGCAGAACCAATACCCAATGATCATGAAGTGCTTATAAAAGTGCACGCGGTTTCAATCAACGATTGGGACTTGGCGTTACTTAATGGTACGCCTTTTATTAACCGATTAATGAACGGCTTAACAAAACCCAAAAAAATACCAGTGTTAGGCTCAGACATAGCGGGGGAAGTGGTGGCGGTTGGCAAAGACGCTCAACACTTTAAGATAGGCGATCAGGTTTTTGGTGATTTATGTGGAAAAGGATGGGGAGGTTTTGCGGAATTTGTTTGTGCATCTGAAAAATTACTAACTCATAAATCTGCTAGTTTGACCTTTGAACAAGCCGCGTCTTTACCTCAAGCCGGACTTTTAGCATTACAAGGTCTTCGAATTAAAAATTTTGACGCCAAGCACAAACATATCTTAATTAACGGAGCGGGGGGTGGTGCGGGTTCATTTGCTATTCAAATTGCAAAACACCTAGGCGCATATGTGACAGCAGTTGATGCCGGTAGTAAGTTTGAAATCATGCTATCCCTAGGTGCAGATCATGTTATTGACTATACCCAGCAAGATTTTACCGAAAATGTTCAAAACGGCCAAAAGTACGATTTGATTCTGGATTTCATGGGTTACCATTCTATTTTTGATTATCGACGTGCCTTAACTAGCAACGGCCGATATTTAATGGTGGGAGGTCGTTCATCGCTAATTTTTCAATCAGTATTGCTTGGACCAATTCTATCCCTAATCGATAAAAAGAAACTTGGTATCCTTGCACACCAAGCTAATGTTGGCATAGGTATGTTAATTGAGTTAGTGACATCGGGTAAGGTAGTGCCGGTAATTGATCAATGTTTTTCACTTGAAGACTTGCCCCAAGCAATGACATATTTTGCGACTAGAAACACCAAAGGAAAAATCATTATTACTGTAAAAAATTAGAATGGGTGTCCAAGTAATTCTTGCAAACAAGCACGATAATTGGTTTTGTTTTGGTATTAATGGGCAATGTAGTTGTGTTAACGCCAATTCATAGAATTAGATAACTCATAGGTGTTGCTAAAATCATTACGCCCAGTTCTGGCTAATACAACATCATTGTTATTTAAGATTCACCGCTAATTTTATTTCAAGTGTTTCGCTAATTTATCTAAGGCATCACCTGTGACGCGGTTTACCGTCCATTCATCCATAGGTTGGGCGCCCAATGATTGGTAGAAGTCGATGGCGGGTTTGTTCCAATCTAATACCCACCATTCTAAACGCCCGCAGTTTAGCTCTATGGCAAGAGACGCCAAATAACCTAAAAGTATTTTACCTAAACCCTTGCCGCGCATATGGGGCTGTACGTACAAATCCTCCAAGTAGATCCCTGGGCGACCAAGAAAGGTTGAGAAATTATGAAAGTACAATGCAAAGGACACAGCTGTGCCGTCATATTCACCAATCACAACTTTGGCGTGAGGTGTCTCCCCAAACAGGCTTTCTTGCAGCGTGGCTTCGTCTGCCACCACTTCATGTAATAGCTTTTCGTAATCGGCCAGCTCTTTAATGAAAGTTAAAATAAGTGCAGTATCTTCAAGGGTAGCTGGGCGGATTGTAAAATTTGGGTCACGTGTTTGGGAGGACATATGTCTAATCATCTTTTAGTTGTTTTTTATTCCAGTAGGCTAAACCAAACATCATTATAGATAAACCCCATATTGGCCAATCACCAAACAAACGGTATGGGGTGTATCCTTGCACTTGCAGGATAGTATCACTGAGTACAGCGGCTTCCAATTGGGGTAATCGGCTTTGTATATTACCTTGATGGTCAATAAATGCTGTGATGCCATTATTGGTTGCACGTAATACCGGTAAACCAAATTCTTTGGCCCGCGCTTGGGCTATTTCTAAATGTTGTGCTGGGCCATGAGAGCCGCCAAACCAGGCGTCATTACTCACTGTGATGATAAAATCGGTGTTGAAATATAGATTGGCTGATATTTGTCTAGGAAAAGCGATTTCGAAGCAAATTGCTGGGGCAAGGTGATAACCCTTAGCCTCCAAGTTATCTTGTTGATAGTCACCGCGAGAAAAGGATGACATGGGCAAGTCAAATATAGGTGCCAAACCACGTATCCAGTCTTCAAATGGAATAAATTCGCCTATAGGCAGCAAGTGATGCTTGGCAAATCGATTAGCGTGGAAATAACGATAGTGACCGCGAGGCGTATCGCCCTTAATTAATTCATCTTGGTGTCTTTGTCCTAAACCAATTAGGTTGTTGTAGGCTTCTTTTGTTTCAAAGTTGTAGTTTACAATACCCGTGATTAAGCCTGTATTGGTTTGTGCGGCTAAGTTATCCATCTCACTCAGATATTCAGTGGCTACAGGTTCAAGTTTAGGGATGGCTGCTTCTGGCCAGATAACTATGTCATTATCCCAATGAGCAGCGGTCATGTTTTTGTATTTTTCCATGGTTGGCTGGTCTTGTTCTGGTGTCCAGCGCAGAGCTTGTTCGATATTGCCTTGCACCATAGCGATTCGGGCACTTTCGCCTGTAGGTTTTGCCCATTGATATTGATTTAATGCTGTTCCAGAGACAAATAATACAGTGACGATAATGCCGCTTGGTAGCCATTTTTTATTCACTAACCAGATAGCAAGTACGGAGCTGATTAATACCGTTAGTCCCGAAACGCCAAATTCACCAATGACGGGAAACCAACCTGCTAGGGGGCCTTGAATTTGGCTATAACCCAAAGAAAGCCAAGGAAAGCCCGTTAGTAACCAACCTCTTAGCCATTCAATAAGCAACCAAATAGCGGGTAGGGCCATAGGCCATAATTTATTCGGGAAGTATTTAGTAACTAGATAACAGCTTAGGGCAGGAAACAAAGCTAAATAAGCACTTAGCAGCAACATTAACGTGAGTGAGCCAACCAGTGGAATACCACCAAAGTCAGCGATGCTCACATGTACCCAACTGATACCTGCACCAAACCAGCCTAAACCAAAGGCAAAACCAAGTTTAAAACCCTGTTTATGTAATGAGTTACTGAGTAAATAAATAAAGCTAGTGAGACTTAGGAAGGTAACGAACCAAAATGAAAATGGCGCGTAAGCTAAAGTTAGCAACGCACCACATAAACAGGCTAGGACCAATTGTAAAGTGAACGACATGTCGTTCACTTTTTGTTTAATGCTCAGACTTTGTGAATCGCTCAGGGCTACTCTTCCGTTTCTGGAATGGTGACTTTTAACTGCAATAAGCGTCTTTTATCTGAGTTAGTCACCTTAAACTTAAGATCATCTATGGTCACTTTTTCGTCGCGCTCTGGCATATGACCGAAGGCTTTCAAGACAATCCCCCCTATAGTATCCGCTTCTTCCTCGTCAAATTGAGTTTCGAAAAATTTATTGAAATCTTCTAAAGGTGTGAGTGCTTTAACAGAATAGGTGTATTTATTTAGGGGACGGATACCATCTTTATCCACTTCTTCAACATCATGTTCGTCTTCAATTTCTCCCACTATCAGCTCAAGAATATCTTCAATGGTGACTAATCCTGACACCCCACCATATTCATCGACTACTATGGCCATGTGATAACGTTTTTGTTGAAATTCTTTGAGCAATACATCGACCCGTTTACTTTCGGGTACAATGACGGCTGGGCGTAGAATATTCTTTAGTTCAAATTCTTTATCGGGTACAAAGGCGTACTCGAGTAAATCTTTAGCGAGTAAAATCCCTTCAATATGATCTTTGTCTTCGTTGATAACGGGAAATCGTGAGTGGGCAGATTCAAGCAGTATGGGTAGAAACTCTTCTACGCTTTGGTCAATTTCGATGGTGCGCATCTGTGCTCTGGGGATCATTATTTCCCGTACACGCATTTCGCTAACTTCCATCACCCCTTCAATCATGGCTTTGGTTTCGGGGTTAATGACCTCGCGTTGCTCGGCGTCAGTGATGACTTCAAACAACTCTTCTTTATTTTTCGGCTCTCCCGTAAAGGACTGAACTATCTTATCAAGCCAGCCTTTGTTGGCAGAACCGCTACTAGATGGGGGGTTATCTTCGCTCATGATCTCGTTATTTAGTTAGTTAAATTAAAGTCTTTACACGTAAATACAATACAATTGATGCCTTAAACTGCATCATTAATGATTTTGGTAGGGGTCGTCAATGGCTAATTTTTGTAATATAGCGATTTCTATTCCTTCCATCTCTTGTGCTTCTTGCTCATCAATATGGTCAAAACCCAGCAAATGCAAGGTGCCGTGTATTATCATATGTGCCCAGTGGTGAGCTTGCTGCTTATTTTGTTGTTTTGATTCTTGTATGACAACCTGTGCACAAATCACAATATCACCTAAAAACTGTGAGATGGATCCATCTATTTGCTCATCATCAATAAAAGTTATGTCAGGCATTTCAAACGGAAATGACAACACGTTTGTAGGTTTATCTTTGCCGCGATATTGTAGGTTAAGTTGTTGGATTTCTGTTTCGTCAACAACTCGCACAGTGATTTCTTTATCATGGATCTGTTGATGGGAAAACAAGGTGTCTAACCATGCCTGAATATCCTGTTGTTTAGGTATATCAGTACAGTCACTGGCAAGTTGTAAATCTAGAATGGTGTTCACAAATTGTTCACTTAGTGGAGTTTTCATCCTTGTTGGCCGCGGCTTGACTGGCAAGAATTTCTTGTTGTGCCTTCTTTTCTAAGCGTTCTTTTTCTTGCTTGCTTTCATATTCTTCGTAAGCCACAACAATACGTCCGACAACCGGATGACGTACTACATCATTCGCACTAAAGAAGTTAAACGAAATGTCTTTAACATCTTTTAATACTTCTATGGAATGGCGTAAACCTGACCGTACACCACGAGGTAAATCGACTTGGGTAATATCACCGGTTATCACCGCTTGAGAATTAAAACCAATACGGGTTAAAAACATTTTCATTTGTTCTACCGTAGTGTTTTGTGCTTCATCCAAAATAATAAAGGCATCATTTAGAGTACGACCACGCATATAGGCCAAAGGCGCCACTTCAATTACACTGCGTTCAATTAACTTTTCAACCTTTTCAAAACCGAGCATTTCAAACAAAGCGTCATACAAAGGACGAAGATAAGGATCGACTTTTTGCGATAAGTCACCGGGCAAGAAGCCTAGTTTTTCACCCGCTTCTACTGCAGGGCGGGTCAATAATATACGTCGAACTTCTTGACGTTCTAGTGCTTCCACGGCACAAGCAACGGCTATATACGTTTTACCTGTGCCGGCAGGACCCACACCAAAACTAATATCGTGATTAATGATATTGTTAATGTACTGCGATTGATTAGGGTTGCGAGGTTTGATCACCCCACGCTTGGTTTTAATATGCACTTCTTTGCCATATTGACCCGTTTCGGCCTGCTCTAAACATTTGGCTTCTTGAATAGCTAAATGCACTTTGTCTGGCTCAATATCTGGGATCTGGCCACGAATAGGCTGCGTTTCCATATACAGTAATTTAAGTAGTTGTGCGGCACCGCTAGATTGTTGCGATTGGCCCATTACTTTAAATTTGTTATTACGATAGGTGATTTCTACGCCTAAGCGCCGTTCAATTTGCTTGATATTGTCATCTAGGGGCCCACACAAGCTGGATAAACGTTTGTGGTCTGCAGGCTCTAATACAATTTCATTGCTTACAAGGTTACTCAAATCAATAGTCTCTTTGCTGTATAAGTTTTGTGGGTATCTTATTGAGTGATGGCAACGTGGCCAACACCCAAGTCATCAACTTTATTTGGATTTTTAGCCAAGATAGTGTGTGGTGCCAATGCGTTGCGTAAGTCCATCTGATCTTCCGTTCTGAGCACAACACCTCTTAAAGAGTTAGCGAACACATCGGTAATTTTCACATCCACAAATTGACCAATCATTTTTGGCGACCCTTCAAAATTCACTACACGATTGTTTTCAGTGCGCCCCGACAATTCCATAGGATTCTTCTTACTTGGGCCTTCCACCAAAATACGTTGCTCGGTATCTACCATGTTACGGGCAATACGCAGTGCTTGTTGGGTGATGCGTTGTTGCAATAAACTTAATCGTTGCTTTTTGGTCTCTTCGGTCACATCGTCAGGCAAATCGGCTGCCGGTGTGCCCGGACGAGCGCTATAAATAAAACTAAAGCTTAAATCGAAGTCCATGGCTTGGATTAAATCCATAGTCGCTTCAAAATCGGCATCGGTCTCGCCAGGAAACCCGATAATAAAATCCGATGACATACTCAAGTTAGGGCGAATTTTCTTTAGTCTTCTGATCTTAGACTTATATTCGATTGCTGTATGGCCACGCTTCATCAAGTTTAAAATACGATCTGCACCAGATTGTACCGGTAGATGCAAATGATCAACCAGTTCAGGAATTTGTGCATAGGCATCAATAATGTCGTCAGTAAATTCCACCGGATGGGAGGTCGTGTAACGAATGCGATCAATACCATTGATAGACGCAACCAATTCTAATAACTCAGCAAAAGTGCAAATGCTGCCGTCATAATTTGGGCCACGAAACGCATTCACATTTTGGCCTAACATATTGACTTCGCGCACACCTTGTTCCGCTAATTGGGCAATTTCTAATAACACGTCATCAACTGGGCGGCTGACTTCTTCACCACGGGTGTAAGGCACAACACAAAAAGTGCAGTACTTAGAACAGCCTTCCATGATAGATACAAAAGCGCTTGGGCCGTCTGCTTTAGGTTCAGGTAGGCGATCAAACTTTTCAATTTCAGGAAAACTGATATCAATAACTGATTTACTGCCACCTTTAATTTGGTTGATCATTTCTGGCAAGCGATGCAAGGTTTGTGGACCAAACACAAGATCAACAAAAGGCGCACGTTGACGGATGGTTTTACCTTCTTGTGATGCCACGCATCCACCCACACCAATAATCAGGTCAGGTTTGGTTTTTTTCAGGTTTTTCCAGCGGCCTAACTGATGAAATACTTTTTCTTGGGCTTTTTCACGAATGGAGCAGGTATTAAGTAATATGATATCCGCGTCTTCAGCTGTGTCTGTGGCTTGATAACCATGAGTCGAGTCCAACAGGTCGGCCATTTTCTCCGAGTCATACTCGTTCATTTGGCAACCCCAGGTTTTAATAAATAGCTTTTTTGTCATAGCGGATTGTACTTACCTTTGGCAATCATTTTGTGCAGCAACTTGATAGACATGACGTCTTAATCAAGACACTAAAATCGAACAGGGGATTTTACGGGTTATTTGTGCTGATCGCTACTTTATACCCAATATTTATCTAGGATAAATACTCAGTAAACTGTGAATAGTGGAATGACCTACCTATATAGCAAAATTAATGATGCCTAGGGCTTTTCAGATACCCACAGATCCCATAGCTTGATATGCTATTAAACAAGATAAATTCAACAATACTAAGACCTCTCTATGCAAAATTTACAAAAACTCACCATTGCGAATATTGAAGTGGCTAATGACAAACCATTCGTGCTTTTTGGCGGCATGAATGTACTGGAATCTCGTGATATGGCCATGCGTATTGCCGAACATTACAAAGAAGTGACGGATAAACTGGGCATTCCTTATGTATTTAAAGCCTCGTTTGACAAGGCCAATCGTTCTTCTGTGCATTCTTATCGTGGCCCAGGCATGGATCAAGGACTAAGAATATTTGAAGAAATTAAACAAACCTTTAACGTGCCATTGATAACAGATGTACACGAAACCCACCAAGCAGCACCTGTGGCAGAAGTGGTTGACGTGATCCAGTTACCGGCATTTTTAGCACGTCAAACCGATTTGGTAGTCGCCATGGCAAAAACCAACGCCATTATCAATGTGAAAAAACCACAATTTTTAGCGGCTCACGAAATGCGTCACATCATCAGCAAATTTGGTGAGGCAGGTAATGACAAAATTATTTTGTGTGAGCGAGGCTCTTGTTATGGATATAATAACTTAGTGGTGGATATGCTAGCTATGGATGAGATGAAAGCCTATGCACCTGTTATTTTTGACGCGACCCATGCATTGCAAAAGCCCGGTGGACGAACTGATTCGGCTGATGGTCGACGTGCTCAAGCGGCACAGCTTGCAAGAAGCGGTATGGCGTTAGGGTTAGCTGGGTTGTTTATCGAAGCTCATCCTAATCCTAATCAAGCTAAATGTGATGGACCTTGCGCCTTAGCATTGGATAAATTAGAGCCGTATTTACAACAAATGAAAGCATTAGACGAATTAGTCAAAGGATTTGCACCCTTAGATACCAGTGCCAACTAATAAATGCCAGAAAGTGAGACAGTAAATGATGTTGTAAGTTTTGCTATGCGGGGTGCCACGCACTGGATGCCCCGCAAAGCGATAACTTACTAATAGATATTAACGAGCAGATAAACCTTATAAAAATTTAGTCTGCGATGACCACTTTAAATTTGAATGCCGGTAGTTGTTCATTCGCATTTTGCACAAGTTCGTTGGTTTGTGACTGAACTGTATCAATATCAAGTTGCTTTGCGACATCAGTTTTAATGCTAGAGGCCTTAACGTTTGCTAGCATCTCATTGATGTTATTAACAATTTCAGACTCGATGTTGATTTCCATTTTACTTTCAAGTTCATTCGTAGAACGATTTGCCCCAAGTTTTGCCGTGGCGGTTTGAGTAAAAAGTACTGTGGCTAATATGGCCAGTATTGTATAAGTTGTTTTCATTTTGTTAACCTTTAGTATTAGTAATGTAAAATAATAAGTTCTATGTTTTAAATCAATCTGCTTTTTGACTTATGTTGTGATGCTATTTATTGTTTTAAAACAATAAATATTTACCACGAGTCGAATTGTATACTCATGTTGAAGTCTAATAAAATGACATTTTGTATGCTTGTAGATTAGAAAAACTAATGGTTTAATGGTGTCTAACCTATCCTTAAGAGTCTGCTTGCCCATGAACCGCAGAATACCTCCTCTGAACGCCCTTAAAGCCTTTGAAGTGGCGGCGAGACATCTGAGTTTTACACGCGCCGCAGATGAACTTTTTGTTACTCAAGCCGCAGTCAGTCATCAAATAAAAGCCTTGGAAGAGTTTTTATCCATGAAACTTTTTGTGCGCAAAAATCGCGCATTGTTTTTAACTGAAGAGGGCCAGAGCTATTACCTCGACTTAAAAGAAATTTTTCAGTCGCTTAATGACGCTACAGAGCGATTAGTCGCAAAAGGTGGAAAGGGCGCACTGACTGTGGCGTTGCAAACCAGTTTTGCCATCCAATGGTTAGTGCCCAGGATCAGCAAATTCAGCCAGTTAAATCCAGACGTAGATTTACGCATAAAGGCGGTAGATGGAGATGAGGGGTTTTTAACCGATGATGTGGATGTGGCTATTTATTTTGGCAAGGGTAAATGGTCTGGGCTAGCAGCTGACAAACTACATACCGAATATCTCACCCCTATGTGTTCACCCGTGTTGTTCCAAGGCGATAAGCCTTTGGTGAAGTTAGATGATCTTGCACATCATACTTTATTACACGATTCATCAAGAGAGGCTTGGCAGGAATGGATCCGCCATTTCAACGTATTGGGTGTCAATGTGGATCATGGCCCAATTTTTAGCCATTCTTTGTTAGTTCAACAAGTAGCGGCGCTAGGGCAGGGGATCGCTTTGGGTTACAGTTTTTTAGCTAGGCCAGAAATTGAAGCGGGGCGCTTAATATGTCCATTCGAGGAAAAGTTAATCACTAAGAGTGCTTATTATTTAGTATGCCATCAGTCTCAGGCTGATTTAGGTAAAATTACCGCATTTAGAGAATGGTTGTTGGCCCAAGTTAAAGAAGAGCAAGATGAGCAAGACTTTGAATAATATGGCTAAAGATCCCATTGCTACTTTTGTTTTTGCCCATGGTGCAGGCGCGGGACAAAGTAGTGAATTTATGCAGCGAGTGGCTGAAGGATTAGCCAAAAGGGGTATTAATGTAATACGTTTTAATTTTGCCTATATGCAACTGGCTGAAGAACTCAATAAAAGGCGACCGCCAGACCGGGCTGATAAATTGCTTGCTCATTTCAAGTCTGTACTAAGTGATACTGACAATAGTTTGCCTCTATTTATTGGAGGCAAGTCGATGGGGGGGCGAATGGCAAGTATGTTGTTAGAAGAGTCGAATGCGTTTGGTTGTATATGTATGGGGTATCCTTTTCATCCACCGGGGAAACCAGAGAAATTACGTACTGCTCATTTAGAAACGATTAATAAACCCGTGCTTATTTTACAAGGCGAACGAGATACCTTTGGCACGCGTGATGAAATAAGCACATTTGATTTGTCTTCACAGGTTCAGCTAAGCTATTTAGCCGATGGCGATCATAGCTTTAAACCGCGTAGAACTTCTGGTTTTTCTCTTGATGATCATCTTAAATCAGCTGTTACCCAGACTGCAGAATTTATTAAGGCGCATATTTGAATGGGTTTAGTTGTGATACTGGCCTAACTACATGCGTAATACTTTTATTGAGGCGAAACCAACAAGCGTATTGAAAATACTCTTGAGTGCATTGTTAATTTATTTACCGCATAAATCGCACGATTCAATCATATTGACCTGTTCGCGCGAATGGCTATAATGCATTGTACTTCCAATTGCGAGGCTTAAACATGCAAACACTTACAGCAAATGATGCTAAACGAAATTTTGGTGAGTTACTTATGAATGCTCAACGAGAGCCAGTGAAAATCAGTAAGAACAGTAAAGATACCGTGGTGGTTATGTCTATCAAAGATTACGAAGAGCTAGAGGTTATGAAGGCAGAATATCTAAAATATTGCTTCGAATCAGCTAAGGAAGATTTAGCTAAAGGCAATGTCGTTGACGGTCAAAGCTTTTTACGTGCGCTATAGCAATTGATATGCAAAACAAACAATACAAATTGAGTTACTTAGCTCAGCAACACTTAGGTAAAATCAAAAACTATACGATTGATAACTTTTCGGACATGCAGTGGGGTATATATAGAGAAACACTCTTATCGGGGTTTCAAATGTTAGCGGATAATCCAGGGCTAGGTATAAATTGTGATGAGATATACCCCAACGGTTATTACTTCCCAGTTGGAAAACACATTGCTTATTTTACCGAGGAAGAAGATTTTATTTTAGTTGTTGCCGTTTTAGGGCAGTCACAGTTACCACAAAATCACCTGAAATAGCGGTCGATTTTTGATGGTTTCGTAACATTTAGTCTCCACCACAGTCACCACTACAACCTGAAGAATCTCCCGCGCAACCACCACCGCAACCAGAACACAGCCACAGCCAATATGCCCGGCACAGTAATCATTGCTACCTGGCGTTTTACAATTAAGCGAGTATTTAAACCCATCGGGAATATTTAACTTTGTATCTATAGCGAATATAAGTGGTAATTTATGTGCAGATTTTCGTCACCTTTAATTTTTACCTTTTGATTTTATTGGTTATTTTTACTGTCTTGCTATCAAAACCTCTAGGAATTGCAAAAGCAAAAGGAGAACTGACGGAGTCACCCTGACTCCAACGAGACTTTTCTCGTTTCCTATTAAAAACTAAGTGAAAAATATTTTCCATAGTTAAATTAATAACTTAACTGTTTGAATGTATGGAAGTAGTGGAAGAAAGACTGTTCCCTACTAAACATCGTTATAATTGGTCGCGAATAGTGCTTGGGAGAGGTAACATTAGCGGCTGGCCAATTCAGCTAAGCTTGCTTGTTTTTGTTTCTATTGCAGTCAGATGAATTATTTACAGTGGCTAACAGTTCGCTCAACCAAGAGAAAAAGTTTGTGATTAAAATTGTATTAAGTTGCGCCGCATTCAGTGCCATGTTGTCGGTTATATTGGGTGCGTTCGCTGCTCATGGCCTTAAAAGTAAGTTATCCGAAACATTGTTAAACACCTTTCAAACTGGTGTGCATTATCAGATGTATCACAGTCTTGCCATTATTTTATTAGTCATTTTGTATCGCCAAATGCCACAATCATTGTTGTTATATAGTGCAGGCTTTATGTTCGCTGGCATCATGTTATTTAGTGGCAGTTTATATATGTTGGCGCTCACCCAAATGAAATGGTTTGGTCCAATCACGCCTCTGGGTGGTGTTTGTTTTATTATTGGTTGGGCCTTGCTGGTAGCCGCAGCCTTAAAAGGAGCGAATTAAACCATGGCCGGATTATTGTTGTATTGCCGTAGTGGCTTTGAAAACGATGTAGCTAATGAAGTGCAGGAGAGTGCCAGTCAACTGGAAGTGTTCGGTTATTCAAAAACCAAAGCCAACAGTGGTTTTGTGTTGTTTAATTGTCATCAAGAAGAACAGGCTGAGTTATTAGCAAAGCAACTGGTGTTCAACAAGTTGATTTTTGCTCGCCAACAGTTTGCTTGTAAACAAGTGCTTGAAAATATGGACGTGGCCGATCGCATTGGCCCACTTTTAGCCGCTTGTGAAGACTTTCCGTTATGCGGCGAGCTACGAGTCGAATATGCCGACACTACCGACGGCAGAGAATTGTCGAAGTTATGCCGAAAAATAAGCGTGCCTTTTAGACAAGCTTTGCGTAAAAAGAACAAGCTAACCGTCAAAGACAATAGTAAAAAACCAGTATTACATGTGTTTTTTACTAAAACGGATAAGGCCTATGTTGGTTATTCGTTTACGCATAATAATTCCCCCTTACCTTTAGGCATTTTACGTTTAAAATTTCCCCATGACGCTCCAAGCCGTTCAACTTTGAAGCTAGATGAAGCCTTTCAGACGTTTATCCCTAAAGAAGAGCATGATGTGCGCCTTCAGGGAGGTTTGTATGCCGTTGACTTAGGTGCTTGCCCAGGAGGATGGACTTATCAACTGGTGCAGCGTGGTATGTTTGTGCAGGCAGTTGATAACGGCGCTATGGATGAAGCGCTAATGGAAACAGGGCAGGTGACCTATTGTCCAGAAGACGGGTTTAAGTTTCAGCCCAAGAAAAAGAATATCTACTGGTTAGTCTGCGACATGATCGAGCAACCACAACGTGTAGCAAAACTTATGGCAACTTGGGTCGCAGATGGTCGCTGCAAAGAAGCCATGTTCAATCTTAAATTACCTATGAAAAAACGTTACGAGTCGGTACAGGGATCGTTAGCTATCATCGACGAGGTCATGCAGGCACAGCAGTTGAAATATTTGCTTCAGGCTAAGCATCTTTATCATAATCGTGAGGAAGTGACGGTGCATTTGAGGTTGAAATTGTGATCTATGATGCGGATTGTGATTCTTCGTAAGTGGGTAGGGGTTTATCTGTGAGTGAGGTTTATTCTATTGAATTTATTGAGGTTTTGTAGAGTTAGAGAGTTTAGGTATGATTATGATGCCTTTGGCAATGCTACTGGGAACTCGATAAAGCTAATGAAGACAGCCACTTTAAAAAACATGCTCAAGTTACTGATTTTAAAACTAAAGAATGAAAAGATCTTCACAACTTTGTACTTCTTGATTACGCTATGGTTGGGTACTTTATTATTTTGGGTGTCTTGATAAGCGTTGAACTTGGCAAAGTTTTTATTGGGAAACAAATCAAAGGTTTGATGTCATGCCCTAGCCTCATAGCCGTCAAACCACACTAACGATATTCATCCAAATGTCTAAATCCGTTTTGCATTTTCGTCCAAGTATTTATTATTGATAGCCACCTCAACCCGTTATTCTGCGCGCGGTTTCAATAAACCTATGCCTGAAAACGGCAGGCTACTTCTGCTATTAACAACCATTCGAACAGTGCTTCAAATCCACCCTGTACAATAAATGTAAATTAATTGCATCCAGTTTTACACCTCAGTCGTTACGCTTACGAGGATTTAAATAACTAAGGAGAACTACCATGCAAAAAAATAAAATAGTTACCGCTCTTGCGGTTATATGCTCAACCGTTGTACCCACAAGCGCTTTTGCTTCAAGTCATAGAGAAGCGCCAAATATAACGCGATTTCCCACTGTCGATTCTACCGATTTCTATGCATTTAATAGTTACGAAAACGGCCGCGATGATTTCGTAACATTAATTGCTAACTATATTCCATTACAAGATGCTTACGGTGGCCCAAATTATTTTCCAATGGACCCCGCTGCTTCATACAATATTCATATTGATACCGACGGTGATGCAGTCGAAGATATCACTTACGCATTTACCTTTAAGCGTATGTTGCCTAACGGCACAGGCGTTGAATTGATGGTTGGCGCTGATGGGGCTAAAAAATCAATATCGGTGCCTTTGGTGAATGTAGGTGGTGTGAGCGTTGATAACGACGCCAACGTAAATTTTAAAGAAACCTATAAGGTGTCTTTAATTACTGGTGATGTTAAAAAAGGTGCCAGAGCAGCAATAATCGGCAGCGACGGCTCGACCACAGACTTTGGCAAACCTCTTGATTACATTGGCAATAAAACATTTACTGATCAGGCTAGTTACAAAACCTATGCAGACAGCTTTATCTATGAAGTTGCTATTCCTAACTGCGGCACCAATGGCCGCGTATTTGTAGGTCAGCGAAAAGACCCCTTCGTAGTCAATTTAGGTGAAACCTTTGATTTGGTAAATTATGTACCAGTAGAAGGTGATAGTTCACGGGGTGCTGGTGATGGCGGCGGTTTTCCAGGTGGCATTACTCAAGACACGGCAAACGATGATTTACAAGATAAAAACGTCACCAGTATTGCCCTTGAAATACCAAAAATCTGTATAACGGGTACCGGAAACGGTGTTATCGGTGCATGGACAACGGCAAGTTTACCCCAAGCACGTGTACTCAATACCAAAGCAAGCTTTAATAATCCCGCTAGAAATGGTGGAGGTTTAGTACAGGTCTCTCGATTAGGCTCACCTCTGGTAAATGAGCTAGTCATAGGTATAAAAGACAAAGACTTATTTTCTTCGGCGCGTCCAAAAGATGATGGTCAGTTTGCCGATTATGTGACAAACCCATCTTTACCTGAATTATTAAATATATTATTTAAAGATGCAGTTAACACAACACTAGGCACCAATATAGCGACACTAGCACCGACTAATTTTCCACGCACAGATTTAGTTGCTGCGTTTTTAACTGGTTTTGAAGGTGTTAATCAACTTGAAACCGTCACGCCGTCTGAGATGTTGCGTTTGAACACGGGAATTGCTGCAACGCCTATGGCCGACCAATCAGCATTTGGTGTTGCTGGTGATGATTTGGCAGGTTTTCCAAATGGTAGACGCCCTGGTGACGACGTTGTTGATATTGCATTACGGGTGGTAATGGGGGCTTTATGCTATCCAATTCCTGTGGCAGGCGAACCAACAAACTTAGGTTTTTGTACACCAGAAGATGCGAGTGTAGGTAACGTGCCCTTTACTGACGGCGCGCCCAGTGATGCAACTATGATGATGGGGACATTCCCTTATTTAGCCTTGCCTATAGCAGGCTCAAAATAATATTTGTTTAAGGAAAAACCATGAAAACCATAATGAAATCAACAACAAGTTTAGCAGCAGTAGTGTCAAACTTAACATCAATACCGAAAAGGAAAACAACCATGAAAACAATTGCAAGTTTAGTATTAATCGCCTCAACTTTACTATCAGTACCCAGCCAGGCTGCCCTGATAAAGTTTGATGTGGGATCACTTTCTAGTTTATTCGGCATAACACCACTAACCGGTAGTTTTGTCCTCGATACTAGCAACCAATCCTTGTCAGACATCACTCTAATGTCAGGCGCAGGTGATTATGACTCTGGCACTGCTATTGACAATGCAAGCGGGTTTGGCTTGCGGGAAACCGCTTTCTTATTTTCAGGAGCAGCAGAGTTATTGTTTGAAATAGAAGATTTTGACCGCTTTATGCCCAACTTAGCCGTTGGTCAAAGTACCTCGGTAGATGTATTTGTGTCTCAAGCTGACGCGTTCAATAGTGATTTTCAGAACGACGATATATTTAGCCCTAATACAGATTTGTTCCAGGGAAGTATATTGGCTACTCGCTTAAATGAAGTTCCAGCACCTGCTGGCTTGCCACTTTTGGCCGCGCTTTTTGGTGGCTTGTTTGTTATCAAACGTAGGCAGGTAACTAAAGCCCAGTAGCCCTTCAATTTGCCATTGTCTTGTGTAGATAGTGGCAAATATCAAGTCTCAGGCAAACAGTGGTATTTTGACACCACTGTTTGCCTGAACAATCAGAAATCCATTGATAGATAATTTATATAGCCACTTTTCATCCAAAAAGGCTAAAGCGTAGCAATCCCCAATTAGTTATTAGCTCAAATGTGGAAAAGTATTTTCCTTTCCATCTTGGATCTTAAATAAGGCTGGGTAAAGGTATTAACATTTACCCCTTTTGAAAATTACTGGTCTAGTGGGGTATTAAAATCTTCAGATAATTCGAAATCCCCGGTTATTTCGGTAATTTTATCATCAACAAATGCAATGGTGAGTTCTTTACGGAAATCTTCACCGCGCTGTTTCATACCGCGCTTCATTTGATACAGGTAATACCAAGTATCGTGATCAAATGCATCTTCTAAAACAGGCTTGCCTAGGACATATGCAACCTGTTCCTTGGTCATTTCAATCCTAAGTTTTTTTACGTCTTTTTCGTCCAAAAAGTTACCTTGGGGGATATCTATTCGGAAAATCCAATCAGCACAGGCTGATAACATCATGGTGGCGGTTAATATAACCAGTAAATTCTTAAACTTCATTGTTACTCAATATCTCGGCATGTAAAAAAGCAAAAACGGATAAGCGTAAGAGTAACTCACACTTATTTTGGCAAAGCATCTTATTTGGCGAAGCATCCTAACCCAGCCGCGTTAGGGCAATCAATAGCTAATTGTTATGAATTACTGATCTCTAGCAATTCTCTGGCATTGGCTATGGCCGACTCGGTCAGAGTATCTCCTGCTAATAGACGTGCCAACTCTTCAATTCGTTCACTTTCTTGCAAAGAAATCATATGAGTTTCTGTGGTTTTCTTGTCACTGAACTTAGTCACAAACATTTGATTGTGAGCTCTAGCTGCGACTTGGGGTAGGTGAGTGACACAAATTACTTGGGCACTTTCACCTAACTTACGTAATAACTGGCCTACGACTGATGCCGTTGAGCCACTGATGCCGCTGTCAACTTCATCAAAAATCATGGTGGCAATATCATTATTACTAGAGCTGATCACTTGAATGGCTAAGCCGATACGGGACAACTCACCGCCTGATACTACTTTTTCAAGATTGTCTAAGGCTTGTCCTCTGTTAGTCGACACCACAAACTGTACAGTGTCTAATCCCAGTTTATTTGGTGTGCCTTGAGTTTGAGGTACAACATCAATCTTAAACACCGCATCTGCCATGTTCATTTGGTGAATATGTTGTTCGACTTCTTTGGCGAAAGACTTAGCGGCTTTTTGCCTTGATAGGCTGAGTTTGTTCGCAGCCTGGTAATATTGTTGTTCTAATGCCAATAGTTGCGTTTTTAATTCTTCTAACAATGAGTCGTCTTTGACTAACTCATTAAACTCAGTGTTTAGTTGTTGATGAAACTCATATAAAGCTTCGGGCTGAACATGGTGCTTTCTAGACAAATCTAACGCTTGAGAGAAACGAGCTTCTACGTTTTGCATACGCATCGGGTCAATTTCAAGCTGTTCAGTGTAGGTTCTTAATTCGTTAGCCGCTTCATCTATTTGAATACTTGCTTCTGTCAACATAGTGACAATAGGTGCAAGACTTGGATCGTGCTCTTGTAATTCTGTTAAGCGGTCAATGCTACTTTGTACCGCAGACAAGGCATTAAACTCTTCTGCTTCGTAAAGTTGATGAAAACTAATCTGACTTTGTTCAAGTAAGGTTTGGCTATGACTGAGCTTTTTATGTTCCGTTTCTAAGGCGACAAATTCATCTTCTGCTAAAGCAAACTCGTCTAATTCTTGGATTTGATATGACAACAACTGACTGCGATCTACACGCTGTTGCTGACCCTCAAGTAAGTTTTGATAATGTTGTTGCTGAGCTCTTAGTGTCTGGTAACAATCTGCTACTTTAGTCAACAGAGGTTGATGTTCTGCATATTGATCGAGCAAATGGCGTTGACTATCACTTTTTAATATTTGTTGATGGGCGTGTTGCCCATGAATGCTCAATAAAAATTGGCCTAAGTTTTTTAGCTGTTGCAAGGGTACGGGTGTGCCATTAACGAAAGCTTTAGAACGCCCCTCAGAGGATATAACGCGCCTAATCAATACTTCATCGTCGTCTGACAATTCATGCTCTTCAAGCCATTTCAGGGCTCCGGGTAGCTGCTTAACATTAAAACCCGCACTCACTTCGGCTTTGTCGGCCCCTGTGCGCACCATGCCGCTGTCTGCTCTTTCGCCCAAACATAAGCCTAAAGCATCAACTGATATAGACTTACCCGCACCGGTTTCGCCAGTAATAGCTGTCATGCCAAGACTAAAATCAACGTCTAATGTTTTAACTACGGCAAAGTTACGAATGGACAGATGAGTAAGCATTTTTAATCCTCGATTAAAGACATACAAAAAAGCATGTTTATATATACAGTAACTGTAAATATAAACATGCTTTTGCTTAGTGTCTAGTTATCTCTTTAAAAAAATCCGTCGAGTGACTAGTAAAGTTTACTACCCCAGCCTAGTTTTGTGCGTAACACATTGAAATAATTGTAATTTTTTGGGTGTATTAAGGATAATTTAGCCGGGTTTTTACAAATGATAATTTCGTCACCGGGCAATACAGTTAGCACTATATGACTGTCACAACTCACTTGTAGGTTATCGGTGTTTTCAGGCGATACTTTTAATTTCACTGTGCTGTTGGCATCCACCACTATGGGGCGGCTACTTAATGTGTGAGGGAACATAGGTACTAAGGTTAAGGCATCCAAATTGGGGGTGAGAATTGGCCCCCCGCCTGACAAAGAATAGGCAGTAGAGCCGGTAGGTGTCGCCACAATCAAGCCATCGGAGCGTTGGCTGAATACAAAGTTATCATCCAGATACACTTCAAATTCCATCATGTGCGCTACTTTGCCATGGTGAATAACCACCTCGTTTACCGCTGAGTCTTTGCTTTGGATTTTTCCATTGCGATAAACTTCAACTTCCAGTAAAAAACGTTGCTCTATTTTGTAGTCACCATCAAAAATAGTATCCAGTTGGGGTTCAAAGTCGTCTGGATTGATATCGGTTAAAAAACCTAAGTTACCTCGGTTAACCCCCACCACAGCCACATTGAACTCAGCGAGTATTCTTGCTGCGCCAAGCATATTGCCATCACCACCAACCACTATGGCTAAATCAGCTTGTTTGCCAATTTCTTTTATATCTGCAGATTCAAAACCATTTGTATTTAATTCTAGTGCAGTTTTGGTTTCGACCAATACCCGACAACCACGACGAGTCAAATAGACTATTAATGCCTTGAGACTTAAATTTGCCCCTTGATGGGCTTGTTTGCCGATTAAACCTACGGTTTTAAACTTCATTGAAAACAACATAAATAACGATTTGCCAGAGTATAACCATGGGAGAGTTTGAAAGTCATATTTTTCGTTTCGATTAATTGATTGACTGCACGTTTTAATTCTTTCTATAGTATGTGCAATAAATTTGTATACCACTAAAAAGAAGAGCACTAATTAATGGGGCCATTGATGTTAGATGTGTCAGGCTATGAACTGACACACGAAGAGATAGATATGCTCGATCACCCTTTAGTTGGCGGGCTTATTTTATTCAGCCGCAACTATCACGATCAAAAACAACTTTCTGACCTAGTAAGACACACTCGAAGTGTTACGCGTAACGATATTTTAATCGCCACAGACCACGAAGGGGGAAGGGTGCAGCGCTTTCGAGAGGGCTTTAGTAAAATTCCTGCAATGGGCAGTATTGCCCAACAAACTAATGAAAACACTCAACAATCAGGCTATTTATGTGAACAATTTGGCTGGCTAATGGCAGCTGAACTGCTCGCTTTTGATCTGGATATTAGTTTTGCGCCTGTGTTGGATATTCATGGCATATCAGCGGTGATTGGTGATCGCAGTTTTCACCAGCAACCGCAGATAATTGTTCAACTGGCTAGCGAATTTATTAAAGGCATGCACCGCGCTGGAATGCGAGCGACGGGTAAACATTTTCCAGGACATGGCAATGTGCTGGAGGATTCTCATATCGCCATGCCGGTAGATAAACGTAGTAGAGAAGATATATTTGCCCTCGACATGGCTATTTTTAAAGCTATCCATAAACAAGGGTTATTGGATGCTGTGATGCCTGCTCATGTTATTTATCCTGATGTTGACGATTTACCCGCAGGTTTTTCGCAACAGTGGATCAAACAAATTTTGCGCCAAGAGTTAAATTTTGATGGGGTGGTGTTTTCAGACGATTTGTCTATGCAAGGTGCGGTGCAGATGGGCAATATTGTAGAGCGTGCTGAGCTGGCGATAACCGCTGGCTGTGACATGGTGTTGGTATGTAATGACCCAAAAGGAGCCGCTAAGGTGATTGATGGCTTACCCACAGATATGGGGTTGCAAACTAATAGTCTAAGCAGAATAAAACGCCTTAGAAAAACAGCTGGATTAGATTTTTCAAGATTACAGAAAACGCAAGATTATCAAGTGGCGAGCAAAGTATTAGAGCAATTTTATGCAAACTAATAACAAGTTGCTGGTACTTTCGGCTGTCAGCTCAATAGTGTTGTATTTTGCTCTAGTCGCTTTCGGTCAGCCACATTTGATTGCCTCTACAGCAGCCATTACCTTATTGACGGCTATGTTATGGGTAACAGAAGCCCTACCTATCCCCGTTACATCTCTTATCCCCTTTTTTGCCTTTCCTATGGCGGGGGTGTTGAGTCATAAAGAGTCGGCATCGGCACTGGGTAGTCACGTTATCTTATTATTGATGGGCGCATTTATGCTCTCAAAAGCATTAGAAAAATCTAAGGTTCACAGTCGCTTGGCCTTTTACTTAGTGAATGTTACTGGCGGTAAAAGTGCTAAACGTTTGGTGTTTGGTTTTATGTTGACGGCGGCAATTTTAAGTATGTGGATCTCCAATTCGGCGACGACTTTAATGCTTTTACCTATTACACTGGCTGTATTACAACATGTGAAAGATCCCAAGCTAACCATCGCTATGCTGCTAGGCATTGCTTATGCCGCCAGTTTAGGCGGTGTGGGTACCCCAGTTGGCACACCACCCAATATCATTTTTATGAGTGTTTATCTTGAAACTCAAGGTAAAGAAATCAGTTTTCTAGAATGGATGAAAACAGGCGTGCCTATTGTGGTTATTGGCATCCCGGTGATTGCCTGGTGGTTAACCCGTAATCTTGAAAATACCCAAGAGTATATTTTACCCAAATCAGGCAATTGGCAGCCCGCTGAAAGGCGTGTGTTAATCACTTTTTTAATGGTCGCTCTAGCTTGGATGTTTAGACCCTATTGGACGGTTTGGCTAAATATGCCCAGTATAGGTGACAGCAGCATTGCTTTGGCTGGCGTGGTTGTGATGTTTCTGATCCCCAGCGGTAATAAAGTTGAAGAATTAGACCCCACAAAAAATAATAGTCAATTTGGCGAAGTATCGAATAAACCTAAAGCCGACAAATTGCTTGACTGGGATACTGCCGTCTCGATCCCTTGGGGCATGTTGTTGTTATTCGCTGGGGGCATTTGTATCGCAAAAGCGTTTTCTGCTTCAGGATTAAGTGCTTTGATGGGGGAGGGCTTATCTGGTTTATCTGACCTACCTGTACCCTTGTTAATCCTATGTGTATGTTTGTTTGTGACTTTTTTAACTGAAATTACTTCAAATACCGCTACCGCCACGTTATTAATGCCAATACTCGCGGCGGCTGGTGTTGCAGCTGGAATCGATCCTGCGTTCATGATGATGCCAGCAGCCATCAGTGCTAGCTGCGCCTTTATGTTGCCTGTTGCTACTGCACCTAATGCCATAGTGTATGGCATGGATAAATTCAGTATTCAAACCATGGCCAGAGAAGGCTTAATGCTAAATATACTTTTGGCGTTTATCATCACTGCTGTGAGTTATGTTTCTTTATCCTAAAGTCTATCTGGTTTGATTCAACGCCCGTTGAAACCATCATATTTCGACGGCACAGCTATAAAGCCGCTATATGCTAAGGTTTCAAGTTGTCATGATCAATGTTGTTGTGCATCTCACTCAACACCATCGTTTGGTTCTTCTGGCCAACGATAACGGTTAATGATCACAAGCATGCCAAATAGTGGGTGGTCGAAATAATGTACTTGTTTACTGATCACGCGTCTTAACTGATTGAAACTAGCACTTTGTAAATAATTGGGTTGTTGTAAATAGTTGGCCTGCTGCGGTGAATTGACTGCTATTGCGCCTTTTTCACTATTTTCAGACAAATCATTTGATAGGTTGTCTATTTGATTGGCTTTCTTAGGATCGAAAATAGGTTGTCTAAAATCCAAACTACTATCGATATGCAAATAGGGTATGCGACCTATATTGCGCAGATATACGGTTATTCCACCGTCCAACTGCCAGATCTCTTTGAGTCTTGTTGAACGAGATTTGGCGGTGTTTTGTTCAGCTTGGGTATCGTTTTGCCCAATATTGATGGGCGTGTCATCTGCTAATGCAGCATCAATTTTTGCAAATAAGTTGTCAGCAAACGTCTCTGAGCCATTCATTTGCACAAAAAGTGCTTGTTGCTGCTCTGGGGATAATTGAGCCAGTTCTTGTTCAGGGATATAAAACTCGTCTGTTGATTGATCCAAACTGGCAAATAAGCGATCAGTTGCGTTTATTAACGGCAAACCATTGGCATCAAATTGATCTGCAAAGTTTTCTCCAGCAAATAAGCGCATTGTTTGGGCGTTTTTTCGTCCAAAATTGACCTGTTGGCGCCAGTTTACATGCAAAATTGGAGTGATATCCCGTTGTCTTTTGATCTTGTCGTAAAGTTCACTCATATGCATGCTTGATGTTGGAAGTAACGATGCGCTGCGGTTTTGTTGCCATTGTTTCCCGTCGATGATCACTGGGACGCGCTCTATATAATCCGCTGATTTGGTGACTGATGCTGTGTTTTGCTTTGATGAAATTGACGCAAAAGACGGGTCGACCTGCTCTGCGTAGACACAGGGTAATTCATCGGGCACTTGCCATTCTATAAATTCGACCTCAATAGGGGGGCTGGGTAGATTAACATTTGAGGTTGTTCCTAAGACTTTTTGCCGAGCTAGATTGCCGCTATCACCTTTAGCATCAGTTGTTTGTGTTTGCTGTGCTTGGTCATTCGATTGTGAAAATATATCTGTGGTAGCCACTTCATATTCAAAATTTTCTTCTGGCAATACATCAGAATGAGCGACTAAACCTTCAGCGGTTTGTGTGTTTGCCGATTTTAAAGAAGGGTCGCTTGTTTCGTTTACTGTTACGGGAAAGGCGAAATCTTGTTCGTATTGATTTTTGACTACAAGTTGATTTGATGCGCGACAATAAGCAAGACCAGCCCGTAAATAACTTAAATCGGGTTTGATATAAGGTGTAAGCAAATCAAGAAAGTTGTTCGGTGGCTGTTCAAGTCGAGACTGTTTAAAGTTCTCAGATAGTGTGACCCCATCTAAATTACGTTCAAATATAATCACTTCAACATCGAACCACCACTGTTGATCAGCCGCATTCGCAGGTTGAGCTAAAACGTTGATACTCAAAAAGGCTGCAAGGGCTACTTTTATAGAAAAAGTACCCATAACCATCTGTTTTAGAGGATGAACAGTCATTTTATCTGTCATTAGGCAGCTCTTAATTGTTGGCAAAACTCGGTTAGCATATTATTAAACAGTTCAAGTCTATCTTTGGCGGATTCTGTAGGCACGTTAAATTTAAGTTTTTGTGGCCCATCTAATTTGTAAATTTTCGGTTGCGATTGAATTAGCTTGATAATATAGCTTGGATCAATTTGTGTTTGCTGAGAAAACTCTACAAAGCCACCTGTATTAGTGCCTTCTATTTTAGATATGCCAATTTGTTTGGCTTTTATTTTTAACATTGTCATATCAAGTAGGTTTTTAGCGCTTTGCGGTAATAGTCCAAATCTATCTATTAGCTCTATTTGCAACTCATTGACGGCTCTTTCATCTTTACAACCCGCCAATTTTTTATACAGAGATAAACGTAGATTCACATCAGGAATAAAATCTTCTGGGAATAGCGCCGGTAAACGTAAATCAATATCTGTTTGCTCTGCAAGTGCAGCCTCTAACGAGGGTTCTTTGCCCTCTTTAAGTGCCTCAACGGCTTGGTCTAGCATATCCATATATAAGCTAAAACCGATACTGGAAATTTGTCCTGACTGACCGTCACCGAGTAATTCCCCCGCACCACGAATTTCTAAATCATGGGTGGCAAGTGCAAAACCTGCGCCTAACTCTTCTAAGGATGAAATAGCATCTAGGCGTTTAGCCGCATCTTTGCTTAAACGTCTTGGATGGGGAGTAAGTAAATAGGCATATGCCTGATGGTGCGAGCGACCCACACGGCCACGTAATTGATGAAGCTGCGCTAAACCTAAATGATCAGCTCTGTCCATTACTATGGTATTGGCGGATGGCACATCGATACCGGTTTCAATAATAGTGGTACACAACAACACATTAAAACGTTGGTGATAAAAATCAGCCATGACTTTTTCAAGTTCACGCTCGCGCATTTGACCATGGCCTATTGCGATGCGCGCTTCAGGGACAATTTCTGCAATTTCTTCAGCTGTGCGTTCGATTGAGTCGACTTCGTTATGTAAGAAGTAAACCTGACCACCGCGCAATATTTCACGCATGATGGCTTCACGTATTAAGCCTTTGTTACGTTGCTTCACAAACGTTTTAATCGGTAATCGTTTTGCTGGGGGTGTCGCGATAATAGATAAGTCGCGCATACCACTTAAGGCCATATTCAGCGTTCGCGGAATAGGCGTAGCGGTTAAGGTCAAAATATCTACATCTGAGCGCAGCGCTTTGAATTTTTCTTTTTGACGCACCCCAAAACGGTGTTCTTCGTCGATGATCACTAATCCTAAATCACTAAATTTAAGGCTGTCTTGCAATAAAGTATGAGTGCCCACTACTATATCCACTTTGCCTTCAGCAATGGCTTTAACTGTTACTTTTGCATCTTTGGCACTGACAAAGCGCGACAATACTTCAATTCTGAAAGGGCAATTTACAAAGCGTTCTTTAAAATTTTCAAAATGTTGACTGGCAAGTAAAGTGGTAGGCACTAAAATAGCCACCTGTTTACCCTGATTAGCAGCAATAAAAGCCGCGCGCATAGCTACCTCGGTTTTACCAAAACCTACATCGCCACATACTAGTCTGTCCATTGCATTACTTGAGCCCATGTCTTGGATCACTGCATTGATAGCTTTTTGCTGATCTAAGGTTTCTTCAAAAGGAAAACTGTCACTAAAAGATTGGTATTCATCCCAAGCGATTTTAAAGGCATAGCCTGGTTTGGCTGCGCGTCTGGCGTAAACATCCAATAACTGGGCAGCGACATCGCGGACTTTTTCAGCGGCTTTTTTCTTAGCTTTAGCCCAGGTTTCCGTACCCAAATGATGTAAAGGTGCATGGTCAATATCACCGCCACTATAACGGCTAATTAAATGCAAAGAGGCTACGGGCACATATAATTTAGCTTGTTTGGCATATTCAATGGCCAAGTATTCTGTGGTGATACCGCCTGCGTCTAGAGTTTGTAACCCTAGATAGCGACCTACACCATGTTCAAAATGTACCACTGGCTGGCCTATCTGTAATTCGGCTAAATTACGAATTATGGCGTTTTCGTCTGTGCCTTGGCGCTTATCACGTTTGCGCCTATGGCTGATCTTATGCCCAAGTAGTTCGGTTTCGGTGATAAAAGCAACTTTGCTTTTGGGCTCATCCAGTAAAAAACTAAACTCTGCAGCACCTACGGTTATGCCAATAGGTTCAGCGCTTTGTATGAAGTCATTTAAGGTTTCAAAAACCTTAGGGCTAATGTCAGCTTTATGAAGTATTTCTAACAGCCCTTCTCGGCGCCCAGCAGATTCAGCGCTAAACAGCACTTTAACTTTTTGCTTTTGCCACTGTGCTACTTGTTGTTTGAGTGATGTCCATGGCACTTTATTTTGTGGTTGTAGCGCTACGTCACCCACTGGCGCAGTGGCAAAGTTAAGGCTACCACTTTTTTCATTCACTGCATCCTTGTGTAATTGAACTCTTGGCCACTCTTTTAAGGCGCCAAACAGCTCTTCGTAACGCATAAAAATATCGGCTGGATGCAACAAGGGACGGGCAAGGTTATAACGCAGTTGTTCGTATCTATGGTTGACATCTTTCCAATGATTTTCATGGGCGACTTGCAAATCACCGTGCATCAATACTGTGGTGTCTTCGTTTAGGTAATCGAATAAGGTAGCGGTTTTATCGAAAAACAACGGTAAATAATATTCGATTCCGCCGGGCATTAAACCTTTGCCTACTTGGTAATAAATCGATTCTTTGCTGTTATTTGCGTCGAATTTGCTGAGATACTGCTGCCTAAACAATAAACTTGCTTGTTTATCTGTGGGGAATTCTCTGGCGGGTAACAGCTTTATTTCGTTTACTTTATCGCCAGAGCGCTGCGTTTCTGGATCAAAGTGCCTAATGGTATCCACTTCATCATCAAATAAATCTATGCGATAAGGGTGTTGACTACCCATTGGGAATAAATCGATGATACTGCCACGGATAGAAAACTCACTGTGACCCATCACTTGGTTTACGTGTAAATACCCAGCACGTTCTAATCCTGAGCGAAAACTATCGATATCTAGTTTTTGCTTAACCTCTAATATCAGTAAATATTTACTAATATAATCTACCGGTGCCATACGCATCATTAACGTATTGATGGGTACAATAAATACTCTGCGCTCGTTTTGAGTCAGTTGATAAAGTGTTTCTAAGCGCTGTGAGACAATGTCTTGATGAGGTGAAAAGTTATCGTAGGGCAGGGTTTCCCAATCAGGGAATAGTTGTACATCAACAGATTGATCCCGCAAAAAATAATCGAGTTCTTTTTCAAGTTTTATCGCACTGGGTGTATCTGCGGTAACTAATAATATTGGTCCAGAGGCTAGTTTTGTCGCATTAGCTAAGACAAGAGCCGTGCTGCTGCCTTGGAGATTGCCCCAATGGCGAATATCGTTTTTAATTTTAAGAGTATTGTTCGGTAAAGGTGGTGAAAAAATACTGTGAGTCATTAATTATTTTCGTTTTAGTTCTTTTTTAAGGTTTTTCTTGGTTTTTGCGTTTGCGTAAATTAGCCGCTTGCAAATGTAAACTGGCTTTGACCAATAAGTCTTGGTCTTCTTCACGGATACGAGTAAAAATTAAGGATACATGGTACGTATCATCCGCAGGCTTACAAGCAATAACTTCAGCAAAACAAAAAATGGCAGAGGCTTCTTCTCGAAGGAATAATTTGAGTTCGATTATAGCCCCTACTGATAGCTCGTTTTCACTATCAAGTACTATGCCTCCACCACCAAACTTCAGTGAATCAAAGGTTTGTTCATGCTTTGAGTGTTGTTGCAAAATTAAAGACATCATCAAATCAATTTTCCGTGATTGATGATTAAGAAAATCAGCTAACTCAACAGCATGTTCACCTAACCGGCGCAGGGGTCTTAACGCTTTGGTATCAATGCCTGATAACTCAGTGGCAATTTGAAATTCGTATGGCATATGTTGATGTAAATCATCAATGTCTGGTAAAACAAAATCATCTTCTAACACACGCAAATTGACTGGAATATTGTGCTTGATCATAAAAAACTCATCAAATTGTTGATGCTTTTGTTCAAGGGTTAAGTTTTGCATATTCTCTCCCAGTTTTTGCTTTGCTTGTGAGTTTTACTTCAGGCACGTATTATTCAACATCATTCATCAGTATACCAACAGTTAGGGCTTTATTTTTTAACTGTTTTGTTGTCATAAGAGTTTCGACTTTATGTTTTACCCACTTTCAGCCTTTATCGGTTTACGTTATGCCAAAGCAACCAAAGGCAGCCATTTTATTGCTTTTATCAATTTCTTTTCTGTTGCAGGCATTGCCCTTGGATTGATGGCATTGATCACTGTTTTGTCCGTCATGAACGGTTTTGAAGGCGAACTTAAGCTGCGTAATCTGGGGATAACGCCCCATGTGTTAGTACAAAACAAGCTTGGTACAGACATCTCTGCTGACTCGTTTAAGCATATTGAAGGTGTGGTTGCTAGTGCACAGCAGATAGATGCAGAAGGTATAGTTCAATCCTCTTCAGGGCTTACAGGGGTGATGTTTCAAGGTATTCAACCAGAGGCAATGCAACACTCTTCTATTATTGCTGAAAATATGCTGATAGGTCGGTTGACTGACTTAGTCAAAGGTGAATATGGGATCGTGATTGGCCGCGCCCTATCTATAAAATTAAACTTACGGATTGGCGAGCCTGCCCGTCTTATTTCTTCTGAAAATAGTTATTTTGGGCCTTTTGGACGAATTTATAGTCAAAGAGTGTTCCGCGTTGTGGGTATATTTGATCTGGGCTCTGCATTAGACGATAAGACAGTGCTAATGCATATTGATGATGCCGCTAGATTGTTAAGAAGTAAAACAGCAAAGTTAGCCCAATCACGCTTGTTTTTAGCCGATGCCTTTGATTACAAAAGTGTAGTGGAAACACTACAAACACAAGGTTATAGCTCTACTAATTGGCGAGACCAGCAAGGTGTGTTATTTGACGCCGTGAAGATGGAAAAAAATATGATGTCGCTGATGTTGTTGCTGATTATCTCGGTGGCGGCTTTTAATATAGTGTCGGCTTTAGTGATGGTGGTGTCCGAAAAACAAGGTGATATCGCCATACTATTAACCCAAGGCATGACCCGTAATAATATTATGGGCATCTTCCTGTTTAATGGTATCTACAATGGCATAAAAGGTACCGTGATTGGTGTCGTCACCGGTGTATTGCTTGTGACGCAAATTAACAATCTTATTAAGCTGTTTAATTTGCCAGTATTTCTTAGTCCTGAGGGGCAAGGTGTTCCTACCGATTTGCAATGGCAACAAGTGCTATTTCTTATTGTTACGTCACTTGTTTTGTGTTTTTTAGCTAGCCTTTACCCTGCGTATCGAGCGGTAAGAGTCAATCCGGCAGATGCTTTAAAATATGAATAAGTTGTGCTTCGGTATACAATAGCAGGCTAAGAGTTTTATCTTGCGGCACCTATGCTGTAAATTTTAAGGTTTATCTAATGGAAAAAACGTTTATCACTGCACAGCAGTTACTTGAAGATTCTTTTCGAGTGGCAGCGCAAGTTTATGAAAGTGGCTTTCGCCCACATTTTATCATTGGTATTTGGCGGGGCGGCGCACCTATAGGCATAGCAGTGCAAGAATATTTCGATTTTAAAAAAGTGGAAACAGACCATATTGCGGTACGTACCTCTTCTTATTATGGAATTGATCAACAATCAAAAACCATCAAAGTACACGGTTTACATTATCTAATTGAAAACGCCAATGCCCAAGACAGTCTGTTAATTGTGGATGACGTATTTGATTCAGGCCGCAGCGTTGAAGCCTTGATGAAACAAATTAAGACATTGTCGCGGGCGAATATGCCAAAAGAAGTGCGTATCGCTTGTCCGTATTACAAACCACAAAATAATAAAACTAATATAGTGCCTGATTATTATGTGCATGAAAGTGACGAATGGTTGGTTTTCCCCCATGAAATATCGGGACTAACGCCAGATGAAATTATCAAAGGCAAAACAGATTTAAAAAATGTTATGCATTTATTAGGGCAAGATTAATTTTTGCCATAGTTTAAAATGGTTTATAAATTAGGGTAGGCGACTACCCATTTTATTTTCTATGGAAAGGAGTAACGGATGGATCAACAACAAGCCAGAGAATACCTATTAAGTAAACCTTTTACGGTACAGACTTCTCCTTTTGGGGAGGACGTATGTGTGTTTAAAGTCAAACATAAAATGTTCGCGACTTTAGCTTTAGGCAAAATGGGTAAAGATAAAAACGAAAGTGATAGCATTTGTTGGATGAACCTTAAATGTGATCCCCAAGAAGCGATTATGCTCCGAGATGTTTTTCCGTCTGTTATCCCCGGATACCATATGAGTAAAGTACATTGGAATACCGTTAAACTTGATGGCTCAATTCCTGAAGGCGAACTAAAACGAATGATGGATAACTCATTTAATTTAGTCGTGAATAATATGACCAAAGAAGACCAGCAATCGATTTTACCGCATCTTTAACGATGAATTTTATGAAAGTGGGTATATAGTGAATCGCCCATGCTTAGCTGAATCATTTGCCATGCCTAGGAGCCATTACTTAAGCGGTAATCCCTAGGCGTCATGCCTGTCCAACGTTTGAATGCCCTTCGAAAATTAGCCACATCAATATAACCCAGCAAAAGTGATATTTCCTCAACGGTTATATTGGTATTAATAAGCTGTTGCGTGGCTATAGTGTGGGAAACGTTTTCCAAAATTTGCCTGTAAGATGTGCCTTCACTTTTCAAGTGTCTATGCAGTGTTCTAGTTGTCATGTGTAGTCGAGATGCGGTCTTTTCCAATGTGGGAAAGTGACCCATAGCGTTCAACAGCATCTCTTTTACTCTGATGCTGAGGTTGGGAGCTATGTTGTTATTGGCCATTTTAGCCAGTTCTGCATCACATAATTGACGAGCTTGTTTGAGAGAAATCGGATCCGCTAATCGTAAAGGAATATTCAGCATACTCGCAGCGAAACGCATTGCATTTTTAGATTGATGAAATTCGATTGGGCAATTAAAAAATCTAGCATATTGGCTCGCATAATGGGGTTTTGCATAATTAAAATGCACTTCGCTAAGCTTAATCGCGGCGAAAGTTAACTGTGAAAGTATATTGTTAAATGTTACGAACATCGCCTCTAAGAAGGTATTCTTAACTGAATCAAACGACATTATTTCATTAAAAATAATGCTGAAGTCTTCAGATGTTTCTACTATTTCAATTGAAATGAAGGGGGTACGGGTATTGATGTACTCTTGGACCACGGCCATCGCTTCTCTAATCGAACTGCAATTGAGCAAGGCAAATCCGAGCATACCATGTGAGGTAAGCCCAATACGTTCGCCTATATAAAGTCCTAATGCATCATTTTTGGATAAAGCGATGGCAGAAAGAATCAATGCTTCGTATGTGGCAAAGTCGATAGTTTCTTCAAAATTAGTTAATTGATTGGCTGTTATGTGGTTGTGCTGCAACCAAGCCTCACTGTCTAGCTGCCAAAAATCCAGCTGTTGTTTAATTTGTGCCATGTAATAAATAGGTAAATTAACAGTTCGATTATGCATAAGGCAGGCTCTAATTTTTTCTTTACTCTAGCATATTGTCAATAAATGACCCCTTAATTGTCATTCTATCCTCTCTCTGGATATTCTTCGTTCGACATACACTTAAACCAATTCAAATGGAGGGCTTAAGTGTGTTTGCACTATTTTCTGCTAAACCAACCCCTAAACTGAGCGTTAACGCCGGCACGCATATCCTTAATCTTGAGCGCAAAGAAACCATATTGTTGGCTGCATTGCGCGCTGGTATTCCTATTTCAAACAATTGCCGAGTAGGGGCATGTGCGATTTGCAAATGCAAACTCATAAAAGGCAAGGTGCAAGAACTGACAGAGAGCGCTTACGTGTTAAGCGAAGTGGAACTTGATCAGGGCTACATCCTCGCCTGCCAAAGTGTGCCCAAGAGCGATGTTGAAATTGAAGTATTACTTGGTGAAAAATAAAAAGAGTAAAATGTCATGTTTGATTACTTAAAATTTTCTTGTTTCCACTTGTCGGGATTACTAACAATCATCACGATAAGTTTAGGTGTTGGGTATATTTCTATTGGCTTCCTATTATTTTTTGTTGTTTATGTTGGTGGTGACTGGCTTTTTGGAGATGATATTTCCGAGCCTGAGTACCAATATCCTGCACTACTTACCTGGCAGCTTTGGTTGGCGCTCCCCATAATATGTATGCTTGTGTTAGTTAGCGTATGGCAGGTTTCATCCGTGGATGTGCTGAATTACGGCTCGGCGATAACAGACTTAACAGGGATAGACATTAATGCTGCCAAAGAAGCAACGTCAGCAGGGCAGTATTGGGTACTGGCGGGTTTTGTAGGCTTGAGCATCAGTATTTTGGGTACCTTAACGGGGCATGAGTTGACTCACAGAACGTGGGATCCTGCATCTATGCTGATTGGTCGTTGGTTATTGGCCTTTACCTTTGATGCAAATTTTTCTATCGAACATGTTTATGGTCACCATCGTTATGTGAGCACAAAAGAAGATCCAGCTACTGCACCACGAGGGCGAAATGTGTATGCACATATGTTTATCTCCACTTTCAAAGGCAACATCAGTGCCTGGAAATTAGAAAGAGCCCGGTTGTTAAAAAAGCGTCAAGGGGTTTTTTCATATCACAATGTGGCTATTAGAGGTTTTTTGATGAGTGCTGTGATAGTTGCTCTGGTGTTTTTTGTGGCTGGGTGGGAAGGCGCGATTTTTTTTGCTATTACCGCCACTCTGGGTAAATTTAGCTTGGAAGTCGTTAATTTCATTGAGCATTACGGCATGGTTCGCAACCCTGAATTACCAGTTCAACCAAGACATTCGTGGAATACCAATAAACGTATTAGTTCTTGGGCTATGTTTAATTTAACTAGGCACTCTCATCATCATGCACAAGGTGAAGTGCCATTTCATAAACTCAAACCTTATCGTGATGCGCCAATGATGATTGGTGGATATTTAACGACCTATGTCGTTGCATTGATCCCGCCGCTTTGGAATAAACTGATGCTCCCAAAATTGCTTGAGTGGGATCAAAAATATGCATCGAAAGAAGAACGAGAACTCGCCAATGAAGCCAACAAAAAAAGTGGCATAAAAGCCTTCGAGCAAACTCAGTATTCAATATCGTAGAGTGGCCGAGAGATTAACATTAGCGCGTTATTGTTTAGATTTGAGGTTGACCAGGCCTTATGTAGGAGCCTTGTTAGAACTACCTTTATCACTAAATTTGAGCGTAAAGAAAAATAACAAAAAATAGCTAGTAAAGGCAAACCAATAGGGAAGGGCACCGTCTATTGAATATAAATAAGTGCCTAACAAGGGCCCGACTGTAAACCCCAAAGGTCCACATGCTCCGGCTACTCCCGCCACGGCACCTTGTTCTTCGGATGAAACCGCAACAGATACCCCCGCCATAAACCCCGGTCCTGCGAGCCCCATTCCTAGCCCCAGAATACACATTGACAATATATACATTATTTCGGTTTGGCTTAAGGCCATGATGGCAAAGGCTATCATCATAATTGGCATAGATATTCTAAGTAATACAAATGGCCTTACATGTAACCTAGGTATGACTAGCAACTGTACAAATAGGGCGGCGGCAGCAGAAAACATCAAGCTAAGACCCACAATTTTGGCTGTTTCGGTGCCATCGAGCCCCAGTACATCCTGAAAGCGAAACGCAATAGTCTGTTGCACAATGGCAAAACCCATAAATAAAAACACACCCGCTATCACCAAAGGAAAAATTCGCGGATCGGTGTATTTAAGTTTTTTGGGTTTTTTAATGACATCAGGCTTAGGCAATTCTGGCAAAGCATAGAGTGTCAGTACAGCCGCTGATAAAGTTAAAAACACGGAGAAATATAGCGGTGTAAGCAAGCTAAAGCTGGCAAGTAAGCCACCAATAGCGGGTCCAAGAATAGAACCAATGTTACCCGCCGCCCCAATTGCTCCCATACCTTTTATGCGGTCTGTTATGGTGGTGATGTCAGCCATGTAAGCGTTTGCTGATGGTGCCACAGCGGCCATAACTGTGGCGTTAGCAACACGAGTTACAATTAATAATACCAAGGCGGTTACGGGAATAAGGTAGCCTAACAATGCTGCCTGAAACACACTAGCAAACAACACAGTGCCGACAGAATAACCAAATAGACCAATTAACAAGATTTTTCTTCTACCCCAGAAATCACTGGCGCGACCCCAAAGAGGACTCACCAGAAACAGTGTTAAGGATGAAGAAGAAATAATGGCGCCTATTTGCACTTCTACTAGGCCGACTTCTCGTCCAAGTGGGGCGAGTATGGCGAACAATACTGTTTGTGCAAATCCCATAGCGCCCACCGCTAATAGCAGTGTGCGTTTGGCTAAAGCATTAGCTTGGGGTTGGCTCATGGGTATTGGCATTCCCACAAAGATGCAAACCCTTGCTTATAAACCCCATAGCCACAAACCCGTGGTTGATGATTTTTCAGCAGGTTGCTAGCATTTGCCAAAATGAGTAATGTAATATTGGTAATTTTCATAGGTTTCTTTTCTATGGCGCAATTGCCATTAGTTGCAGATCCTAGCTATTACACAAAATTAAGCCAATAGTCTTTTTTAATACATGGTACTTATCTGAAGTTATTGCATAACTAAAAACTGATACCGCTTTGCTGAAACGCTAACATCATAATGGCAACAGCGAACAGCCAAGCACCTAAAATACGGGTTCCAATTTTAGGCCATAGCAAATCTTGACTATACGCAGTCCAATTAGACAAAGTTGCCGCACCGCCTGCAAGTAAACTAAGGCTAAGAATATTGACCGCAATAATAATTAAACCGTCTGGAAATAAACCCTGCAATGGCACACATGTTAGGCCCAATATAAAAAATGATAGCCAAGTCAGTCCCATAATAACGCTTTTGTTAGTTATATTAGCGGCAACGGCACTGCTTGTGAGCACGGTAAAAACAAATATTGTACTTAGCAGATAAACAGAGGTAATGGCATGTGAATAGAGTAAAGCTATCGCTATTCCCAAGGCAAGAGCAGATAAGCAGACTCCTACTTTAGTTGTAATCATTCCCTTTACATTACTATTTGTGCGGCTAGGGTTTTTCATATGGCCCAGCAATAAGCCGACACTTAAGCCAAGTAAAATTTGCCCTGCTTTAAGCAAGTCAGGGATAAATCCCGGAGTCCATGTTTCAATTAACATCAATCTTTCCTAACTAGATTATACCGAACAAAAAACCAACTCCGGCTAAAGCAATCAATCCACCCATAAGTTGAATCGCGATTTTTCCACCAGGGCGAGCAACAAAAATTCCTAGGCCGATACCGAATAAATGCAGTAGGCCTGTGGCAACCACAAAACCGACAGAAAAACTCATGGCATTGGCCGCTTGTGGTAGTTCTGTGCCGTGAGCATGACCGTGAAAAACAGCAAATATTCCAACGATAATGGATGCTAACCATAATGGAGATTTAACCGCAAAAGCGATTAAAAGACCTAACAACACTGAGGATAATGCAATACCTGTTTCAACATAAGGTAAAGGCACGCCAACAACACCTGCGGCTCCGCCCAAGGCCATAATTACCGGAAAAACAATCGGCAAAATGTATATCGCGGGTGCCCGTAAAAATGCTCCCCAAAGACCTACTGCGACCATGGCAAAAACATGATCCCATCCTAAAACAGGGTGTAGAAAACCACTATAAAATCCGCCAATTAAGCCTTCTTCGGTATGGGCGAATGCAGGAAACGCAATCAACAGTGTCACTACAAAAAGGCTTGGAAATATCAGTTGTTTGGGTAATTTATTTAAGTTATTCATATTAGGTCTCTGTGTTCATTTTAGTTTGTCGGCCCATTCGGCAGTGAGTCCCGCTTTTTGTAAACGTGAGACAAGCCCGGGTATGGTCACGTTTTCATTGCGCATCCAGGTTTGTACTTTTTTAGCGTCAGCAGTTGAGTTTGCGGCTGTGGCTGCGTCAATTAACAATCTGGCATCTTCAAACTCACGTTGAAATTTCCAGTTAATATTGGCTCGCTCCAAGGCTTTTGAAGGACTGTTTATGACTTCAAGATAATAAAGCGCTTCTTCGCGAGCATGCCCTGTATGTTCGGCTCGAAGATTGCCCTGAATACGGCTATCTATCTCTTTGGAGGCTTGCGCAAGCTCCTCGGTTTTACCGGCCTGCTTATAGGCAATAGCCCGCCTGACTAGAAGTGAATCGGTATTGGCAGACACATCTAACGCCGCAAGAGCGGCCTCAGGTTTGTTGAGGTTTAGCAGACTATCAGCATGAAGCATACGGATCCTGAGGTTCTCTGGATCTGCTTTCTGAGCTTTTTCTAGGTGGCTCTGGGCCTGAATACCATCACCTTGAAACATCGCTATTTCACCCAGCACACTGTAAGCGTAACCCACTAACGCCGGATCCATTCGTCCTGAATCAACAAAAGCGCTAAGGCGATTAGCAACAACAGCAGCCTGCTCTCCGATGGCGTTGGCCGTTGTGTCGCAGAGTATAAACAAGTCATAACGCATTGCCCTAGCTAAAGTTCGACAGGTTTCTCGAGCTTCACTTAGCTTTCCTTGTACCAAGAGAATATTGGCTCGCGTTAACAGCGCTGTTGCGTCGTGATTATTTTTGGCAAGCGTTAGGTCGAGCAAATCTAGAGCTTGGTTGAAGTTATGCAGGTATTGCTGGGCTATTGCACGTAACCTTAGAGCGCGAACCATATCAGCTGAACCGGGCATGGAAACAAGCATCGCATCGGCCGCTGCTACGGCTTCAGAATTGCCTTGCAGACGACCCTGATCAACTAACATTTCGGCAGCGGTGAGCGTATAAGATGCATCATCGGGGTTTAATTCAGCTTGTTTCAATGCGGATTGCACACTAGATGGCAATTTGCCGGGGGCAAAACCATATTTTCCGGCTTGTCCTTTACCCAGAGGACTGACTGAAATCATACAACCGAGACCGATTGATAATAGTCCTAAAAAGGGTAATTTCCAGTTGGTTTGGCGTTTTCGGGGATCTAACATATCGTCAGCCTCTTGTTGAGAGGCTGCGGCTGATAAATATTACTGTTATCCATTAAAGGTCAACAAATTTAATATAAATTTCTTCAACATAATATTCTCCGTAAATATACATAAAGTCTTTTTTGAATATGGATGAAAACCCGACTTGAACACCAGTAAATACCGCGTGTGGCGTGCCAGAAGACGCAACTCTGCTATTTATGGTGAGACGTAAACCTTAATTATGAGGTTATCGATCCTGATAATATTTTAGACGGCACATCGTATTGATTTCGTTCGCCGCATACAAGTCCAAAATGGTGTAATCGTCTGATTTTGGGGGATTTCTAGAATCAATATCGTTATTGCCTGCATCTAATCTTGCTCCAGTCTGACTTTTAGATATTCGATGCTAGTACTTTACAGCAGGTTAAAAACACCGACACCCTATCGGTAGTAAGTCATTTAGTTTGCCAAGGAGAAAACCATAGGCAACTTAATAAACTGTGCGTTATTGGAAAAAATTGGGGCACGACAATGGAGAGTCAGAGGGAGAAACGCTCTCGTAAAAAGTGTGCAATGCCATCTTTGTGGTTATGCCCAATTACGGCGCTAGCAGAATTTTTAACTTCAGTTTTTGCGTTATCAGGGGCATAACTTTCATCCGCAAGGGCAAACATACTTAAATCGTTATCACCATCACCAAAACAAATAACGTTGCTAGCACCCAATTGTTTTTTCAAATTGGTAACCGCAGCGCCTTTGTTGGCGAACCGATGGTGAACATCTAACCACCAAAAATTATTACCTTCTAATGCTGGCCCAGTATAGGCAATGAGGTTTTTGTGGGCATTAAATTCCCGCCACATTTGATGAATAGGTTCAGCCGTTCCAATCATACTAATATTAGTTACTTGACTATTTAAGGGTAGGGCTTCGACAGGTAACAGTGTCGCTTGGGTGCTAGAAAAAAATTTGTTGATGAGTTCTTTTTCTATATCGCGGCGTGTTTCAGCATGATAAATATAATGGTTATTATCTTCGATGACGTTAACAAAAGGCGTAATGCCATGTTTAAGGGCAACCTTAAAAACAGTTGAGATCTCAGCGTTATTTAATAGGTTTTCGAGTGTTAATAATTGAGTTTTAGGATCCCAGATTGTTACCCCATTATTAAAAATTTGCGGCAAGTCAAAATCATGGCCATCTACAATGCGCTGCGCCGAAAGCATAGTGCGCCCAGTTGCTAAGGTATAGGCTATGTTTTTTTCACTTAACATAATAAGTGTGTCTTTGGTAAAAGACGAGATTTCGGATGCGTCGTTTAATAGAGTGCCGTCTAAGTCAAAAAAAATAAGATCCATTGATAATCGTCCGAGTGTTACAAACCAGTATGGTACTGACTGACAGTTGAATCTGCCACCATAGTGTTTAAGGTCATCTCTACCCTTGAATCACCTGCAAGCAGTTGTTCAAATTGATTAATCAATGCCACCTTGTCTGGTGAGCGTTTATCACCGGCACCAATATTGGTTAAATCAATCATAAAACCGTCTAATAAGTCTGCCAGATCATTGATGACCTGCATATTTAAGAATTGGTCGTTATTGTAGATACTAGGATAACCCGCTTTTTGTTTATCTATCGCAAAAGACACACCTTTAAGATTGGTAATGCTGGTCGATTTATCACAAGACAACATACAGCCATTGTCTATTCGTGGTTTTTCACAGCCCACACTTTGTTGGAAGAAACACTGTCGGCTGACCATTAATAATATGGGGTGATAGATACTGTAAAACAATTTGAAATTGGCTGGGCGCGCAATGTTTTTCATTTGTTGTTGGTTAAGTTCATTAGAAATAAACGCACCGCTGCAATCAAACTCTTCTTTCATCGCCATTAACGCATAGGAATTGGTGGTGTTTAAAAACGGGCCCGCTATCCATTTGATGCCTAACTGATTGGCTCTGTATCCGATGCCTGTATTGTTGGTGACAATAAGTGGCGGGGCAACTTTTTCTAAGATGTTAACTGCCACATCGTAGTCTTTACCAATTAATACCGCTGGAAACCAAGGGATCAGGCGAGGGTTAGCGTTTAAAAACTCAATATATTTTGTACAATCACGTTTATAGGCGTCGGGTAATTTAAAATAAATATCAGCTGTAGTAGCTTCAGCCAAATAGATATCTGACTCGTCACTGATCAATATCGACAGCGCTGCTTTTGTATCTGTATGACTATCAACAACCTTGGCGTGACTTTCTAAAGGCGGCAATTTAACTTCAGGTATTACCGGTTTTGCATCATTCAATAACCGTGCAGCTTCATTTTTTAATAAGGTCAACTCGCTAAAGGGGATACTGAGTCCTGCAGATAGGTTGCTAAAATCTATTGGTTTAAGCACATATTCAGCATTAGCTAGGGTTCTGAAACGTTTTTCTAGAGTTGCTTGATCAATAGGGTTGTGTTCACTTTGAGTCAACAAACTAGTGGAGTAAACAACAAAATGTTTTGCCGCTGATTGAGGCATATTAACGGTTGTGCTTTGCCCTGTAGCTGGTGATTCTGTGCTGATCGTTAGACTTAATGGAGTGCCAGCTTCACCTGAAAAAACAAGACTCAAAGGTAATTTATCAATACTCAAATACTGAATTTTATCTTTAACCAGATCATTCATCTCATTTTTTTCTTGGTACAGAGACTGTTCTACCTCTTGAATTTGAACCACTGAAATTAGATTGTTGTCTTTGGTGTCAGCGTTTTTGCTACCTGCATTTTTAGCTAGGGCATGATTTTTTGTGTTGTCACGTGGGTTGTCTATAAACATAGACTGGTTTAAATCGCCTCGCAAAAACGCATTCGAGAAGTCCCGATTAAACACTTTATACAAACGTTCGCCGTCTTCCAATAGTTGACCTGTTTTAAGAAAACCATCTATCTGCTTGCGAAAACTATCCACCACTGTATGCACATAACTGGCGCCTTTGATACGACCTTCTATTTTGAAAGAATGCACACCAGCTTCTATTAACGCAGGTAAGTCGAAAAAAGCTGAATTGTCTTTTATATTCAGCGGAAAATTATGCCCTGTTTCAGTGGTTTCATATTCTTCACGACATGCTTGACTACAGCGCCCACGGTTGCCTGAGTTACCCACACTGGCTGAGGTTGAATAACACAAACCCGAAAACGCCACGCACAGTGAACCATGCACAAATACTTCGGTTAATACCCCGTATTCACGACATACTTCAGTAATAGTGGTGATTTCACGTAAATTTAATTCTCGTGATAAATTAACGCGCGACGCGCCTAATTTTCTCAAGAACGGAATTTGACCAACATTGTGGGTAGTTAACTGGGTTGAAGCATGAATATCTAGGGTTGGAAAATGC
>Ga0115567_10000109_pt1 | contig 77758 bp, 77 predicted proteins | sample COGITO_mtgs_1204_2_FD_88679 | JGI IMG/M metagenome (GOLD analysis project Ga0115567, IMG submission 88679) | Pelagic marine microbial communities from North Sea - COGITO_mtgs_120412 | ecosystem: Environmental > Aquatic > Marine > Epipelagic | place: Germany:Helgoland, sampling site Kabeltonne...
CAGGCTGCCCATGCCGCGATTTCTGACGTGCACGCCGTGGTTGGTCCGACCATCCCGATTACCCCGCCCCGTATCGATGATGTGCGCGAGCCTTCGCCCTATATGAAGGCCAATCTGATGGCGGCGCGGAACACCACTGCGGTCAATTTTCTGACCATGTGTGCGGTGACGATACCGGTTGCACTGGATGCGGCCGGGATGCCCGTTGGGCTCCACATCATATGCCCGCAGGGAGAGGATGCGCGGTCGATTGCAATCGCGCTTGCCTTTGAAAAGCAGCTCGGGACGGCCCGGGAACGTCTCGGGCCACCGCCGCTCGGAGTCTAGATACGGACTGCCTTGGCCAGAATTCGTTCCATCGAGCGCAGCACGGGCAGTTCGATCAGCTTGTTGTCGACAACGACGAGACCGGAATCCGCTTCGGCAAAGGCAGCAACCACCTTGCGGGCATAGGCGACCTGTTCGGCGCTGGGCGAGAAAATCTCGTTGATGATGCCGATTTGCTTGGGGTGGATCGAACCTTTGCCTGTGAAGCCAAGGCGTGCGCTGGCTTCGGCCTCCTGGCGCAATCCCGCTTCGTCACCCAGATCGAGCCATGGTACATCGATGACATCAATCCCGGCGCCTGCTGCGGCATGAACGACGCGCGAACGTGCGTACAGCAGTGGTTCCCAGCCGTACTCGCAGCGAAGATCGGCGGCCAGATCGACACCCCCGAACAGCAAGGCATCCACACGGTCGCTTGCCTGTGCAATCTCGTAGGCGGCTTCGAGTCCGGGATTGGTTTCGATAATGATCTGCAATCGGGTTTTGTGACCGGCAGCATCGAGCGCGTCGGCGACCCGCCGGACGTCGTCCGGCTTGTCGACCTTCGGCATCATGAGCGCAGGAGGCGGGGTTTGGGTCGCGAGTACGGCTTTGAGGTCGGCCTCACCTTCGGGTGACCCGAGCACATTGACGCGCACAATCCGTTCCACGCCGTCATCGTCCTGCGGCTCGGAGAAGATGCCCAGCATGTTTTCGCGCGCAATATCCTTGTGCTGCGGTGCCACGCCGTCTTCCAGCTCGACGCAGACGATATCGGCGCCCGACGCGAGCGCTTTTCCGAACATCGAGGGATCGGTGCCGGGTGAAAAAATGAAGCTGCGGCGGGACTGAATGACGGCCATGATTGGATTCCTGTTTCTTGTTCTAGCGTGTGGCTTCAGGGGGAATTGAGTAGGTTCCCGTCGCATGCGCAACCATCTCGTCCAAGCCCTCTGAGTAAAGTGAAACCTCGATGACAGCCAGGCGTTTGCCGAGTTTGAGAACCCGGCATTCGGCAATCATGTCGACGGGTTCGGGTTTGCGCAGGAAGTTGATGTTGAGATTGGTTGTGACAGCGAGCGCGACATTGCCGATCGCGCCCAGCACTGCGGCGTACATGCCGTAGTCGGTCAGGGCCATCATTGCCGGGCCACTGATTGTTCCGCCCGGACGTGTCAGGGAGGCATTGAAGGGAAGCCGCACGCGTGCCGTCCCGTCGCCGATCTCCTCGGCGTGGCAGCCGTTCTCGGTCACCAGCGGAAGCTCCATGCGGGTGAGCTCGTTGAATTCTTCGATGGAAATACCGGGCATGAATATTCTCGATGGCGACAGGGTAAATGCAATCTAGCGCGACGGGTTTGTGTCGCAAAGTCGCCATGCTAACCTTTGCTCAAGCCCGGGTCGGGCAACTCAATCAAAAAATTTGGGGAGTGTATTCGATGTTGAATGTTGCCGTTGTCGGACTGGGTTGGTGGGGCGCGCATGTCGCTGGAGAACTCAAATCCAGTCGAAAAATCAATGTAATCCGTGGTGTTGAGGTCAAACCGACAGCCGCTATTCGTCGGCTGGCCAAGGACAAGGGTTTCAAGCTGCTGACCGATTATCAGGACGCACTCGATGATCCCGAAGTCGAAGGCGTGATCCTGACGACACCGCATTCCACACACGAAGATCTGGTGCTGCGCGCGGTGAAAGCGAACAAGCAGGTGTTCTGTGAGAAGCCACTTTCGCTGACGGCGGCCAGCGCCAAGCGCATGGTTCGTGCATGCGAGAAAAAGGGCCTTGTTCTCGGCCTTGGGCATGAACGGCGCTACGAGACGGCGATGGAAAAGCTCCTCGAAATGGTCGCAAAGAAGCAGCTTGGTACGGTCCTTGCCGTGGAGGCCAACTTTTCCCATGACAAGTTCAAGCCCATGAAAAAGGACAACTGGCGCGGCAATCCCAAGGATGCGCCAGCAGCTGGTTGGACTGGCATGGGCGTGCATCTGACAGATTTGTTCATCAGCATGTTCGGACCCATCCAGCAAATTCGCGCGATCTCTGATCGCCGTGTTCTGAACTTGCCCAGCGGAGACGTCGCATCCACCCAGTTCACCTTCAAGGACGGAACCATGGGGACGATTAACGTGGTTTCTGCCACGCCGTTCTACGGTCGTCTTACAGTCTTTGGTGACAAAGCCTGGGTGGACATCCACGAGATGGCACATCCCGAGAACCCGGGTGACACGCATATGTATATCGGCACGGCCGACGGCAAACGGACCAAGAAGGTCTACAAGCCACGCGACACGGTGAAGATGAACTTCGAATCCTGGGCCGATGCGGTCTCCGGCAAGAAGCCTTATCGTTTCACCAATGAGGAGCGGATTGCCAATGTGGCCGTGCTCGAAGCTCTTGCGACTTCGACGAAAACGGGTAAGCCCGAACGCGTGCGCAACTAGCGCGCTCGTGTTGGGATTGTAGACGATGAAATTCGGATTGTTTGGCGGGGCCTCCTCGCGCCGTGGCGGCGTCGCACGCGACAGCACCCAGGGGTACCGGGATTTCATCGACTACATCGTTGAGGCTGAGGATCTTGATTATCACTCGGTCTTTCTTGTGGAGCACCATTTCACCGGGTTCGGGCAGGTTTCAGCCTCGCTCAATTTGCTGACCTATCTGGCCGCGCGCACCCAGCGTATGCGTCTGGGCACAGCCGTGGTTGTCTTGCCCTGGCATAATCCGGTGCTGCTGGCTGAGCAGGCGGCCACGGTGGATTTGCTTTCGGGTGGACGGCTGGATTTTGGGGTTGGCAAAGGCTATCGCGCAAATGAGTTTCACGGCTTTAACGTGAAGGCCGACGAGGCGCAGGAGCTTTTTCTTGAGTCTCTTGATGTCATTCGCCGGGCCTGGAAGTCCGAAGAACGCTTTACCCATATTGGCAAGCACTGGACCTTTCAGGACATTGTGGTCGAGCCGCCGCCAATCCAGCGCCCGCATCCACCGCTTTGGTTGGCTGCAGGCAGTGAAGAGGGCCTGAACTGGGCGGCACAGAATGAGTTCAACTTGTTGCTGGACCAGATCGCGTCCTTTGACACGATCCAGGAACGGTTCGCGACGTATCGTGGCGCCGTCGAGGCGGCGGGCCGGACATTCGATCCGATGAATGTGGCCGTGGCCCGCGCGTTACACATCACCCGCAACGAGACCGAACGCGAAGAGGCCCATCAGCAGCGTTCGCGTTTGCTGAGCGGAATATCGCGGCTGTCGCGTATTCGTGAGGGCGGTGGCCCGCAATCCACGATGTTGCAATACAACGACACACGGTTGGCGACCGAGGAAGGAGCCCTGATCGGCCCGCCCGAGGAAATCATCGATCGGCTGCAACGGATGCGTGATGGCGGGATCGAATATGTGCTGCTGATCGACATCACCGGCTCACGGGATTCCCTGCGAACCTTCCGCGACGAAGTGATGCCGGCGCTGCAATAGCAGGGATGTCAGAAACACAAAAAAGGGCCGCACGATTGTGCGGCCCTTATCGTTTGTCGGTCTGAGGGTGCGGCTTACTTGGACTTGCCGTTCCAGCTGACGACCTTGTTCTTGTGCTCGCCCAGGCCATCGATGCCCATGGTGATGACATCCCCGGGCTTGAGGAATTTCGGCTTCGGCTTCATGCCCAGCCCGACACCCGAAGGCGTACCGGAATAGATCACGTCACCGGGGTGCAGTGTGATCATGTTGCTGAGATAGCTGATGATCTCGGCGCAGGAGAAGATCATGTCCTTGGTGGTTTCTTCCTGCATGCGCTCGCCGTTGACGTCGAGCCAAACATTCAGGCGCTGCGGGTTGGGAACTTCATCCGTTGTCACCAGCCACGGACCGAGCGGACCGAAGGTGTCCGAGCTCTTGCCCTTGACCCATTGTCCGCCGCTTTCGATCTGGTACTTGCGTTCGGACACGTCATTGCCCGCGGCATAACCGGCGACATATTTCAGCGCGTCTTTCTTGCTGACATACTGCGCCTTGCGGCCCATCACGAAGCAAAGCTCGACTTCCCAGTCACCCTTCTTGGCGCCCTTCGGCAGAACGATGCGATCATTCGGGCCGGTGAGCGGGCAGGTCTTGGTGAACAGGATGGGCTCGGACGGAATCTTCATTCCGGCTTCGGCGGCGTGTTTGGCGTAGTTCAGGCCGATGGCGAAAACGCGACGTTCGACAACCGGGGAACCAATGCGCGGACGACCCTTGACCAACGGCAGACGCTTGGGGTCGCGCTTGCGGATGGCAGCGAGGCCACGCGGCGAAAGCACGTCCGGCGTAATGTCGTCGATGACCTTGGACAGGTCGCGGATGTTTCCGTTGTCATCCAGAAGGCCCGGTTTTTCTTTACCGGCAGGTCCGTAGCGCAAAAGTTTCATGGTTCACTCTCCCAATAATTCTGATGAGCTGCACCCGAATGGGCGAGCACGTTCAATCTCGGCGCGAGTTGTAACGCGCTTGAAAGAGCTTGGAAACCGTTCCTTTGGAGCCGAAGCGACGGCCCCGGGGGTGGTGATGGACCCCGGTGGGCTAGCGCAGGCTGTCGAGGTTGAGTTCAACACTGTTGCCGAGCCACATCACGTGGGTGGAGTGGTCGGCAATTGCGTCGCCGGTCTCGGGGTGCAACAGAATTGTCAGGTCGCGTCGGTTGAGCGCGAGCCAGGGAACGAGGCTTGCAAAGAGGTCAGTTTCGAAGGCGACCTGATAGCTCCAGCATGGGTGTGGTCCGACCGGCTTGTCGTGCCAGCGTCCGAGAACGGTGTCGAACTGCGCATCGATTCCGGCGCGCAAGGTTTCAGCATCGGCCTTGGTCTCGGCGTCATAATAGATATGGGCGTGGTAGCCGGAAATTTCGGAGGGAGCGTTCTTCATAGGGAGAAACTAGTTCCTTGTGGCCGCCCGTCAACGATCTTGAGGGCAAATTCTGCAAAATTCTCCCGAACTGCTGTTGACGGCCCGAGAACCGGCTTGGTTTACTTACGCCGACTGCTGCGTGTGGCTTTTGGGCCGGGCGTGTTTCGATCCGTGAATGTTGCTAGGTGATTCAACCACCATTTGCTGCGCGCGCGGGGAGGCGTCCCGGAGACGCGGTCAAGCGGGATGCAGGCGCCAACAGGAGATGCCCCTGTGACAGTCTCTGGCCCGGAACCGGCCATTCTCGACGCGCATCCGCGCGACCGGGATCAGCTTCTAGAACACTTCAACTGGGTACGCGGTGAGACCGAGCGCCTGGCGGCACCGCTGTCGCCAGAAGATCAGGTCGTACAATCCATGCCGGATGCCAGCCCGACCAAGTGGCATCGCGCGCATATGACATGGTTTTTTGAAACCATGGTTCTCTCGCCGTTCCTGACTGACTATGAGCCGCTCGATCCGCATTATACGTTTCTGTTCAATTCCTATTACGACACGGTTGGTGCGCGACACCCGCGCCCGGACCGGGGGCTTCTGACGCGCCCAAGCGCGGATGCCGTCACGGCGTATCGCGGTTATGTCGATACCGGTATGCGGAAATTTATTGCGAATGCGGATGCCGATGTCTGGGCCGAAGCCGCCCCGCTTATTGTTTTGGGTTTGCATCACGAACAGCAGCATCAGGAACTGATCCTGATGGATATTCTGCACGCATTTTCCAGAAATAGCGTCGCACCGGCCTACCAGACCTATCGGGCTGCACCTGCGCGCAAGATGCCAGAGCTGCGCTGGCATGACCACGAGGGTGGCTTGGTCGAGATCGGACATGCGGGCAGCAATTTTGCTTTCGACAATGAAGGCCCGCGCCACAAGGTCCATTTGGAATCGTTTGCGCTGGCGTCACGGCTGGTGACAAACGGCGAGTGGAAAGAGTTTATGGCCGATGGTGGCTATCAGCATCCTGCGCATTGGCTTTCAGATGGCTGGGCGGCCGTCGGGACCGAAGGGTGGACAGCACCTCTTTACTGGCAAGATGTTGATGGTGAATGGATGACCATGTCTCTGTCGGGCTTGCAGCACATTAATGATCAGGCCCCGGTGTGCCATGTTAGCCTGTATGAGGCTGACGCCTATGCCCGCTGGGCTGGGAAACGCTTACCGCGAGAGGCGGAGTGGGAGGCATTTGCTGCACAGCAGGACGTTTCGGGAAACTTCCTCGGGTCTGGGCTTTTGCGCACAACGCCCGCAACGGATGAGGCATCCGAGCAGCCGGAACAGATGTTTGGGGATGTCTGGGAGTGGACACAGAGCCCATATGTTCCATATCCCGGGTTCAAGCCCGTTACGGGCGCCGTCGGTGAGTACAACGGAAAATTTATGGCCAATCAGTTTGTTTTACGCGGCGGTGCCTGCGTGACCCCGGAGGGTCATGCGCGCGCGACCTATCGGAACTTCTTCTATCCACCCATGCGGTGGATGTTCGCGGGTGTACGTCTGGCAGATGACCGATGAGTAGCGCGACACAGGAAGCGCTGGGGCCACTCCATGATTATGTGGAGTATGACCATGCATCCGACAATTTTCGTGACGATGTTCTCCATGGTTTGCGTCAGTCGCCGAAACGATTGCCGAGCAAGTACTTCTATGACGAACGTGGTTCGCAGCTGTTTGACGATATTTGCGAGCTGCCGGAGTACTATCCAACGCGGACGGAGATGGCGCTTTTGCGCACGATCTCTGCGGATGTTGCGGCATTGGTCGGTGAGGGTGCGACGGTCATCGAGTTCGGCAGCGGATCGAGTACGAAAATCCGGATTCTGCTTGATGCGCTCAACGCGCCGGCTGCTTATGTCCCCGTCGATATCTCACGCGAGCATCTTTTGATGTCAGCCAAGGGTCTGGCCGACAGTTATGCAGACCTGCGTGTCGTGCCGGTTTGTGCGGATTATACAAAGCCATTCGATGTTCCAGATATCGAAGGCGAGAAAGTCCGCGCAGGATTTTTCCCGGGTTCCACGATCGGCAACTTCACCCGCAGCGAAGCGGTGTCGTTCCTGCATGCCGCGGCGTCGGATCTGGGGCACAACAATGGTCTTCTGATCGGTGTGGATTTGCGCAAGGATGAGGAGGTCCTTCGCGCGGCTTACAATGATTCAGCAGGCGTGACAGCGGCCTTTAATCTGAACCTTCTTCACCGGATCAACCGGGAGCTTGAGGGGGATTTCGATGTGGAAGCATTCTCACATGACGCACGCTGGGTCCCGGAATACGGACGGATCGAGATGCATCTGGTGAGTGCACGCACGCAGGATGTCAGGGTGGGGGAGGAGACTTTCCACTTCGAGGCCGGTGAGAGTATCCACACCGAGGATTCCCACAAATACGATATTGAAGGGTTCAAAGCGCTCGCCGCAGAAGCTGGCTGGAACAGCATCGAGTGCTGGACCGATTCTGACGCGCTGTTTTCGATCCACCTGCTTCGGGTGGCCTAACGCGCAGCGTTTAAGCTGTGTTCGGAGCCTATTGCGTCACGCAAATGCGCATGGCCGTCTCGGGTCAGGCGTTCGGCAATGCCTCGTTTGATTTGTTGAACCAGCCCCGGGCCTTTGTAGACAAGACCGGTGTAAAGCTGGACGAGCGAGGCACCCGCCCGAATTTTTGTGTAGGCATCCTGATCGCTCATGATGCCACCGACCCCGATCAACGGGATGTCCCCGCCAGTGTGGGCATAAACCTTTCGCAGCATCTCGTTGGCCATTTCAAACAATGGCGCGCCTGAAAGTCCGCCGCGTTGGCTGGCATTTTCGCTGCGCAGAGTATCGGGCCGTGCCGTGGTTGTGTTGCACAGTGTCAGGGCATCGATCTTTGCTGTCCGTATGATTTCGAGCAACTCGTAGAGATGCGCGTCTTCAAGGTCCGGAGTAAGTTTCGCAAACATCGCGGGCTTTGCGCCGGATGCTTCACATGCGGTGTTCAATCGGGACAAAAGGTCTTCAAGTGCGCGTGGCTCAAGAAAGACCTGCCCATTGGCGGAATTGGGACAGGACACATCAATCGTTAGAAAGTCTGCCGCTGGCGCGAAGTTTTCGACGAGTGAAATGAAATCGAGTGCGGGATCTTCGCTGTCGCTGTTGGCCGCCAGGTTCACACCCAGCGGTGTTGATCCGTCCCGGGCGGCACGCACGCGAGCGAGCACTGCCGCGCATCCTTCGTTGTTGAAGCCCATGCGGTTGATGGCGGCATTGTCCTCGGTCAGCCGAAAAAGCCGTGGTTTCGGGTTGCCAGCTTGCGGGTTCGGTGTGACGCCGCCGATCTCCACGAATCCGCCGCCAAGATGACGTGCGCCAGTAATCGCGACGCCGTTCTTGTCAAAGCCGGCCGAGACCGCGACCGGATTGGCGAAGTGCAGGCCGCAGATATCCTGTGCAAGGACGGGGAAGTCGTCGGCGCGTTCATGGGGACCCAGCCCGGCGGACAATCCGCGCAAAGCTATGGCGTGGCCGGTCTCAGCCGGGAGGAGGCGCAACGCAGCGCTGCCGAATTGATGAAATGTGCTCAAGTCAAAATGAAACTAGCGCAGCAGCCTTCGCAGGCAAAGCCGCAAGTCGAAAAAGTCACGACTCTCCGGCACCACGCGTCACGGTCAGCGGCTTGATCTTTGCGTTCAGGGCCTGCTCGGCGCGTTCGATTTCCTCAGGCCGCAGTCGGGAGATCAGTTCGTCTCGCAGTTCGGATGCATAGTTGTTTCCCTGGATCGCCGCGACAGATGCAAAGATATAAGCTTCGATATAGTCACGCTCGATACCTCGACCCCGGGCAAGAGCGCGCGCGAGACGCAGCTGCGCGCGCGCGTCGGATTTTTCGCCTGCCCGCATCCACCATCGCACGGCTTCTGCGTGATCGGGCCGCCCGTTGACCCCGTCATGGAAGAGGTCGCCCAGCCGAATTTCGGCATCGACAAGACCCGTTTCTGCAGCTTTTCTGATCCAGTCATAGCCCTTGTCCGGATTGTACTCCCCAGCCAGGCCGGACATCATCGTGTTGCCAAGAAGCAGTTGGGCGTTGGGATGGCCATTTGCCGCCGCCTGACGCAACCACTCGGCTGCCCGCTCGGGATTGGCGGTCACAATTTCATTGGTCAGTAGAATTTTTGCACCGAGATATTGTGCATCCTCGTTTCCGTCATCGGCTGCGACGGTCAGCCACTTCAGAGCAAGGGGGCCGTCTTTGACGGTGCCGTCACCAAAGTAGAATTGGCGACCGAGTAGATAGGCGGCATCAGCATAGCCCTGCTCGGCGGCTAAACGGTAGAGAATATGCGCTTCGGTAGCATCCTGTCCGCCACCAATTCCTTCTTCAAACATTCGGCCGAGAACGGCTTGCGACGGCGGGTAATTCGAGGAGGCCGATTTTTCGAACCAATCACGGGCAAGTTCGGGGTCTTCATCGACGCCTTCGCCAAGCAGATACATCGTGCCCAGAAGCCATTGCGCGGCCGGGTTGCCACGTTGTGCATCAGGTTCGGCTGCAGCTCTTGCCGCTGTGTAATCCCGGGCTATGTATTTTTCAAAGGCATCATTAAATCCTGCTGCAGCAGAACCGGCGGCCACAATCAGTAAAATGAGAGTGGCAAGAACCAAATCGACTGCGCGCAGCAACCCTGCGTCGTGTCGGCGATACCGAAACATCAAACAGCCTCCCCAGGCCGCAGCGCATATTGCGCTGCAAAACATACTGCGGCGAGATTACCAAATGTTTGGACGGCGTCTATCAATCTTTTGACCAGTCAACCAATTCGTGAGCGCTGATGTCTCGATCATGCCGCAAGGCCGCTGACAAAGTCAGTGACAGTGCGCACAGCGTGTTCAAGATTTCCCATCTCGGTCTGGCCGGATCGTTTTCTGGGTACAAAGGAATGATCGCCGTCGGGTATCCAGGAAATTGTCACGGGATCAGCCAGACCATATCCGGCGACATCTCCCGGGGTGCCGAATGGGTCACGATCGCCCTGGACGATCAGCGTGGGGCGCTTTGCTGCCTGTAGCGGTTCCAGTCGTGTCTTTTCAGGCTTACCGGGGGGGTGGAAGGGGTATCCCAGGCACACCACGGCACTGATGCGAGGCTGATGTTGCGTCTCGGCAGCAAGCATGGCCGCGCTGCGCCCACCCATGGATTTTCCGCCGATCAGCAGAGGGGTTTTGGTTTCACCGATTTCGTCGAGAACGTCGAGCCAGCGGTTCAGCAGGGTTGGTATGCGTTCTGGTCCCCGGCGTATTCCATCGATCCGACGTTTGGCCATATAAGCGAATTCAAACCGCACCACACGCAGTCCATCGGCGGCCAAGCCTGCTGCGATGGTGTTCATGTAGGGGGTGTCCATTGGCGCACCTGCGCCATGCGCCAGAATGATCGTCGCCCTTGAATTCTTGGGGCCGTCGATCAGCATAGCCGTTCACCTAGTCGTGCGGGGTCAACTGCACCACAGAACTTTTGTTGATGAGGTGCACGGTTCCGCCTTCGTCGACAAATGGAAAGAATGGCTCGGGAGAATTCATCACGTCCTGGATACGGGACGTTGCCTCCACAAAAACCTGACCGCGAAACTGCGTCCCATCCTGCAACGAAACGTCGGCATGCACGCGCACTTTGGGAACTTTCGGAAAGCGAATGGCCATCGATTTGTCCGTTCCAATTCATCTCTCGCGCACACAATGCGCGCGATGCTCTGCTAAGATGGGCCGCAAACGGTTTAGGAGTGGTAAATGTCTTCATCAGAATTGATCTCCATGAGTGCCCGCGAGGCGGTTTCTCGCCTGAAATCGGGCGAGGTTACACCTCTGGAGCTGATTGATGCGGCCGAAGAGCGCATCGCTGTCGTCGATCCAGCCGTCAACGCGCTTCCCACGCTTTGCATGGATATGGCGCGAGCGGCAGCCAAGTCGATGACGGTGCCTGATGATCCCGGGCCGGGCTGGCTTGGCGGCCTGCCCATCGTGGTGAAAGACGTTACCGATGTGAAGGGGGTCCGCACCACACATGGATCGCCGATCTTTGCCGAAAATATCTCCGAGCGTGATGATATTTCTGTTGAGGTGCTCAAACGCAACGGCGCTATCGTGATCGGCAAATCGAACACGCCGGAATTTGCGGCGGGCGCAAACACCTTCAACGAGGTTTTTGGCAAGACGCTGAACCCATGGAACACAGACATGACCTGCGGTGGTTCTTCGGGTGGGGCAGCGGTTGCTGTGGCGACGGGTATGTCGTGGCTGGCGACCGGAACTGATCTGGGTGGGTCGCTTCGCACACCAGCCAGTTTCTGTTCGGTTGTCGGGTTGCGACCCAGTCCGGGCCGGGTGGCTGCCGGTCCGCAGCGCGATCCGTTCCAGAGTCTGTCCATGAATGGTCCGATTGCGCGGAATGTTTTGGATGTGGCGCTGATGCTGGACGCCGAAGTGGGTGGTGATGCGCGCTTCCCCTTGGCATTGGAAGCGCCTTTGCGATCCTTTCAGGAAGCCGCACTGAATCCGCTGACCCCGCCGCGTATTGGGTTTACCCCGGATTTGGGGATTGGGCCGGTTGATCCTGAAGTGGCCGAAATTTGTCGCGCAGGCGCAACACGCTTTGCAGAAGCGGGCGCCATTGTCGAAGAATCCACACCCGATTTCTCCGGCGCGCTCGATACCTTTCAGACATTGCGTGCATCCGCTTTTGTTGTGAACCGGGCGCCGCTGCTCGAAAAACATCGCGACAAGATGAAGCCGGAAATGATCTGGAATATTGAAAAAGGTATGGCGCAATCCAGTGGTGATTTGTCAATCGCCCTGCGTGAACGCGGTGCGCTTTACCAGCGCGTTGCAGCATGGTTTGAGGATTATGACGTGCTTGCCTGTCCGGCGGCGATCGTCCCGCCTTTTGATGTGGATATGCGCTATGTCGAGCGCGTGGGCGCGTATGAGTTCGCGAACTATGTCGACTGGCTCTACATCACCTTTGCAATCACGCTGACCGGTTGCCCGGCCATATCGGTGCCGATTGGCTTCACCGCGTCCGGCCTGCCTGTTGGTCTTCAGCTGGTCGGTCGTCCGCGCAGCGAGGCTGAACTTTTGAGCTTCGCCGCCCGGCTGGAAGAGATCGTCGATGTTTCACCCGTTGCGCCGATTGATCCGCGTTCCGCCTGAGTTATTTGCTGACGCAAACGCAATGCGTTCAACACAAAAGCGCAGGTAAACCCTTGCGTTTGGGGATATTGCAACGCAACATGTGCTGCATCGCACAATAAATTGAGAGATTTCCATGTCCGTTGACGTTGTTGAGCCTGCGGCGGCTGCCAAGCCGAGTGTTATTGAAGAACTGAGCGGCTATTTCTTCGAGGACCTGAAGGTCGGTATGACAGCTGTTTATGCGCGCACGATCGGTCCGGCTGATTTGGTGATGTTTGCGGGTATTTCGGGTGATACCAATCCCATGCACCTGAACGAGGAATATGCGGGCCAGACCATGTTCGCGGGCACCATCGCCCATGGCATGTTGTGTTCGAGTTTCATTTCAACGGTGGTCGGCACCCGTTTGCCTGGGCCGGGTTGTGTTTACGTCAGCCAGACCTTGAAATTCAAAGCTCCGGTTCGTCCCGGCGATACGGTGACGGCCCGTGCGACAGTGACAGAGCTCGTCCCCGGCAAGAATCGCGCAATTCTGGAGACGATCTGTACGGTTGGTGACAAGGTCGTCATTTCCGGCGAAGCACAGGTATTGGTTCCCCAAAAGAATTCGTAATACACCGCGCGGTCCAGGATCGGACGTGTTTGGCTTGATTGCTGCCCGGCTGGAAGGTACATCGCGCCCATGCGTATTCTCCGACACTTCACCGGTGTGCCCGCGGCCGACAAGGGCGCTGTCATTGCATTGGGAAATTTTGATGGTTTACATCGTGGCCATCAGCATGTGATTGCAACGGCGCGGGACATTGCGCGCGCCGATGGGCGAAAGTTTGGCATCCTGACATTCGAACCACATCCCCGAACCTATTTTGGCAAGGAGAGCGAACCGTTTCGCCTGACACCGTTCCGGATCAAGGTTCGTGAGTTGCAGGCTTTGGGAGCGGATTTGCTTTTCGTGATTCGCTTTGATGGGTCTATCGCAAAGCGCCCGGCAGATAGTTTTGTCGCGGACATCCTGCATGAAGGCATAGGCGCCTCGCATGTTGTTGTGGGCTATGACTTTGCGTTTGGTGCAGGTCGTGAGGGGAATCCCGAATATCTGGCCGCCCGCGCCGAAGAATTGGGGTTTCGCGCGTCTGCTGTGCAGCCGGCACGTGATGAAGTGGAGGAAATATATTCCTCCACCCTGATCCGGAAATATCTCCAGAATGGCCAGCCCCAGCGTGCCGCCGCGTTGCTCGGTCATTTATGGGAGGTTGAGGGCCGTGTTCGCGAAGGGCGCCAGTTGGGCCGAACCATTGGGTTTCCGACGGCGAATGTCGATATGGGGGAATCCATCATTCCCGCGATCGGGGTGTATTCGATTCGCGCAGGCGTTCGGACGGAAACCGGAATTCGCTGGCATGATGGTGTCGCCAATCTTGGCGTGCGCCCGACGGTCGATGGTGACGGTCTCGTGTTGGAGGTCCATCTGTTTGACTTTGAGGGTGATCTCTATGACAGCTATCTGCGTGTCGCGTTTGTTGACTACCTGCGCGCGGAGAAAAAGTTCAATGGGCTGGATGAATTGAAAGCACAAATCGCCGAGGATTCACGACAGGCCCGCGAACTGCATCTTGCGCGCGCGCTCGGCGCGGGTGATTTTGTCGGCGAGGATATGTAAAACCCTGAATGTCCGGCGGTTGCCGCGACGTTCACCTCGCTCTATAAGCCGCCCGATTACTTGGGAACAAAACATGGCCATCGATTACAAGGACACTGTCTTCCTTCCGAAGACCGATTTTCCGATGCGTGCCGGCTTGCCGAAGAAGGAGCCGGAGCTTCTTGCACGCTGGTCGGAGCTCGACCTGTTTGCGCGTCAGCGCGCAGCATCTGCCGGTCGTGAACCGTTCATCCTGCATGACGGTCCACCTTACGCGAATGGTCATCTGCATATTGGCCATGCCCTGAACAAGATCCTGAAAGACGTGATCAATCGATCACAGCAGATGATGGGTCGGGATTCCAACTATGTTCCGGGCTGGGATTGTCATGGCCTGCCGATCGAGTGGAAGATCGAGGAAAAATATCGTGCCGAAGGGCAGAACAAGGACGATGTTCCCATCCTTGAGTTCCGCAATGAGTGCCGGGAGTTTGCCGCGCATTGGGTCGGGGTTCAGTCGGAGGAATTCCAGCGTCTGGGTGTTCTGGGCAACTGGGCTGACCCTTATACAACGATGGCATATCCGGCCGAGGCGCAGATTGCCCGGGAGATTGCCAAGTTTGCGATGAATGGCGGCCTTTATCGTGGTGCGCGTCCGGTGTTGTGGTCTGTGGTTGAAAAGACGGCCTTGGCAGACGCAGAAGTCGAATACGAGGACCACACGTCACCGTCGATCTATGTGCGCTTTCCTGTTGTGCAGGCCGCTGATCCGGCTGTTGAGGGCGCGGCGATCGTCATCTGGACCACGACGCCTTGGACAATCCCGGGCAACCGGGCCATCGCTGTTGGCCCCGAGCTTGATTATGTGCGCATCGCTGTCACCGACGTGACCGAGCACAGCCGTGCGGTTATCGGGGATGAACTGATTCTGTCTGTCGCGCTGCTGGAAGCAGCCTGCAAGGATATGGGTATCGAGGGGCATCGAGAGGTGCTGCGCCTGAAAGGTGATGCTGTCACCGGAACGGTTTGCGCGCATCCCCTGCGTGCCAAGGGCTTTGAGCATGATGTGCCGGTCTATGAGGCTGGGTTCGTGACGACAGAGCAGGGCACGGGGTTCGTCCATATTGCACCCAGCCATGGTGAGGATGACTTCCATCTGGGCCGGGCCCATGGGCTGGCTGTCCCTGATATGGTCGACGGTGACGGCTGCTACTTCGAGCATGTCCCCTTGTTTGCCGGCATGGCCGTCCTGACCTCGGAGGGCAAGGACGGCGAAGCCAATGGCGCGGTGATGAGTGCGCTCGAGGGCGAGAACAGCCTGCTGGGTCGTCGCAAACTGGTTCACTCCTATCCGCATTCCTGGCGCTCAAAGGCGCCATTGATTTTTCGCAACACCTCCCAGTGGTTCATCTCCATGGAGACGAACGATCTGCGCGACAAGGCGCTTAGCGCAATTGCAGAGACCCGGTTTGTGCCGGCACAGGGCCAGACGCGCTTGCGGTCCATGATCGAAAGCCGCCCAGACTGGTGCATCTCGCGTCAGCGCGCCTGGGGCGTTCCCATCCCGGTCTTTGTAAACAAGAAAACCGGTGAAATTCTCCGGGATCAGGCGGTGTTTGACCGGATCGCTGAAGCGTTCGAAGAAGAAGGTGGTGATGCCTGGTTCGCCAGCCCGCCGGCACGTTTCCTTGGTAATGAGTACGATGCCGAGGACTACGAACAGGTGCGCGACATCGTCGACGTCTGGTTCGATTCTGGTTCGACCCACGCCTTCGTTCTGGAAGACCGTGATGATCTGCAATGGCCGGCTTCGCTCTACCTTGAAGGCTCGGACCAGCATCGTGGCTGGTTCCACTCTTCGCTACTGGAATCCTGTGGGACGCGCGGACGTGCGCCCTATGATGCGGTGCTGACCCATGGGTTTGTGATGGCCGAGGATGGCCGGAAGATGTCGAAGTCCCGTGGGACCGATGTGTCCCCACAGGACACCGTTGAGCAATTGGGTGCGGATATCCTGCGCATCTGGGTTGTTGGCTCGGACTATTCCGAAGATCTGCGGGTTGGCCCCGAGATCCTGAAATATCAGGCCGATCTCTACCGTCGTATTCGCAATACGCTGCGGTACTTGCTCGGCAATCTCGATGGGTTCGATGCGGGTGAGCGGGTCGACATCTCCGAGATGCCGGAGCTTGAGCGCTGGGTTTTGCACCGGATCTGGGAAATGGATCAACTGGTTCGCAAAACCACGGATGAATTTGAGTTCCATGAGCAGTGGACAGCGCTGCATAATTTCTGCGCTGTCGAGCTTTCTGCCTTCTTCTTTGATATCCGCAAGGACGCTCTCTATTGCGACGGTGACGATAGTCTTCGCCGCCGCGCTGCGCGGACGGTACTTGATACTCTTTTCTCTCACCTGACGGCCTGGCTCGCACCAATGATGTGTTTCACCGCTGAGGAGGCCTGGCTCGCGCGGGCGGGCGCGGATGATGCCGAAAGTGTCCATTTGCGCACATACCCCGATGTGCCGGATGCATGGCGCGATGATGTGCTGGCTGCGAAATGGGAGAAAATTCGTCGACTGCGTCGCGTCGTGACCGGTGCGCTGGAAATCGAGCGTGCCGAGAAACGTATCGGCTCGAGCCTGCAGGCAGCACCCACTGTCTATGCGGATGCAGACACGATTGCGGCCATGGACGGCGTCGATCTCGCTGAAATCTCAATTACATCAGCGGCGGAACTGGTTGCAGGTGACGTACCTTCGGATGCTTTTACGCTTGATGATATTGAAGGTATTGGTGTTTTGCCTGCTCTGGCAGAAGGTGAAAAATGCGCGCGTTGCTGGCAGGTCCTGCCGGATGTTGGCAGTCACGCCGAAGAAGATATTTGTGGACGGTGCGCAAGTGCCGTGACCAACAAGAAGGAGGCCGCTGCGTAAGGCGGCGATCCATAGATGCCACGCTGGTCCATAATCGTAATCGGGCTTCTGATCGTCATTGATCAGGTGGTGAAGCACTGGATGCTTGCCCTGTTATTCGATCCACCGCGTGTTCTGGAGGTGACCGGGTTTTTCAATCTGGTGCCAGTCTGGAATTCCGGGATAAGCTTCGGTCTGTTTGGGAATTCCAGTGCTTCACGCTGGATACTGGTTGGTCTTGCGCTGGTCATTGTCGTTGTGTTGCTTGTCTGGCTACGCCGCGCCGGAACCGGTGTTGTCGTCTTCGCGCTGGTTCTTGTGGTGGGTGGCGCTCTGAGCAATGTTGTTGATCGTGTCCTTTATGGAGCGGTGATTGATTTTGTGGACATTCATGGCTTTGGGTTTCACTGGCCAGCCTTCAATATCGCCGACATGTCTATTGTGATCGGGACGGCGCTGTTACTTTATGACGGCTTGTTCGGACCCCAGCGTGCGATAAAATAAACTGCCCTCTCGAATCTAAGCGCAAACACGCTATATTGAGGATTGAAATGCTGAAGCGAATGACCTCTCTGATAGAACGCCCGTCTGCGCGCATGCCGCGCGTGTCGCTGGTAGTCCTGACGCTGGTAGCAATATCCCTGTCTGCTTGTGGTGATTCGACGAAGCGCGCTCTGGGTCTTGAACGCACACCGCCTGATGAGTTTGCGGTGGTTCCAAGGGCGCCTCTCTCTCAGCCACCCGATTTTAGTCTGCGTCCCCCGCGTCCGGGTGCCGAGGATCTGACGACCCTTTCGACACGTGAGCAGGCGCGACAGGCTGTGTTTCGCAGTGACGGTGCGACCGGGTCCACATCGGGCAGCACCCGAACCGGTTCGGAGCGGCTACGTTTCGGAAGTGGGCCTGCCACACAGGCTGCACCTCGTGAAGGCGTCACCCGGAACACAACGGGCGAATCGGCGTTGTTGTCACGAGCAGGTGCGCTGGAAACAGACCCCCTGATCCGGAGCCAGATCGATCGCGAAAGTGATGTTCTTGTGGAGGAAAACGAGAACTTCGTTCGCAATCTGCTTGGCCTGAAGCAGGATTCACCAGCCGCCGTTGTTGATGCAGATGCCGAAGCACGGCGAATCCGTGAAGCCCAGGCTCTTGGGGTTCCGCCTTCTGAAGGTGCCGATACCCCGACGATCGAACGCAGTGGCAACAGCCTGCTCAAAATCTTCTAGCGGATTTTCCGCCCTATTTTCTCCGTAAAGTCGCGTGAAAGTGAGCAATAGCTCGCAGGTTCACCCATTGCAGGTGGCCGTCGGCGTGCCATATCTGGTTGCGTAGTTGTTGTCTTGAGAAGGGTGTGTCCGATGAAAACTGGCTCTGCTGTATGGCGCGGAATGCGAATCTGGGTGGTTTCACTTGCCGTTGTTCCCGTACTGGCCCTGCCCGGGCAGGCTCAGGTCTTCAATCCCGCGACCTATGAGCTTGATAACGGCATGCAGGTTGTGGTCGTCGAAAACCACCGTGCGCCGGTCGTGACACATATGGTTTGGTATCGCGCCGGTGCGGCTGATGAACCTGCGGGAAAGTCCGGCATCGCGCATTATCTCGAACATCTCATGTTCAAGGGCACCAAGACGCGGGCACCAGGTGAGTTTTCACAGATTGTTGCCAATCTTGGGGGCCGTGAGAATGCGTTTACCTCGCAGGACTACACGGGCTACTTCCAAACGATCTCGCCTGAGAACCTTGAAACCATGATGGAGCTTGAGGCGGATCGGATGACCGGGCTGGTTTTGACCGATGAAATCATCGAGCCCGAGCGGAAGGTTATCCTTGAAGAACGTCGTTCACGTACAGAGAACAGCCCGCGCGCCCTGCTTTCCGAACAAGTCGGTGCGGCGACCTTTCTGAACCATCCCTATCGATTGCCGGTTATCGGTTGGTCACATGAAATCGAGACCATTTCGCGTGCCGATCTGGAGGCGTTCTATTCGACCTGGTACGCGCCCAATAATGCGGTGCTTGTGGTTTCGGGTGATGTCGATGCCGACGCGGTTTATCAACTCGCCCGCAAATATTACGGGCCGCTTGCGGCGCGTGAACTGCCGGATCGCATTCGCCCGGCTGAGCCCCCTCAGCGTGCGCCGCGTCAGGTGGTGATGAAGGATGCGCGGGTTGAACAACCGTCCTGGTCACGCCGTTATCTCGCGCCGAGCTATACGGCGGGCGCGACAGAACACGCTTACGCGCTGGAAGTGCTGTCCGAGATTATTGGCGGTGGCACCACGGCGCGCATCTACAATTCGATCGTGGTTGAATCGTCTCTCGCCGCATCCGCAGGTGCTTGGTATTCTCCCGGTTCTCTGGACATGACGACATTTGGGTTCTGGGTTTCACCTCGTCCGGGTGTGGAAATCGCTGATGTCGAAACGGCCATCGATCGGGAGATCGACAAGTTGCTTGCCGATGGGGTGACCAAGGATGAACTGGATCGGGCCCAACGCCGTTTGATTGATGGTGCCATCTTTGCTCGCGACAGCGTTTCGGGCCCGGCACGCGTATTTGGGGCCTCTCTGGCCAGCGGACAAACAGTCGAAGATGTTGAGGCCTGGCCGACGCGTATTCAGGCGGTCACTATCGAGCAGATCAACGCCGCAGCGCGGATTGTCTTCAGGGAGAACACATCGACGACCGGTATCTTGTTGCCCGCAGACAAGGGAGACAAGTCATGACCCGGATCACGCTGCGCAGCATGGTTGTGCCGGTCTTTGCTTGCTTGGTTGCGTTTGCGCCCGTTTCCGCGAAGGCGATCGATATTGAGCGCGTGATCAGTGACGACGGTGTGGAATCATGGTTGGTCGAGGATCACTCGCTCCCGATCATTTCGGTGCGTTTCCTTTTTCCCGGTGGTGCTGCAACGGACCCCGAGGATCGTGCTGGTCTGGCCAATATGGTGTCGGGACTGCTTGATGAGGGCGCTGGGGCGTTGGATTCTCAGACATTTCAGCGCCGTCTGTCCGATGAATCGATTTCAATATCCTTCAGCGCATCACGCGATAATTTTGGTGGAAGCCTGAAGGCGCTCACGCGCAATCGTGATGAGGCGTTCGACTTGCTTCGTCTGGCACTGACCGAACCGCGGTTCGATACAGATGCAGTGGAAAGAATTCGATCTCAGATTTTGTCGGGAATCGCAGCCCGGACCAATGATCCGGATACCATCGCCCAGCGCGTGTTTTGGGAGGCGACCTTTCCGGGTCATCCCTACGCACGTCAGCTCCGGGGTACCGCTGAGAGCGTGGCCGCCATAACCGAAGATGATCTTCGGACATTCGTGACGCGACGTTTGGCGCGAAATGAGCTGATCGTTGGTGTTGTGGGAGATATTACAGCAAATGAATTGAAGGTCTTGCTCGACAAGACCTTCGGCGTTCTGCCCGAGCGATCCGAAGCCTTTACCATCCCGAAAGCAGAACCGGCCGCAGCGGGTGAAGTGATCGTTGTGCAGAAGAATAACCCGCAGAGCCGCGTGCTGTTTGGGCAGAAGGGCCTCTACCGCGACGACCCTGAATACTATGCCGCGCTTGTGCTCAATCACATTCTGGGCGGTGGAACCTTTACCTCCCGACTTTATGAGGAAATCCGCGAGAAGCGCGGTCTGGCTTATTCGGTCTTCAGTTATCTTTTGCCCATGGATAGCGCTGCGCTCTGGCTTGGGGGCGCGGGAACAGAAAATTCTGCCGTGTCGGTTTCTATCGAACTGGTGCGCAATCAATGGGCAAATATCAGAGCTTTTGGGGTGACTCAGGATGAACTCGACAAGGCGAAGGCCAATCTCATTGGTTCCTTCGGGCTGCGGTTCGACAACAGTTCCGCAATCGCAGGAATGTTGGTGGCCGTACAGCGGCGTGATTTGGGTATTGAGTACATCAATGAACGCAATGCGTTGATCGAGCAGGTGACCCTCGAGGATGTTAACGGCGTCGCCAAACGTATTCTCGACCCTGACGCTCTGACGGTCGTTGTCGTCGGAGATCCTGAAAACATCAAGGCAACGCGTACGATCCGGGACGACGGATAGGCCCAAGCGCGCATTTCCGCGAATCATCTGGTTTGTCCACAATAGAAAGCGTTGCCGCACAGGTGTGGGACAACGCAAACTGCCCGTCCGCATATTGGACAAACTTCGGCCATGCCAGACATTTATACGCACGATATCCGCGGCTGTTATGCCGACACCGTCGGCGAGGGGGGAGTTTCCCCTGAGTCCATGGAAACGGTCTTCGAAGCAGCTTCGGGGCCCTGGTCTCTCATGCGTGGGGCCTTGGCAGAAGATGACTTTCCCCCGCTGACTCTGACAAACCAAAGTGACGATCTGGCGGAAATATCGGATGTCGCGGCGCGCTTGGCTGAATCCTGTGATGTCGTGGCGATCATCGGTGTGGGCGGTTCCAGTCTGGGTGCTGAAGCGCTCACCGCCCTTGCGACCCAGCCTTCTGTGGATTTGCGATTCCTCGACAATCCCGACCCCGAAACTTTGGCGCGTTTCAAGGCTTCGGTTGATCTGGCACGAACGGGCGCGGTGGTGGTTTCGAAGTCGGGGGGAACGGCTGAAACGCTCATCATGGCCATGACGATTGTGCCGGCCCTTGCCGCTGCACGTCCCGCTGAGTCTATGGCGGATTATGTGATTGCAATGGCTGAGCCCGGTGACAATCCGGTGCGACGGTTGGCAACGCACTGGAATATCCCGGTTCTTGATCATGACCCTGAAATCGGCGGGCGGTATTCGGTCTTCAGCGCGGTCGGTCTTTTGCCCGCCGCGCTTGCCGGTCTCGATATCGAAGCCGTGCGGGCTGGTGCGGCTGATGCCATCGACCTCAATACGCGTTCGGAAGATGGCCGTGACGCTCCGGCTGTGCAGGGTGCGGCTGTGTCGATAGAGTTGTTGCGCACGCGAGGGGCACGCATAACAGTCCTGATGCCCTATGCGGATGCCATGTGGCCACTGGCCCGCTGGCACCGCCAGCTCTGGGCCGAGAGTCTGGGCAAGAATGGGCGCGGCACAACGCTGATAGATGCGTTGGGGGCAGTCGACCAGCACAGTCAGCTCCAGCTTTATCTAGATGGTCCTGACGACAAGATGTTCACGATTATCACGCAGCACCTTGGCGGGCGTGGTGATCGCGTTTCGCCGGAACTCGCCGCATTGGCCGGGGCAGACTATCTGGCCGGTCACACGACCGGAGATCTGCTGGGGGCCGAGCAGGAAGCAACGATTGACAGCTTGCTGGAGCACAACCGCCCGGTACGGCGTATGGGTGTATCGCGCGTCGACGAGGCCGCTCTGGGCGCACTGATGGCACATTTCATGCTGGAGACGGTGATGGCCGCGTTCATGCTTGGCGTGGATGCTTTTGATCAGCCCGCAGTGGAGGACGGCAAGAGACTGGCACGACAACGCCTCCTAACAGGCCAAACCGGCCCCAAATCATGACCATACGGCGTCTGCCCGAAACTCTGGTCAATCAGATTGCGGCAGGCGAAGTCATTGAGCGTCCGGCTTCCGCGGTTAAGGAGTTAGTCGAGAACGCTGTCGATGCGGGTGCGCGACAGATTGATGTCGTCCTGCGGGATGGTGGCCGCACTATGATATCCGTGACAGATGATGGTTGCGGCATGAGCCCTGAGGAGCTGTCATTGGCCGTTGAGCGCCATGCGACCTCCAAACTGCCCGATGATGATCTGACCCATATTGCGACCCTGGGGTTTCGTGGTGAGGCCCTGCCATCCATCGGCTCGGTCAGCAGATTGTCGATCGCGTCCCGACCTTTAGGTTCTGATGGCTGGGAAATTCGGGTCGAAGGCGGAAAAATATCGCCGCCGCAACCAGCCGCGCTGACTGGTGGGACCCGCGTCGAGGTGCGGGACTTGTTCTTTGCGACCCCGGCGCGTCTGAAGTTTCTTAAAGCCGAACGAACCGAAATGGATCACGCGGTCAATGCCGTGCAGCGTCTGGCGATGGCCCACCCTGAGGTTGCTTTTTCCATCGGGGACGGGGAACGCACACGCTTCACCTGTACCGTCGAGGGTGGTCTTGCCGGTGATCAGGACGTGCGTCTGCGCCGCCTTGCTGCGGTGATGGGACGTGAGTTTTCTGAAAACGCACTGGCTATCGATGCGGAACGTGAACATGTTCGCCTGACAGGCCATGCCGGTTTGCCGACGCTCAATCGCAACACGACCAAGCACCAGTATCTGTTCGTTAATGGTCGCCCGGTGACGGATCGCTTGCTGACCGGGGCCGTTCGTGGAGCCTATCAGGATTTTCTCGCCCGTGGGCGGCATCCGCTGGTTGCGCTGTTTGTTGAGATTGAGCCCGATCTGGTCGATGTAAATGTTCATCCGGCCAAAGCTGAAGTGCGGTTTCGTGACCCCGGGGTGGTGCGCGGTCTTATTGTCGGGGGTTTGCGCCATGCGCTGGCTGAAGCCGGACATCGGGCTTCAACCAGCGTGGCCGACTCCGCTTTGGGAGCGTTTCGGCACGGTATGGGGGCCGGGGCGGGAACAAGACTGCCGCCATTCTCTTCTTCAGGTTATGGGCGGGGGCCGCTCCCGCAAGGGCTTGCCGAGGTTGCAGCGCAATACCTGGCCCCGCATGACAACGCTGCATCCGGGTTGCCGGGACTGGATGCGGCCCCGATGGGAGCTTCCATGGGTGCGGTCGCAGAAGTTGCCGCAGAGAACATCGACTATCCTCTCGGTGCGGCGCAAGCGCAGGTACACGAGACATATATCGTCGCGCAGACGGGTGACGGGCTGGTGATTGTTGATCAGCATGCCGCCCATGAACGCCTTGTCTATGAACGTATGAAAGCTGCTCTGGCTGAAGGTGGCGTTTCGCGTCAGGGCCTTTTGTTGCCCGAAGTGATTGAACTGGAAGAGGCGGCAGCCGATGCGCTTTCTGACCGTGCGCATGAACTGGCTGAACTCGGTCTGGTGCTCGAAAAATTCGGAACCGGTGCTGTGGTGGTTCGCGAGGTGCCGGCACTTCTCGGTCAGGCAGACATCGCAGGTTTAATCCGTGATCTGGCCGGGGATATCGCCGAGCTGGGTGATGCCCATACGCTCAAGGAGCGTCTGGACGATGTGTGTAGCACCATGGCCTGTCACGGCAGTGTTCGGGCCGGGCGACGTCTCAACCGTGACGAGATGAATGCTCTGCTTCGGGAGATGGAAGTTACACCACATGCGGGGCAATGCAATCATGGCCGCCCGACTTATGTGGAGTTGAAGATTGCAGATATCGAGCGGCTTTTTGGCCGCCGGTAGAACCGGATTCTGTGATTGGGCCTACCCAGAATAATTCAATAAATACAATGCTGTATCGCCATATGCGCGAGTGTCGATCACGTTGAATGATGTTTCGGGTATGACCGGTGACGAGTGCCGGGTTTCGATAACAAGCAGGGTGGAAGCTCCGATCCAGCCAGCTTCGGCAAGGGCGATGGGGGCATTCGCTGCGATGTCACTGTCATAGGGAGGATCGAGAAAGACCAGATCGCAGGGCACGGTGCGGTTTACGGGTGGATGGAGAACATCGGCACGTTTGATCGTGGCTTGAGACGTAAAATCCAGATTATCAGCCGTATCCTCGATCGTCTCGCGGGCATCGCGATCTGTCTCGAAGAACGTGACATGGGTTGCACCGCGCGACAGCGCCTCAAAGCCAAGTGCGCCAGAGCCGGCGCAGGCATCCAGAACGGTGCTTTCTGCCACGCCGGGTTCGATATGTTGGAGGATATTGAACAGGGCCTCTCGGACCCGCGCGCCAGTTGGACGCGAGACATCGCCGGGCGGTACGTCAATCATGCGCCCACGATGGGTGCCGGCATTGATGCGTATTTTTCCAGCTGGCTGACTCACCCGCGTGGCACCTGATCGCGGATCACCCGCGCCGGAATTTCATACACTTCGCTGCGTGTGAGTTTGCCGAGCTGGAACGGGCCATAAGAGGTTCGAATCAGTCGAGTGACGGTATAGCCGAGATGTTCCATCAGGCGGCGGACTTCGCGGTTCTTGCCTTCGCGCAGGGTGATGTTCACCCACGCGTTGGCACCGACCTGACGTTCCAGTTCGGCCTGGGCCGGACGAAAATGGACACCTTCAATGGTCACGCCGTCTGCGAGGCGCTTGAGACTATTGGCATCAATGCGACCATGCACACGGACCCGATACTGTCGCAGCCAGCCGGTGGAGGGCAGCTCGAGTCGTCGGGCGAGCTCTCCGTCATTGGTCAGCAACAGCAGACCTTCGGAGTTCATATCGAGACGGCCAATGGGCTTGGTGTTGCGCAATTCGGGGGGAAGGTCGCCGAAGACTGTCGGCCGTCCTTCCGGATCATCATGTGTGGTCAGGCGGCCGCGCGGCTTGTGATAACGCCAGAGACGCGGGGCTTCGCGGGCAGGAAGCGGTGTGCCGTCGATTCTGATATCTGCATCGATGGAAACGTTCAGTGCGGGTGAATCGACCTTCTGACCATCCAGCGTGACGCGGCCGGCCTCGATCCAGCGTTCTGCTTCGCGACGTGACGCCACACCGGCACGTGCGATGACTTTTGCGATCCGTTCGCCTTTGGGAGTGTCGTCATTCATGAGGTGATTCAGGCTGCTTTGATGAAGGCGTTGAAAATCGCGGCATCGCCAGATGAGACACCGTATTCTGGGTGCCACTGGACGCCAATGCAGAATTTACGCCCGACGGCTTCGATCCCCTCAATCACGCCATCGGGTGCAACGGCATTGATCAGCACACCCTCAGGTTCCCCCTTGGCGGCCTGATGATGGGCGCTGTTCACATCCAGCCGGTCAGTTCCAACGATCCGGTAAAGCAGTGTGTTGGGCTTCACTGCCACGCTGTGTCCGGGTTCGTCCCTTGGGTTGGGTTGTTCATGGGCCAGCGCTTCGGGGACTTCGTCGGGGATATGCTGAATGAGCTCGCCACCCAGAACCACGTGCAGAAGTTGCTGTCCGCCGCAAATCCCGAGAACGGGCATGTCGCGTTCCATGGCGCCCCGGGTGACCGCAAGTTCGAAGGCCGTGCGGCGATCCTTTGTGATCACGGTCGGATGGCGTTCGCCGGCGCCGAACAGGGCCGGGTCCACATCAAAGGCGCCGCCGGTAACCACCAGACCGTCAATCAGGTTGAGATACGCCTCGGCCTGCTCGGGTTCATGGGGCAGCGGCAAAGGGAGCCCGCCCGCTGCGGCAACCGCATCTGCGTAGTTTTCACGCAGCGCGTACCAGGGAAGGTTCGAGTAGCCGCCGGGCTCTTCGGAATCGAGGGTGATGCCAATTACAGGTCTTGTCATGGGCGCAATCTACGCCGGTCACCTGCGCCGTTGCAATTTTGCTGATGACGGGGCACCGTTTGGCGATGGATGACATAAACCATATGGCCCGGGCGCTCGCAGAAGCGCGCGCGGCGACCGATTATGGGGAGGTGCCCGTCGGCGCTGTGGTCGTTGAGGCAACGACGGGTCGTGTGCTTGCGGTCGCGGCCAATCGGGTCGAGCAGGACCGGGACCCAACCGCCCATGCAGAAATTCTTGCGATCCGCGCGGCAGCCCGTGAATTGCGCACGCCGCGCCTCACCGAATGCGACCTCTATGTGACACTGGAGCCCTGTGCCATGTGTGCACAGGCGATCGCCTTCGCACGTATTCGCCGGGTGATTTTTGGCGCTTATGACCCGAAGGGCGGCGGTGTCGAACACGGTGCGCGAATATTCACACAGCCGACCTGTCATCACGCACCGGAAATTATCGGTGGTCTGGAAGAGGGCGCGAGTGGTGCGCTCCTGAGGGAGTTTTTCTCCGGACTTCGTTAGGCCGGTTGTTCCCACATTTCGCGCAAAGCTGTCTCGAATTGGCGTGCGAATGCTGCCGCGTCGCTCAGCGGCGAAGATTGCACACGGTTGCGCAATGTCTGGCGCAAGTCCTTGAGTCGCGCGGTGTCTGCAAGCGTCTTTGCAATCTCGACAAACCCAGAAATGTCCGGAGCGACCAGTTCATCCAGACCAATGCGATGGAGCAAACTGGCGCTGACCCGGCTTGCGTGCCGGTCCCCGGTGCGCGTGATCACGGGCACCCCCATCCAAAGCGCTTCGCAAGTGGTTGTCGTGCCCGAATAGGGCCATGTATCGAGTGCGACATCGCAGCGTGCATAGGCTGCAAGATGATCGGCCGGGTCGGCAAACCAGCCTGCCACTTCAATCCGATCGCTGTTGATGCCCAGTGCGTTGAAGTCATGAAGACATCTGGTCCGTGTCCCGGGATCGGCCAGCGCATTGGCTTTCAGGTAAAGCCGGGAGTCCGGAATGGCGTTTAACACCTCCGACCAAGCCACAACCGTGTCTGAAGAAACCTTGGTCCAATTGTTGAAAGACCCGAAGGTCACGAACCCGTTCTGCAGGCAGGGCGGTGACGCAACCGCACCAGCATCGGCAGGGGCTTGGTAACACAGGAAACCGTCCGGCATTCGGATGCGTGTCTCGGTATAGAATGCGTCGTCTGCGCCCACCGGGTCGGCAATGGGGTCCGTCAGGCGAAAATCCATAGCCTCGACCGCCGTGGTGTTGGGGTAGCCCAGCCATGTTGCCTGTACCGGCGCGCACCGGGCTGCAAAGGCCGCCATGCGGTTGCCTCGGGTGTGACCGGACAGATCAATCAGGATGTCGATCGCATCATCCCGTATGCGTCGGGTGAGCGCGGCATCAGTCATACCCACGATATTTACCCAGTTGTCGGCGAGTTCGCGCAGGCGCCTGGTCGTCTCGTCGCTGCGTGCCACATTGGCGTAGCAGGTGATCTCGAACAGGTTCCGGTCGATGTTTTCGAGCAGGGGCGCAAGAAAGAATGCGACCGAGTGTCGTCGGAAATCAGCGGATACGAATCCGATGCGTAGCGGCCGGTCCCGAGCGCGATCCCGTTCATCGCCTTCAAAGGGTTCAATGTCGATTGCCGGTGCGGCGAACGTCTGATGTTGCGCAAAAACCCGGGCGGGTTCGAAGGCGCGGTAATTGTACATCATCAACAGGTTTGAGGCGGCCGTTGTGTTTTCTGCATCCTGATCAAGCACATGCAGAAATTCCTGCTCTGCCTTTTCGATCAATCCCTGTTTGAGAAAGCTGACTCCAAGATTATTGCGCGCAACGGCGTAGTCGGGGCGTTGGGCGAGTGCGTTTTCATAGAGATCTGTGGCTTCGCTGAGCCGTCCCTGGCCCTCGAGAACCCATCCGAGGTCGTTGAGGCCGGTCGGGTTCTCAGGTTCGAGGTCCAGGGCGTGTTCGAGAGTAGCTTGGGCTTCAGTCAGTCGGTTCTGCTCGCGTAACACCACGCCAAGCACACGCAGCGCATCAGCGCTGTCCTTGTCGTTCGACAGGACCATACGTGTCTGTTTCTCAGCTTCAGCGAATTGACCCGTGCAACGCAAAGCATTGGCAAGGTTGAGGTGAACGCCGGGGTCATCCGACCCGTGGGTGAGCGCCGTTTCAAAACACGCGATGGCCTCCCGGTAGCGTCCGTCTTCCAGGCACAGGTAGCCAAGATGCTCGTGCGCTTCGCGAAGGGTCGGCGCAAGCTTGAGTGCGCGCCGCAGGCAGGCTTCGGCCGCCGCGATGTCCCCCTGTTTCATCAGGATCGCACCCATATTGGAGTGTGTTCCGGCGAATTCCGGCGCGAGATCGGCGGCTTTTCTCAGGGCGTCGAGCGCGTCCTGGTCGCGTCCATTGTCGCTCAGCAAATTGCCAAGATTGTTCCAGGCACCTGCAAAATTCGGCTGGTGTTCAATCGCCGTCCGATAGGCTGATTCCGCCCCGTTCAGGTCACCCTGCGCCTTGAGAAGATTGCCAAGATTGTTGTGTGCATCATGCAGACTCGGCTGCAGTTCGATCGCGCGGCGAAGTGCATCTTCGGCGGCCTCAGCGCGCCCGAGTGTGACGAGAACCTGTCCGTAATTGGCCCGTATCTCGCCATGATCAGGCGCTATTTTCACGGCCCGCGCAAGGCGTTTGGCGCCGTCAGCGGGGCGCCCGATCTGGGCGAGCAGAATGCCGGAAAAATGAAGGGCATCTGGCTGATTGGGGTAAGCCGACAGCACCTTGTCGTAGAGCGGCCCGGCATCTTGCGGACGTCCTGCCTGATGATAGGCGAGCGCCTGCCGCAGCAATTTCTCGGCCTCGTCCGGGGGCAATTTGGGCGCGGTTCGGGGACCTGCCTGACTGCGGCGTTCCTTGCGATTCATGACTCGGCTGGGCTAATCAGGTTGCACCGCTTTTCAACCGGCGGCGTTTGCACAGTCTACCGGGCGCGCCGCCAGCTTGGCCAACCGAAATGACTGAATCACGAATTATCTGGATCGCCTCCTATCCCAAGTCCGGGAACACCTGGGTGCGCTTCCTTCTGGCCAATATGCTGTTTGGTCATGTGAAAACCTCCGCTGATATCGAGGCCATGGTGCCCGATGTTCATCGCGCTGATGAAATCAAGGCGCAATATCATGTCGGTGGCACAGTATTTCTGAAGACCCATTGGGCCCTGCAAGACAAAATGCCCCAGCGCGAGAAGACGGCGGCAGCGATCCACATTGTACGGCACCCGCTCGATGTTCTGCGCTCCCACATTGACTATATGGGGCTGGCCGAGGACGACGCCAAACGTGGATTGTTCATCGATGCCTTTGTTGCCTCGGGCGGGGCGCCCGCCTGGCAGAAGCGTGGCTATGGCAGTTGGATATCAAATCTCCATAGCTGGTACGGCGCACGGCAAAGTTTTCCGATGCTGAATATGAAGTACGAGGATGTGAAGGCCGACCCGCGGCTGCAGTTCAACGGATCGCAACCTTCTTTCAGCTTGAACCCGATGCCTCGGAGGTCATGCGCATTGTGGATGCCTCATCCTTCGAGCGGATGCGTGAACTTGAAGTGGCCGAGATTCAGTCGGGTGCAGAGGGCTTCTTTCAGACAGAGCGCGGGCACTCAAATGACCCCAATTTCCGGTTCATGCGTGCCGGGTCAATTGGCGGCTACCGGGATTTCATGTCGGGACCACAGTTGGCCGCAGCCAAAGACCGGTTTGGCGAGATCGCGGAGCAACTCGGATATGAACTTTAGCGGTTGATCGCCCGCCACCCGATGTCGCGGCGGCAGAACCCATCCGGCCAGTCGATGGCATCGACGGCCTTGTAGGCATTCTGCTGGGCCTCTGCGATCGTGGGGGCATAGGCCGTCACGTTGAGGACGCGTCCGCCTGTGGCGAGAATTTTATCACCCTCGGCTTTTGTGCCTGCATGAAACACCATGGCACCGGTTTCTGCGACTGTGTCGAGACCTTTGATTTCGGTACCTTTTTCGTAGCTGCCGGGATATCCGTTCGCCGCCAGAACCACGGTCAATGCGGTATCATCCATCCAGCGCAGATCGAAGCTTTCGAGCATGCCATCGCAGGACGCGACCAATGCGGGCACGATATCCGAACGCAAACGCATCATCAGGACCTGGCATTCCGGGTCACCGAAGCGAACATTGTATTCCAGCAGCTTCGGCCCGTCCTTGGTGAGCATCAGTCCGGCATAGAGCACACCCGTATAGGGACAACCATCCGCCGCCATGCCGCGCACGGTCGGCATGATGATGTTTTCCATGACTTCAGCTTCGAGTTCTTCGGTCAGGGACGGCGCAGGTGAATAGGCACCCATGCCGCCTGTATTTGGACCGGTGTCACCTTCACCCACTGCCTTGTGGTCCTGTGCTCCGGCAAGTGGGAGCGCATGGGTGCCGTCCACAAGGGCAAAGAAGGACAGTTCTTCGCCATCCAGGAATTCCTCAATGACCAGTTCAGCACCTGCATCCCCGAAAGCATTGTCGGTCATGGCTTGATCGACGGCGGAAAGCGCTTCGTCGACGGTTTGTGCAACTGTGACGCCTTTGCCGGCCGCAAGCCCGTCAGCTTTCACCACAATCGGTGCGCCCTGTTCGCGGATATAGGCCTTTGCGGCCTCGGCATCGGTGAACCGGCCATAGGCGGCGGACGCGATCCCGTGGCGTGCACAGAGGTCTTTCATGAAGCCTTTGGAGCCTTCGAGCATGGCGGCATTGGCTCGGGGGCCGAAGGCGCGCATGTTTTCGGCTTCCAGTCGATCTACAAGACCCAGCACCAGCGGTCCTTCCGGGCCGACAACCACCAGATCGATATCCTTATCTTTGGCAAACGCGACGAGTCCATCGACGTCATCCGCGCCAATCGCGACACATTCGGCGTCCTGCGCGATTCCGGCATTTCCCGGCGCGCAATAGAGCTTGTCACAGAGTGGCGACCCGGCGATCGCCCAGCATAATGCGTGTTCGCGGCCACCGCCGCCGACGACCAGAATGCGCATATTGAAAAGTCCTTCGCTGGGTCCTTCGTTTCCGGGCCCGCACTTTGTATCATGCTTGCGATTCGATGAACCAGACAGCCTGCGATACCATTAGACCATGACCGACAATTTGCATGACGATCTTCTGAGCGACCCGGTGGGCGACAACCAGCCACCGGTGGTTTCTGTCTCGGAACTGAGCGGCGACGTCAAACGCACGGTCGAAGACAAATTTGCATATGTCCGTGTACGGGGCGAAGTCTCCGGCTTCAAACGTGCCGCCTCCGGCCATCTTTATATGGCCCTCAAAGATGCGGACGCCGTGATCGATGCGGTCTGCTGGAAAGGCACGGCGGGCAAGCTGGACATGCAGCCCGAGGACGGACTGGAAGTGATCGCGACAGGTCGCATCACGACTTACGCGGCGCGTTCCAAATACCAGCTGGTCATAGACCGGATTGAGGTGGCCGGGGAGGGCGCGCTCCTCAAGATGATTGAGGAGCGGCGCAAGCGTCTGGCCGCAGAAGGTCTGTTCGACGCTGACCGAAAGCGGCAGATCCCGTTTCTGCCCGAGGTGATCGGCGTGGTGACATCGCCGACGGGCGCGGTGATTCGGGATATCCTGCATCGCCTCGAAGATCGTTTTCCACGTCATGTGTTGCTCTGGCCAGTGGTCGTGCAGGGCACAACGGCAGCCGCGCAGGTGACAGCAGCCATTGAGGGCTTCAACCGGATCGCCCCGGGTGGCGCGGTGCCGCGACCTGATCTGCTCATTGTTGCGCGCGGCGGCGGTTCACTTGAGGACCTGATGGCGTTCAACGAGGAAAACGTCGTCCGGGCGGCTGCGGGGAGTGATATCCCGCTGATCTCTGCCGTCGGCCATGAGACCGACACGACGCTCATCGATTTTGCATCCGACCGTCGTGCGCCCACACCGACGGCGGCGGCGGAAATGGCGGTGCCGGTTCGCGCGGACCTGATCGCACAAGTGTCCGAGGATGAAGCACGGCTGACTGGGGGCATGACGCGTTTGTTGCGGGGGCGATCTCAGGAGGTAACAGCGTTGGGGCGAGGCTTGCCTGCTCCGCGCCGAATTCTGGAAACAGCGATGCAGCGTGTTGATGACTGGGCCGAACGACTTGGTCCGGGGCTTGTCCGCATGTTGCAGACGAAGCGCGAAGCGGTGGCCAATCAGGGCCACCAGCTCGTCAAACCGGATCAGTATGTGGACTCCAAACGTCGTCAACTCGACACGCTGGTCGCGCAATTGTCTTCGGCAAAGGCGGGCAGCGAAGCTGGAATCAAACGGGACCTGCGGGACGTTGGTTCGTTTGCCGGTCGACTTGCGCAGGCGCAACTGAGATTGCGCACCACTGCCGCTCAGCGGCTCGAATCACTGGCTGGTTTGCTGGAAAGCTATTCCTATAAGGGTGTTCTCGATCGCGGATTTGTTTTGGTGCGGGATGCCGCGGGGGCGCCGGTGCTGTCTGCCGAGGCCTTGTCACCTGGCGATGGCATCGCGCTGACGTTTCGCGATGACGGGCAGGTCGGTGCAACGGTCGAGAATGTTGGGACCGGAGAAGGCTCCCCCAGACCTGCCGCAAAGAGGCCGGTCCGGGCAAAACCGAAGAGGAAGCCCATATCCGATGGTGATGATGATCCGCAGGGGTCACTGCTTTGAGACAGTTTTGTCTGGCGTTTCTTTTGACGATGCTCGCAACGGTTCCGGTGCAGGCGCTGGACCTTGATGGTCCGCTGGTTCAGGGCGCATTGCGGATTGGAACGGTTGAGGCCGGCACATCGGTGATCGTAGATGAAACAGCCGTTCGGGTGTCGCCCCGGACAGGAAAATTTGTTTTCGGAGTTGGCCGTGATCGGACCAAACCGATTCGGATTGTTGTTTCAGGGACCGATGGCGTTTCGGAAGCCTTCATGCTGGCTGTCACTGTGCGCAAATTCGATATTGAACGGATTGACGGTTTGCCACCGCGCAAGGTTTCGCCAAACACCGCGGATATGGATCGGATTCGCCGAGAAGGTCGGCTGATCTCGGCGGCACGCGCCCGGGATTCCGAACTGACACATGCATTGGCCGGGTTCCGTTGGCCGATGACGGGGCGGATCAGCGGTCGTTATGGGAACCAGCGGATTCTCAATGGAAAACCGCGCCGGGCGCATCTGGGGGTTGATATTGCCGCGCCAACCGGCACCCCTGTCGGGGCCTCCGCGGCGGGTGTTGTGTCGCTGGCAGAGCCGGATATGTTTTTTACCGGAGGAACGGTCGCGATAGATCACGGCCATGGGGTCACTTCGATCTATTCCCATTTGGCGAGTATCGCGGTTCCGGTCGGGAAACAGGTTGATGTGGGAGAGATGATCGGGACCTTGGGTTCGACGGGGCGTTCGACCGGTCCGCATCTCGACTGGCGGATCAACTGGTTTGATCTTCGCCTTGACCCCGAACTGATTGCCGGGCCGATGCCGGTGCGGGGAAACTAGGCGAGTCTGTTTTTCAGGAATGTTGTGACGGCTGCAGGGTCGTCCCATTCGAGGGTTACCGAGACGGTTTGCACCATCTCCCGTGCATCGGCAGGTAAGCGGACGAGGTCCTTGTCCGTGGTCACCGGGATTGCTTGCAGTGCCGCTGCTTCTTCGCAAAGCGCCATAATTTGCTCGGGTCGATAAGGCCTGTGATCCGCAAAGGCGTGTTGACCGACAATCTCGCAGCCGATTTCTGTGAGCGTGTCGAAGAATTTTTGCGGCCGCCCGATTCCGGCGAAGGCCAAAACCCTCTGTCCTGAGAGAGTTTGTGCCTCGGGACCGGGTACAAGGCGGGCTTTTAAGATTGGTGTGCCGTTGTGGATTTGTGCCGTTGCATTGGTCTTGTCGTCGCCGACCAAAACAATCGCATCCGCACGCAAAAGGCCGTTTCGGACGGTTTCTCGCAATGGACCGGCGGGCATCACGCGACCATTGCCGAAACCGGTTGCGCCGTCGACGACCAGAAGCGCGATGTTCTTGGCGAGAGACGGGTTCTGAAAGCCGTCATCCATGATCACAATTTTGGCGCCACCCGTCTCGGCGGCGCGGGCGCCTTTTGGTCGATCCCGTGAAACCCATGTCGGTGCGGCGCGTGCAAGCAGCAGCGCTTCGTCGCCGACATCACGTGCGGTGTGATGGCTGGGGTCGACACGCAGTGGCCCGGTCTCCCTGCCGCCATAGCCGCGTGTCAGGAAGGCAATATCGTCTGTCCTCAGTATCTCAGCGAGCGCAAGTGCCACAGGGGTTTTTCCGGCACCACCGGCAACCAGATTGCCGACGCAGATGATTTTTGCATCGACCGTTTGGCTGGTGCGTGCCGCGCGGCTGATGCGTCCTGCAAGATCGTAGAGCGCTGCCGCTGGAGTCAGCAGGGAAGCCGATGTTGTGCCCTTCCGGAACCAGAATTCGGGCGCCTTCATGTCTGGCCTGCCACGGCTTTTGCAAGAAGCGGCTGCAGGCGTTGCATGGTTGTGTCCAGAACGGCCTGATTTCGCGACGCTGCGGCTTCGGCGGCCTGGTTCATGGTCTCAAGTTTTTCCCGGTTCCCCAGAAGTTCGGCCACGGCCAGGGTCAATTCCTCCCGGTTGGCGACCTCCCGGCTTGCACCCGCGGCACCGAGATCACTTGTGATGGACTGGAAGTTATCGACATGGGGCCCATGTAGAACAGCACAGCCCAGTTGCGCGGCTTCGAGCATGTTCTGGCCGCCATGGGGGATCAATGATCCGCCGACAAAGGCGAGCGGGCTGACCCGATAGAGCTGGCCGAGCAGTCCCGTGGCGTCCACAAGATAGATATCGGTGTCTGCGGTGATTTTGTCTCCGCGGGAATGCCGGGCAACGATCAGGCCGCTGCGCTTGAGAGATTGCTCTACTTCGTCTCTACGCTGGGGATGGCGTGGTGCCAGCAGGGTCAGGAGGCCCGGCAGTCGGTCTGCAAGCGCGCTGTGTACCTCACCAGCGATATCTTCCTCTGTCCTGTGCGTGCTTGCAGCAAGCCACACCGGGCGCTCCCCGATTGCTTCCTGAAGGATGATCAATTCGGCGGCGGTCGCGGGTAATGGGGCCGCGGCAAGTTTGAGATTTCCGGTTACAGACACATGCGGGGCGCCGAGGTCCCGCAGGCGTTCTGCGATGGATTCATCCTGTGCGAGAATGGTGTCGAAGGCCGAGAGCAGTTCGCGCGCCAGCGCCGGCGCGCGGTGCCAACCCTTATGGGATTTTGCGGACATTCGCGCGTTGATCAGGGCGAGTGGAATGTTGCGACGATGCGATTCAAGAACGAGGTTGGGCCAGAGTTCGGACTCAACCCATAAGCCTGCGCCGGGCTTCCAGTAGTCGAGAAATTGCCGGACCCACCCGATCCGGTCGACGGGTACATATTGATGGATCGCGCGCTGCGGAAGCCGGTCACTCATCATCTGGGCAGAGGTGACCGTGCCTGTCGTCATCAGGATGTTCAGGTCTGGGGTGGTCCGGAGAATACGGTCGATCAAGGCGAGAACAGACTGTGCTTCACCAATGCTGGCGGCATGAATCCAGACCAACGGTCCGCGTGGCCGCTCTATGGAAGGAATGCCGCGCCGTTCATCGACGCGGTTCGGTTCTTCCTTGCCGCGCATCGTGCGTTGCTGGATCAGCAATTCGATAAACGGGAGGGCAACGGTTGTCGTCGCGCGGTAGAGGGCGGCAGACAGAGTGTGTCCGCGAGACGTCATTCTGGGGTTAGCCGCACTCATACCTTCGCGCGTTCGGCGGCCGCTCCGTCGTCCTGACCAACATCGTCACCGGTTTCTGGTGTCGTGTCCTCGGTGGGAGTGCGGAACTGCAAGCGGCTGAGCCTTGCATAAAGGCCGTCCTGTTTTTGCAGGCTGTCATGGGTGCCGGTCTCCACGATGGCGCCACCATCCATGACCAAAATGCTGTCTGCATTCATCACGGTTGCAAGCCTGTGAGCGATGACAAGTGTGGTGCGGCCTTCGGTCAAGCGGTCGAGTGCGACCTGAACCTGTTGCTCGGATGCAGCATCCAGTGCGCTCGTGGCTTCGTCGAGAAGCAGGATCGGCGCGTCTTTGAGCATGGCCCGTGCGATGGCGATCCGCTGGCGTTCACCGCCGGAAAGCTTCAGGCCTCGATCTCCGACAAGGGTCTCGTAACCCTCGGGCAGGTCGGAAATGAAGTCATGCGCGGCAGCCGCTTTGGCCGCGGCGAGGACTTCGTCGTCGCTGGCATCGGGTCGGCCGAAGCGGATATTGGCCGCAGCCGTATCATTAAACAGGGTCACTTCCTGACTGACCAGCGCGATGCTGTCGCGCAGGCTGCCGATGGTTACGTTGCGAATTTCCTGACCGTCGATCACCACTGAGCCGGAATCCGCGTCGTAAAACCGAAGCAGCATATTCATGACGGTGGATTTGCCTGCGCCACTGGGGCCAACCAGCGCAATGGTGTGTCCGGCCTGCACATCGAAGCTCACATCATTGAGCGCGGATTTCCCGTCTTCATAGGCAAAGCTCAAATTGCGGAAGGATACGGCCCCGCCGGATACGACCAATGGCTTGGCATCGGGTTGGTCAAAGATTTCCGGGTCTTCGTCGATCAGATCGAAGCTTCGTTTGACCGCGGCAAGACCTTCCTGAAGGGCTGCATTCAGATTTCCCAAACTGCGGATCGGCTGGTAGGCGAGAATGACGGCTGACAGGAAGCCGACGAACTCACCAAGGGTTCCCGTCCCGTCAATGATGCGCCAGCCGCCATATGCCAGAACGGCGGCAACAGAGACCCCGCCCAGAGTTTCGAGAATCGGATAGGTCCGTGCCCGACCCTTTACGGTTTTCATCACCAGATAATAAATCTGGTCGAACAGGTCGTTGGCCCGTTCCTGTTCATAGGGTTCCATGCGGTAGGATTTGATCAGGCGGATACCGGAAAAGGCCTGCTCGAGATTGGAGGTCAGATCTCCCATCCCGCTTTGTGCGTTCGTCGAGGCGCGCCGCAGGCGTCGCCCAATCCGGATGATAGGCCGTCCGGCAATCGGATATGTCACGATCACGAGTAGAGTCAGCAGCCAGTCCAGATAAAACATCATGCCGACCAGCGCGAGCGCGGTCGCGAGATCGCGCGCCATCGCGGTCATGGTGCGTGACAGCGCGTCACGCATCAGGTTCACGTCATTGGTGAATCGGGATATCAGTTTGCCGGTCGAATTCAGATGATGCATGTGCATGTCGGCGCGCATCAGATGCGCAAACATCGCTTTCTGGATTGCATTGATCACCCGCAATGCGACGGACTGGCTGAGGACACTTTGGCCGTAGGAGGCCAGGCCCTTGAAAAAGGTCACCAGAATGATGGCCAGCGGCATCATCCAGATAACATCGGCGTTCTTGGCTTCGAGCATGTTGACCGAGACCTCGATCAGCTTTGGGTAAGCTGCCGAGGCGGCCGCCACCACAAGCATAAGCGAGACCGCCGCGATGATTCGCGGCAGATGTTGACGCATCCAGTCGCGCCAAAGACGGCGCATCAGATAGCCAGTTGTTTCCTTACCCGTATGCTGCATGTCGCGGCCCGGTCTGCCTCCAGATGTTGCGGCGGGATGGAGCCACAGGCACCGTCCCCAACGCAAGTTTAACATGCGCGGTTCAATGTCGCTTTTGCTTGTGTACGGTGGTTGTTCGACGCGCGCCAAGAATGATACAGCTTGGCCTATGGCCATTGCAGAATCCTTGCCCGCCGCGGCTGCCGAATCGGACGCCACGGGAACCTTGTTGCATCGAAGTTGCCCGAATTGCGGCAACGACAACGCACAAACCCCCGCGCTCGCGTATTCGTGGGAGCACTGGGTCCTGCGTGAATGTGCCAAATGCAGTTTTGTATATCTCGAAAACCCGCCTGATTACGCAGATTTTGCCGTCGCCTTTGCCTGGGAACGCAATCATGGCGATCGCAGCAAACGCATGAAGACTGAGTATCCGGTTTCCCATGCTGTTTCGAAGGGCTGGCGGAAGTTCTATCGCGCTGTGGTCAAGAAGCCGGACAAGCTGGCCAATCGCATCAACAAATGGGTGCCGCCAGGGGTCGTGATTGATGTTGGTTGCGGGAACGCGGACCGACTTCTGGTTTTGCCAGACCATTATGAGACTTGTGGGATCGAAATCTCCGAGGGACTGGCCCACGAAGCGCAGGAGCTTTTGGCCGCGCGCGGTGGGTCGATTATCAACGCGCCTGCGGTTGAGGGTTTGGCTAGTTTTCCGACCGGCAAGGCGACCGGCGTTCTGATGCGGTCCTTCCTGGAGCATGAGCACAAGCCGATCGAATTGCTGACCCACGCCGAACGTGTGCTGCAACCTGGTGGTATTGCCATTATCAAGGTGCCGAACTTCGCCAGTATCAATCGCCGGGTCATGGGCTCACGGTGGTGCGGGTTCCGGTTCCCCGGGCACGTCAACCACTTTACGCCGGCGAGCCTGCGCGCGATGGTCGAGGATGCCGGGTTTGGTGTGATGAGTTTCAACGCGCTCGACCGGTTTTTCCTGAGCGACAATATGTGGTTGGTCGCCCGCAAGGACTGACGACCCAAACCGATCCCATCCATGGAGGACAGATCATGGCACGCATCGAACCGATTTCCCGTGAGGACATGAACGAGGCGCAAGCCCGCGTCCACGATGCCGCGAAGGCGGCCGGCAATCCCGTTGCTGGACCCTTCACGGCCTATATCCGGATTCCCGAGCTCTACGAAAATGCACAGGATATGCGCACCGCACTGGGGCACGCACCGCTGAGCGAGCGCGAGCGCCAGATCGTGTATCTCATGGTCGCCCGGCACTGGAACGCCCGTTATCCCTGGTTTGCGCAGGCCCGCAATGGCCTGAAGATCGGGCTCGACCGGAGCATCATCGATGCCATCAATGCGCGCGAGAGACCTGCTCTGACTGATCCACGTGAACAGACCTGTCATGCGGTCGCGCACGAACTTTTGACGTCACAGCGGCTCAGCGACGAGTCCTATGCCGCAGCAAGGGACGTGATGGGGGAAACCGATCTTGTTGCCCTCGTCGTCGCGACGGGGCAGTTCATGATGACCTGCTGCACAGCCAATGCATTCGATGTGGTGCCACCTGCGGACGAACCGGTTCCCTTGCTAGGCTGATCGGATTTCAGGCGGCTCCGCCGTCGCCCGGCATGATCGGGGCCAGATACGACACGAACAATTCGGCGCAGCGCGCCCAGGAAAAGCCAAGCGCGTGCTCCCGGCATTTTCCCGGATTGGCTTTTTCGAGAGCCATCTCCACGGCATATCCCAGATCTTCGCTCAGGCATCCCGGCCCGGCGTGACCGACAACATCCAGCGGCCCGGGGACTGGATAGGCGGCCACGGGAATGCCGCTGGCCAGAGCCTCGAGCAGCACCAGGCCAAAGGTATCGGTCCGGCTGGGAAAGACGAAGACATCGGCTGCGGCGAAATGCCGGGCGAGGGTTTCGCCATGTTGCTCGCTGGCAAAGATCACATCGGGAAACCTCGCTTCCAGCTCACGCCGCTGGGGACCATCGCCCACAACCATCTTGGTGCCCGGAGTCTCAAGTTCCAGAAAGGCCGAGATGTTCTTCTCGACGGCCACCCGCCCGGTGTAGAGCTGAATCGGGCGCGGCAATGAGTCGAAGGAATCCGGCCATTCGTCATGGGGCCGCGGGCGGAACAGCTCGGTGTCCACCCCGCGTGTCCATTCGACGGTATTATCGAAGCCCCAGCCACGCAGTTCGCGATCAATGGTTCGGGTGGCGACCATTACCCGTTCCGCGCGGCCATGAAAGCGCCGCAATCCAGGCATAGGTCCAGGCCACGGGGATGCGGGCACGGGCTTGTATGTACTCGGGAAACTTCGTGTGAAAGGACGTCGTCAGCGGCCAGTTTTGGGCGCGGCAGATGCTTTGTGCAGCTTGTCCCAGCGGTCCTTCCGTCGCGATGTGTATCGCATCGGGTGCGAATTCGCTGATCAGCGCGTGCATGCGTGGTTTGGGGCGCAGGGCGAGCCGGATTTCCGGGTAGGTTGGGCAGGGAATCGTGCGGAACAGATCGGGGGTCACCGTGAGCACGTCGTGCCCGCCTGCGCGCATGTGATTGACGACGGTGCTGAGCGTCCGCACGACACCGTTGACTTGGGGGAACCAGGCATCGGTGACAAGCACGACTTTCATGCCGCTACCGCAATGCCAGTGAAAGCTGGCGGATATCGGCCCAGTTCACGATCTCGAGCTCACCATTGCGGTGCTCGACCAGCGCGGTGCAACTCTCGACCCAGTCGCCGTCATTGCAATAGAGCACACCGTCAAAATCGCGCATTTCGGCGTGGTGAATATGCCCGCAGACAACACCGTCAACGCCGCGTTTGCGGGCTTCGTCCGCGACAATCTCCTCATATTTGCTGACATATTGCACCGCGCTCTTGACGCGGTATTTGAGAAAGGCGGAGAGCGACCAGTAGCGGAAACCGAGCAGGCGCCGTACCGAATTGAACCAGTAATTGATCGACTGGACGGTGTTGTATGCCCAGTCGCCCAGCAGGGCGAGCCAGCGGGCATAGCGCATGACAGCATCGAACTGGTCGCCATGAGTGATCCAGAGTCGACGGCCATCCGCGGTCGTGTGATAGGCCTCGGGTTTCAGGGTCACGCCCCCGAATACCATGCCGGTATAGTCACGCAGCATCTCGTCGTGATTGCCCGGGATGTAAACGACACGCGTCCCCTTGCGTGCCTTGCGCAGCAGCTTTTGAACAACGTCATTGTGGGATTGCGGGCAGTACCAGGATTTTCGCAAGCGCCAGCCATCGACAATGTCACCGACCAGGTAAAGACTGTCGGATTCGGTGTGCCGGAGAAAGTCCAGGAGGTGCTCGGCTTTGCACCCGCGTGTGCCCAGATGGATGTCGGAAATCCAGATTGCACGATAATGGTGAGCCAAGGTTTCGCCGCTCATGACAGACCTGAGTGTTGATGTCCTGACCCCTACATAGAAGAATGCAATGCTGATTAGAAACAAAATATTATAGTAAAAACAATAACTTATGTAATATATGGGTCATGAAAATGTCATGCGCCCGTAACGCGTTGGGTGTTTGTGGGTTGTTTCCGGAGTGGTCATGAAAAACTGTCTTGTCATCTTCAATCCGACAGCAGGTCCGCGGCGCCTGCGGCGTTTGCGTGACGTGCTCGGGTTGCTGCGTGCGCGTGGGGTTGAGGTCACGGTCTGTGAAACATTCGCGCCCCGCGACGGCGAACGGATCGCCCGGGAGGCACGCGGATATCATGTGATCGTGGCGGCCGGTGGTGACGGGACTATCAACGAGGTCGTGAACGGAATTCACGCGCGGGACGATGGCTGCAATCTGGGGGTTGTGCCGCTGGGGACCGCCAATGTGCTGGCCCGTGAGCTGGGCATTGATAGCCGTTCTCCCGAAGCGATCGTGAATGCGATTATGGCCCAGACACCGCGAATGGCCTCACTGGGTCTGGCGAACGGGCGCGGGTTTTCCATGATGGCCGGGGTCGGTTTCGATGCTCATGTGGTGGCCAATGTGAACACAAGGGTCAAACGCGTGATCGGCAAGTTTGCTTATGTTGTTGCTTCATTGATCGAGCTCGTGCGGTATCGCGCGCGAACATATCGGGTTGAAATCGGCGGACGTACGGAAATTGCATCATCGGTCGTTGTGGCCAATGGCCGTCTTTATGGTGGACCATATATCATAGCATCCCGGGCATCATTAGATGACGACCAGTTCCAAGTTTGCCTTTTTCGGCGGACCGGTCGCTGGAATGCAATGCGCTATATGTGGGGACTCGTCAGCGGGCGACTGACGCGCTTTCCGGATTTTGACATTATCACAGCAAGATATCTGCAAATCACGGCTGGCGAACTTTGTTCTGCCCGGGAGCCAGTTCAGGGGGATGGCGATGTTATGACCATCTTGCCGGTTGAACTTGAGGTGCGTGAAATCGGTATTCCGGTGATGCGACCAGTCTGACTGGGCTCAGCCGCCGCCCGCGACGGTCATGCCGTCAATGCGAACCGTCGGACTGTTGGTGCCATAGCGGAATTCCAGGTCACTGGCCGGTGCCAGCGACCGGTACATATCCTTGAGATTGCCGGCAATGGTCATTTCGGTGACGGGGAAGGTGATCTCCCCGTTCTCGATCCAGAACCCGGACGCGCCACGGCTGTAGTCGCCGGTGACACCGTTCACGCCCATTCCCATGAGGGAGGTGATGTAGAAGCCCGCCTCAATGTCGCTGATCAGGTCTTCCGGCGAAACCTCACCCGCTTCGAGATAGAGATTGGTGGGCCCCGGCGAAGGTGGTCCTGATGTGCCGCGCCCCGCGTGCCCGGTGGTTTCAAGGTCGAGTTGGCGGGCCGAAGACAGATCAAGCAGCCAGGTTGTCAGATGCCCATCCTCGATCAGGGCGCGCTTCTTGTTGGCAACACCTTCGGCATCGAATGGTTTGGAGCGTTGGCCGCGTGGGCGGTGCGGATCATCGATGATGCGGATGCCCGGTGCAAAAATCTGCTTGCCCATGCTGTCCTTGAGAAAACTGGTGCCGCGCGTAATCGAGGGCCCAGCGATCGCCCCGGACAAGTGTCCGAGCAGACCTCCGGCAACGCGCGGATCAAATACAACGGGGATTTGTGACGTCGACATACGGCGCGCACCAAGTCGTGCCACGGCGCGTTCACCGGCACGAATGCCGACGGCGCCCGCGTCTTCCAGATCAGCGCGGTAAACTGCATGGGCGAAATCGTATTCGCCCTCCATATCCGTACCCTCACCGGCAATGACCGAAACACCCACACCGCAATCGGTGCGTGCGTAGTGACCGGCAAACCCGTTGGTTGCGGCAAGCGTGACGCTGCTGTGTCCCCAGCTGGCTTCCGCGCCGTCGGAGTTGGTGATGCCTTCTATCGAGCGTGCCGCATCCTCACAGGCACGTGCCATTTCGATCAGTTCTGCGCTGGCGGGCTCGTCCGGGTCGACCATGTCGAGGTCGGGGATGTCTGTGGCGAGCTGGTCGGGGTCGGCAAGGCCTGTCCACGGGTCGTCGGGCACCATGCCTGCCATATCGACGGCGCGCCCGACGAGTTCGGAAAGGGCTTCATCGGAGAAGTCCGTCGAGGAAACGATCGCCTGTTTTTTTCCGCGGAAGACACGAAGGCCGAGATCAAAACTCTCCTGCCGTTCGAGTTTTTCAATCTCACCCAGACGCTGGGCGTGAGACAGGGAGATCGAGCGAATGAGCACAGCGTCTGCCGCATCTGCGCCACGGGTCTTGGCCTGCGCAACAAGGGAGGCGAGGCGGTCGCGGTCATCCGCGGACTTTGAGTCTGACATAATCGTATTCGCGCCGCCGCGCTCCTTGCTTCTTGGGTTAGAACGAACCGGGCGCGAAGAATTCCACAATCCCGATGATTGATGCCAGGAACAGGACGACCCAGTTCATCACGATACCAGTTGCCCGGTTGAACATTTCGGCATTGCCCATGAGGCCAATGGCATGGAGGCTTCGCCCGATGATCACAATCGCGCCGAGCACTCCCACAATAAGGGGGGAGACCCCGACCATTTCAACCAGTGCCAGAATGATAACGGTGGCCGGGACCCATTCTGAATGATTGGCATGTGCACGGATGCGGCGCTGGAGCTGATCATCCCCATTGTCGCCCCAGGGCATGTTGATCTTGTTGCGATACATGCTGACCCGCAGGCCAAGAACAAGTTTCATCAGCACCAGCAAGGATGAGACGAAGAGCGTAATGATCGGCGCGACGGCGACATCTAATTCCATGATTTCCCCCTTTGTGTTTCAGGATCACAATTCCCGTGATCCCTATTTCCAAATCGGCTTGCCTGAACCCGGCAGGCCCAGATCGTCCCACATTGCCGAAACTTTTTCGACTACGTCTTGATCCATGTCTATTTCCTTGCCCCATTCGCGGGTCGTCTCGGGCGCGATCTTGTTGGTCGCATCTAGACCAGCCTTGCTTCCCAAACTGGAAACAGGCGAGGCGAAGTCAAGATAATCGATGGGGGTGTCTTCGATCAGTGTGATGTCACGGGCCGGGTCCATGCGGGTTGAAACGGCCCACATGACGTCCTTCCAGTCCCGGATGTCGATGTCATCATCCACGACGATGACCCATTTGGTGTACATGAATTGTCGCAGATAAGACCACACGCCCATCATCACGCGCTTGGCATGACCCGGATAGGCCTTCTTCATGGAGACAACCGCAATCCGATAGGAACAGCCCTCGGGCGGCAGCCAGAAATCAGTGATCTCCGGAAATGCCTGCTGAAGGAGCGGCACAAAAACGTCGTTGAGCGCTTCGCCCAGAACTGAAGGCTCGTCAGGCGGTCGGCCGGTGAAGGTCGAGAGATAGATCGGGTCCCGGCGCATGGTGATCGCGCTGACATGAAAGACCGGGAACTGCTCGACGGAGTTGTAGTAGCCGGTGTGATCGCCATAAGGACCTTCGTCACCATACTCATCGAGCGAAACATGTCCCTCGATGACAATCTCGGCGGATGCCGGAACTTTCAGCGGGACTGTCTTGCAGTCGACAAGTTCCAGCCGCTTGCCGCGGAGCAGGCCGGCGAATTGATATTCCGACAATGTGTCAGGCACCGGCGTGACGGCCGCAATGATTGTGCCTGGGTCGGCCCCGATCACAACGGCGGCGGGCAGCGGGTCGGGACGTTCGGATTTCCAGCGTGCATGATGCTGCGCGCCACCACGATGCTTCAGCCAGCGCATATAAGTCGTTTTCGAGCCGGTCACCTGCATACGGTAGATGCCGAGGTTGAACGCATCCTCGCGCTTGCCGTCCGGGTTTGGACCCTGTGTGACGACCAGTGGCCATGTGATCAGCGGAGCTGGCTCGCCGGGCCAGCAGGTCTGGATCGGCAGTTTTGAAAGGTCGATATCATCACCGGTCAGAACCACTTCGTGAACGGGTCCTGAGGACACTTTTTTGGGACGCATCGCCATGACGGTGCGCAGCAGGGGCAGTTTGTCCCAGGCATCGCGCAAGCCGCCTGGCGGCTCGGGCTGGCGCAGGAAAGCCAGGGTTTCGCCGACTTCGCGAAGCTGCTCGGGTTCACGGTCCATGCCCCAGGCGACGCGCTCGACAGTCCCGAACAGATTGACCAGAACGGGGATCGGGTTCGGCTGGCCATCGTCACCGATAACATTCTCAAACAGGACGGCGGGGCCACCTTCGGCCAGCAGGCGGGTCTGAATTTCTGTCATCTCGAGTTTTGTCGACACGGGATGGGAGACGCGGATCAGGCGACCGCTGTCTTCAAGTCTGGTGATAAATTCGCGAAGGCTGGCATATGGCATGGGACTGACTTAGAGCGTTCGCCTGTCCACACGTCAAGACAGGGATCGACTTGCGATGCATCATCGCGGGGTCGAATATGTGCCCATGAACCAAGATCCTTTTGAGACTGATCCCGTGCTGGTCCGTGCCGCAGGCTACCCATACGACATCACAGCGCATTCCTTCACCTTTGTGCGTGGGGCGGAGGCGCCGTTTGATTCCGCATTGCGCGAAGGCCGCCGCCCGGTGATCGGCTATGGCTCGAACCAGTCTCCGTTACGCCTGCGTCAGAAATACGGAACCGACCATGAACCCATCCCGGTGCAACGGGCCTGGTTGTCAGATCATGATGTCGTCTATTCCGCGCATTTTTCGAGCTATGGCTCCTTGCCGGCCGCGTTGCGGCACGTTCCGGGAACCCGCGTCGCTGTTGCCGTGAATTGGCTGAGTGATGCGGAACTTGAAATCATGCATCCTACAGAAGTCGACAGTTATGACTTTGCCCATTTGAACAACCTGGAACTGCAACTCGATGGGGGTGAAGTTCTGGAAAGGGCCTATGCCTATCTCAGTTTTCGTGGCCATGTGGGGGACGCTGGTCGACCGTTTTCCTTGAAGGAGGTCGCGTCTGAAAATCGGCAGTTCCCCGAACTCGGTCAACGCGAAGCTCTCTCGCTGATGCGGGACCGGATCGCACCAGACGATGATTTGGCGCGTTTCGTGCGCGCACATATTACAGATTCGGCGCTGCGCGATGCCCGGGTCGCAGAGCTGGAACGTTTTGCCCTGCCGGTTGCGCATGCTGCTCACGAGGTTGTGGAAATGTAAGCCTGCACTTTGATTTGTGTGTCACGTTTTGTGCGATAAAAATTAACCAACGAGTTAAATATAAGGAAAGACTGATGCCTGGACCTGGAACCTTTCACTGGAACGAACTGACGACGACCGATCTGGAGGGTGCCAAGGCTTTCTATGAGAAGGCAATTGGCTGGGAGTTCGAATCGATGACGATGGCGAATGGCGGCACGTATTACATCGCGAAGGTCGATGGCGCACCTGCAGCCGGGCTGATGGAGCATACGGACAATATGCCTGAGGGAACGCCCTCTCATTGGCGATCCTATATTTCGGTCAAGGATGTGGACGCGACATTGGCAACCGCAGTGATGGCGGGCGGAACACAGATCTACGAAGCTTTTGACATTCCTGGCGTCGGGCGTATTGGCGGTTTCTTCGACCCTCAGGGTGGTGCCATCAATGTGATGACCCCGGCCACGTTTCACTGATCAGACAACGACCCTCCCGGCAATGGCCGCGAGAAAAATGATCAGACCAAAATCGCGGTTGGCACGGAATTTTGTCAGACAGTCCTTGGGGTCATCAAAGTCGATGGTCGCGGTCTGCCAGGTGAGATGTGCGACGCCGGCCGCCAGCCCGATCCAAAAGAGCCAGCCGATACCGGCTATCCATGCCGACAGGGATAGCAGCGCCACACAGACAATATAGAACCCTGCGATCCAGGGGCGAGTGTTAGCGCCGAGCAGGCGCGCTGTCGATTTGATCCCGACAAGCGCGTCGTCTTCCTTGTCCTGATGGGCGTAGATCGTGTCGTATCCCAGCGTCCAGAAAAAGCCTGCAGCATAGAGCACCATTGCGGACGGTTCGATCTCTCCACGGACAACGGCCCAACCCAATAACACCCCCCAGTTAAACGTCAGTCCGAGCCAGGCCTGAGGCCACCAGGTGATCCGCTTCATCAGCGGGTACGGCACAATAAGTGCCAGGCTGAGGGCTCCGACGGCCATGGCGAACAAGTTGAATTGGACGAGAATGCCAAAGCTGATGAGCAGCAAGGCAGCCAGAAAAGCGAGGGCGGCGCGAACCCGGATGGCACCCGAGGCCAGCGGGCGGTCGGCGGTACGTGCGACTTTTGAATCGAAATCACGATCAAACAGATCATTGATCACACAACCCGCACCGCGCATCAGGATGGCGCCGATTCCAAACAATGCGACCCAGAGAGGGTTGGGCCAGTTGCCAGGTGGCATGGCCATGGCAAGCGCCCACCATCCCGGCAGCAGCAAGAGCCAGGTTCCGATCGGCCGGTCCAGCCGCATGAGACGTGCATAGGGTCGTGCCCAAGCTGGAACAAATCGATCGAGCCAGTTGCCGCGCGGTATGTCGCTCGCGTTATGATGGGGTGTGTCATTCATGACCAATGCTTAACCCAACAGGCCGCGCGCCCCAATCCGGAAATTCAGATGTCGGACACCAAAGCGAGTTTCACCCGTTTGCGTCTTTATGTAGATGATGATCTGACCACCGGCATGGCGTTGCCTCTCAGCCGGGACCAGAGCCACTATCTGCAGAATGTCATGCGGCGTGGCGAGGGCGACCGGGTCGCGTTGTTCAATGGCCGCGATGGAGAATACTGGGCGCAGATTGTGGCGGCAAAACGCGGAGCGGTCATAGTGGAAGCAGCCGAACAGTTGCGGCCACAAACCCCCGAGCCCGACCTCTGGCTGGCCTTTGCGCCGATCAAACGTGCGGCACTGGCGTTTCTGACGGCGAAAGCGACCGAGCTTGGGGTCTCGAAATTGATCCCGGTTCTCACCGCGCGGACCAACTCCGAACGGGTCAACACCAAACGTTTGCGCGCCAATGCCATAGAGGCCGCGGAGCAATCCGAGCGGTTGAGCGTGCCTGAAATCGCCGAGCCGTTGAAGTTTCAGAAGTTCCTGCGTGACTGGCCGGTTGATCGTCGGTTGTTGGTCGGGGATGAAACCGGGACGGGTCGGCCTGTCGCAGAGATCGCCCGGCAGCTCGCTCAAACGCCTGGTTCTCTGGCTGTCATGACCGGACCGGAGGGCGGCTTTGCACCTGATGAGCTTGACCAACTCGGTGAACTTCCCTTTGTTACATCTATCGGGCTTGGTCCGCGCGTGTTGCGGGCCGATACGGCTGCACTGGCTGCATTGTCCGTTGTTCAGGCGATCGCCGGGGACTGGACGTCCACGCGGTCATAGATTTCGCTGTAATTCGGGGAACTTTCATATGGCAGCTCCATCCTCTGGCGGCGGCCCGGTCATCGAAACCAAACAGCAACTCATCGACTGGATCGCCGAAGGCGAGAAGCCGAAAGAGGATTGGCGGATTGGCACCGAGCACGAGAAATTTGCGTTCCGGCAATCAGACCACAAGACACTTTCCTATGACGGAAAGCCGGGCATTCGTGATTTGCTCGAGGGCTTGCAGCGTTTCGGCTGGGAACCGGTCTACGAGGGTGACAACGTTATTGCGCTGACCGGCGAGAGTGGTGCGAATATTTCGCTGGAGCCGGGTGGGCAGTTCGAGCTGTCCGGTGCGCCTCTCGAGACGCTGCATCAGACCTGCGATGAGGTGCATGAGCATCTGCGACAGCTTCGTGAGGTGAACAGCGAACTCGGCGTGGCCATGATCGGGATGGGTTTTCACCCGACCCTGACACGTGAAGATGCACCCTGGATGCCCAAGGGCCGATACAAGATCATGCGCGATTACATGACCAAAGTCGGCACCATGGGGCATGACATGATGCTGCGCACCTGTACCGTTCAGGTGAACCTCGATTTCTCTGACGAGGCGGATATGGTCCGTAAGATGCGTGTCGGCATGGCGTTGCAGCCCGTCGCGACAGCGCTCTTCGCGAACTCACCTTTTCGGGAAGGACAACCGACGGACTATGTGAGTTTGCGCAGTCATGTCTGGACTGATGTTGACAATGACCGCTCGGGAATTCTGCCATTCGTCTTTGATGACGACTTCGGATATGAGCGCTATGTCGACTATGTCCTCGATACGCCGATGTACTTTGTCTACCGCGATGGCGGTTACATCGATGCCTCTGGGCAATCCTTCCGGGATTTCATGGAAGGAAACCTGCAGGCCCTCCCCGGTGAACGCGCAACCATGGGCGACTGGACGGACCACACGACGACGCTTTTCCCCGAGGTCCGGTTGAAAAAGTTTCTGGAAATGCGCGGTGCCGATGGAGGCCCGTGGCGTCGGGTATGCGCGTTGCCGGCCTTCTGGGTCGGGCTCTTGTATGACTCGACCGCATTGGAGGCAGCCAGCCAGATGATTGCGGATTGGTCTGCCGATGAGGTGATCGACTTGCGCAATGCTGTTCCCAAACATGGTCTTGCTGCGCCATTTCGCAATCGCACGATGCTGGAACTGGCGCGTGAGGCGCTCGAAATTTCCCGGATGGGCCTCAAGAACCGTGCCTTGACCGATTTCTGGGGCCAGGATGAAAGCCATTTCCTGTCTACGCTCGAACAAATCGCAGATAGCGGACTGACGCCTGCCGAGAACAAGCTTGCAGCGTTTGAAGGTCGTTGGGATCGCAATGTCGAACGGGCCTTCGAAGAGTACGCCTGGTAAAAAAACGCCCTCCCCGTTTCCTGAGAGGGCGGCGAGAATTCGACTTCATGTCAACATATATCCGGCTCGCATACGGATATTTGTAGTGACGGGGCTCTCAGGGGTATGGGGAGAGGTGCTTGAGGCCGTCTGGTGTCGGCATGGGGCAAGCATCCCGTCATAGAAGTCTGTCTTCGCAGCCCGAACTATGGGAGGAGCAGGCTGCGCAGCACCGGCCTGCCTAGGGCCGGTTCTGTTCGAATAGGCTTGTCAGAGTCTCCATTGCAGATCCGTTTGTGAGCGCGGATGCATCAAGGCCGGCCTCGGAGAGCACGGCCTCCGGATCTATGTTTTCCATAAGCTCAGCGGGGTTTACCTCACCAAGGAAACTGGTGGCCGATCCAAACAATGAAGAAAAGTCGAACAACATGTCTCTCCTTGTCAGGCTGCGGCGCGCGCAGCTGTGTCTTCAAGGGACTCCAGCTGGTTAGAAATTAATTCGATTTGTTGTTGCACACGAAGCCGCATGCGCTTGAGTGTCTGGAGTTCGCCTGTGTCAGCATGCGGCTGAGTCTGGTCGGCGTGGATATCGGTATCGAGTTCACTGTGCAGCCGGGTCAGGGCGGCAAGGCGGTCCCTCAAAACAGAACGTCGGACGTACATTGTTCTTCCTCAAGCTCACAACTCTTCGTTCACACAAGAGATAGGCCATCATCTGAATTCAATAAAGACAATGAAAGTAGATAGTTTGATAGAATTATCCTATTGATGGGGCTCTATTCAGCGGGACAGTTTTCAGGGTGCGCGAATGCGGGATACATCTATTACTTTGAAGCAGTTGCGCTACCTCGTCGCGCTGGCTGATGCGCGGCACTTCAGAATTGCGGCCGAAGACTGCGGCATCGCGCAGCCTTCTCTCAGCGTGCAAATCCAGAATCTGGAAGATGTCCTCAGCGCCCGGCTTGTGGAACGCCATCGCTCCGGTGTGGTGCTCACACCGGTTGGTCGTGAAGTGGTGGCGCGGGCACGGCGTGTGCTGCTCGATGTGCAGGGGATCCTCGATGTGTCCACATCATCTGCGCAAAACCTTGTGGGTACGATCCGTCTTGGCGTGAAGCCAACTTTGGGTCCTTATCTGCTGCCGCGCGTGGTGGAGACGCTGCATCGGCAGAATCCTGAACTCAAACTTTATATTCGCGAGGGCGCCCCGCACGAACTTGAGAGGGAATTAACCCATGGGACCCATGATTTGATTTTGGCACAACTGCCAGTCGTCTCGTCGGAACTGGCAGTGGAAAGGTTGTTCCGTGAACCGGTCTATCTGGCCCTGGCAGCCGAGCATCCGCTTGCCGCGCGGGATGATATCGGGAGCGAAGATCTACAGGGTTTGCCGATCCTCTATCTCACGCCGGACTACCATCTGCACGATCAGGTTCACGCCCTTTGTGAGGAATTTGGTGCGGAGCTGGTGCGCGACTATGAGGGGACGAGTTTGGATGCCCTCCGCCAGATGGTCGCGATGAATATCGGCGCGACCTTCTTGCCGGCTCTTTACGCGCACTCAGAAATCCGGGGAGATGGGGATGTCGTGACCAAGACACTTCGCAATCGTCAGGTTTCGCGCTCGATCGGCCTTGTCTGGCGAAAAGGTGCGGGCCGTGCCCCGGCTTATCAAGCAATCGCGCGGGTCATACGCAAGGTGGTCAGCGAGCAATATCCGATGGTCGTGCGCGAGGGTTAGTTCTCCGCGTCTTCCCTCGGGCCTATCGATCCCGGCTGGGGGACCACAATGCCAGGGATACCAGCACCGCGAAAAAGCTGACCAAAGCAAAGGCAATAAATGTGTCGCGAAAGGCAAGCGCCGTTGCTTGCCCGGCAATGATCCGCCCAAGATAGAGTTTGGCGACAAGCCCTTCTGTCACATTTGGCAGTCCTGCTGTGCCGAGCATGCCACGCACTGTGGCGAGCAATCCCTGAGTTGCAGAATTGGCTTCGGTCTGGGTGGTGGCAAGCAGCTCGCTGAAATATGCGGTGCGGCGTTCAATATAGATCGCCAGAAGGTTGATCCCGAAAGCGCCCCCCATCTGGCGTGTAAAATTGAGCATGCCATTGGCGGTGCCCATTTTCTCAGGAGGGGCTGCCGCCAGACCCGCTTTGGTGACGGGCGGGAACAGCAAGCCTTGTCCGAGCCGACCGACCAGCACGAGCAGGGCGAACGTCCAGAACGCGGTGTTGGCGTCAGTGAAACCCATGATCCAGGTCGAAACGGCAAAAAGAAGAAATCCGCTGGCCAGAACCAGAGAGGGCGGATAACGGTCAGCCAGCCGCCCGCCAAGGGGCAGCATCAATCCCATTGCCAGCCCGCCCGGCACCAAAACCAGGCCGGCTCGCAGCGGTGTGTAGTTCTGGACGATCTGAACGAAGACGGGCTGCAGGTAGAAAGATCCGAACATCGTGGCCCCAACCAGGAATGAGGCCAGACAGGCGAACGCGAACTTGGGGTTTCGCAACAACCGGATGTCAAAAATTGGATCTGCGACGATGAGCTCCCAGAAGATAAATCCGATGAAGCTCCCCAGACCGAGACAAAGTGCACCGACCACGAAGTCGGAGCTCCAGCCTTTGAGCTGACCGTTTGACAAGCCTGTCAGCATTGCTGTGAGGAAGAGGGCCACGAGCAGGAAGCCGAACCAGTCGAGGCGGGATTTTGTCGCATTGCGATCGCGACCGGGAAACACGGCCGAGGCCAGCATGATCGAAACAAAGGCAACGGGAAGCGCGACATAGAATGTGAAGCGCCAGTCGAACGCATCGATGGCCATGCCGCCGAACCAGGGTCCCAGCCCTGGACCCATGATGAAGCTGATCCCGAACAGGCCGGCAACCATGGCGCGGCGCTGGGGCGGGAAGACCCCGAACATCGCCATCATGGTCAGGGGCAGGATGACACCTGCCGCAAAACCCTGAACAGCACGCCCGAGAACAACAATGCCGTAAGTCTGAGCTGTGCCCCCGGCCACGGAGCCGGCAAAGAACAGCACCATCATGATGATGAAAACCGAACGCATGCCGAAGGCCCGTGTGAGCCAGTCGCTCAGCAGCATCGCTGCCGTCATCGCCGCAAAGAAAGCCGTGGCCATCCATTGTGCCTGGTCCTGGCCGACACCAAAGGAACCCATAATGTCGGGCACGGCGACATTTGTGATGGTGCCCGACAGGGACAGCGCCAGCGATGAGGACAGGCTGACGGTGACCACCAGCCAGCGATGTATGATTTCTGATGACGTCGAAGCGCCTGATGTGTCAGGCAGCGCCGGCGCGGTCATGTCAATTCAGCCGTGATCACCGGCCAGGAATTTCAATGTTCACCACGGCCATCATGCCGGGGCGAAGAGGAATCGCACTTGGCTTCAATGCAATGCGGACGGGCAGACGTTGTGTCACTTTGGTGAAATTGCCACTCGGGTTTGGGTTGGGCAGCAAGGCGAATTCACTCGTGGCCGCTTCGCCAATCCGTTCAACGGTTCCGCTGAAGGTCTGGTCCGGATAGGCATCGATTGCGACATCGACCGTCATGCCCGGTGACAGATGGCGAATATCGGTTTCCTTGATATTTGCTTCGACCCAGACCGCCGCAGGGTTGTGCACCAGCATGAGACGTTGGCCCGGGCTGACAAATTCACCGGCATCAACAAAAGTCTCCGAGACGACACCGTCAATCGGGCTCTTGATTGTTCGGTCAGCAGCATCAAGCGCCTGCTGGTCGCGTTGGGCCGCGATCTCTGCCTCCTCATGGCGCAGCGCGTCGATCCGGCGCGAAAGCACTGTCATCTGACCGCGCTCGGCTTCAGCTTCACTGATATCAGCCAGCGCAGCAGCGAAGTCTGCTTGTGCCTTCTGATGTCTTTCCTGAGCCTGACTCATTTCGTTTTGCGCCTGATCAAGCCGACGTCGTGAAACGATCTGGTCTTTGAGCAGCGAACGCGTGCGCTCGAAGTCTGTGCGTGCAAGTTCGAATTGCTCAAGGCTCGACTTGACGGCCACGCGCGCGGCATCGGCATGGGAGCGAACAGCTTCGACCCGGCTTGCCGAGGTCTTGTCGATCAATTCAATTTCTGAAGCAATCTGCGCGCGCTCTGCCGTGAGCGCACCAATGCGCGCGCCGTATTCGGTCAGTTTGAGTTTTGATTCCCGTGAATCGATTTCGATCAGCAGTTTGCCGCGCGAGACCTTTTCACCATCGGTGACAGGCAAGGCGACGATCCAGCCTGCGACGCGGCTTGAAATTGCAACGGTGTCGGCAGATACCCGCGCGTCGGTTTCGCTGACATGGCTCCATTGCCAGAGCGCCCATCGTCCTGACGCCCCAACCGCGGCTATCACGATTACTGCGATAACGATGTTTCTGATCATCGCCCCAGTCCGGCGTTTGCGCCGGGTTGCTGGTGCTGCGTCAGCCTGTGACACAGACTCCTGAATATGGCCCTCGTCGGGCATCGCCACTCCCCATTGTCGGCATGTGCGCCGACATCAATATCATCTCAATGGCATTATCTGCCATTGAGATGCGGCGCGTGACAATTAAACCGCGATGCTCATCTGATGAGAACGCATAAGTGCCCCGGGGAAAAGCTAGACAGCCGTGCCGCCGACGGTGAGGGATTCGAGCATCATTGTTGGCTGGCCCACACCCACCGGAACGGATTGTCCGTCCTTGCCGCAGGTGCCCACGCCATCATCAAGCTTGGAATCATTGCCAATCAGCTTCACTCGGGTCAGGGCATCGGGACCGTTACCGATCAGAGTTGCGCCCTTCACCGGCGCCCCAAGCTTGCCGTCTTCGATCAGATAGGCCTCGGTGCAGCTGAATACGAATTTTCCGTTTGTGATGTCGACCTGGCCGCCGCCGAAATTGACCGCATAGATGCCGGTCTTGGCCGCCTTGATGCATTCCTCGGGGTCAGCGGTGCCGCTCAGCATGTGTGTGTTGGTCATCCGGGGCATGGGGTGATGGGCATAGGACTGACGCCGACCATTGCCGGTCGGGGCGACGCCCATGAGGCGGGCGTTGAGCCGGTCCTGCATATAGCCTTTCAGGATGCCGTCTTCGATCAGCACGTTCGCGCCGCTGGGCGTGCCTTCATCATCGATGGTAATTGAGCCACGTCGGTCGCGCAGGGTGCCGTCATCGACGACCGTCACCCCCGGTGCGGCCACGCGTTCACCGAGCAGGTTTGCAAAGGCAGAGGTTTTCTTGCGGTTGAAGTCACCTTCCAGTCCATGGCCGATGGCTTCGTGCAACAGCACGCCGGGCCAGCCCGGTCCCAGAACAATGGGCATTTCCCCTGCGGGCGCGGGTACGGATTCAAGATTGACCAGCGCCTGTCGAAGCGCCTCGTCGACCTGTGATTGCCATTTGTCCGGCGAAATCCACTGGTCATAAAGCGCCCGGCCTCCCACGCCCTGTGAGCCGGTTTCCTGGCGATCACCCTGACCAACCATGAGGGAGACGTTGAGGCGCACGAGGGGGCGGATATCGCCGCGGCGTTCGCCATCGCCCCGCAAAATCTGGACGGCCTGCCATGTGCCTGCGATTGAGGCGGTGACCTGCCGAACGCGTGGGTCCGAATCGCGCGCATAGGCGTCGATTTCGGCGAGCAGTTTTACCTTTGCTTCGAACTCCATTTCACCGAGAGGATTGACGTCGGTGTAAAGGTCACGATTTGTGTTGGCGGGAGGCTCGGCAACGGTGCCGCCTTTGCCGGTGCGGACGGCGCGAACCGTTTCACTGGCGCGGGAAATTGCGGCTTCACTGAGCTCGGTCGAATGGGCATAGCCTGTGGCCTCGCCCGCGACAGCCCGCAGACCAAAACCTTGCGTTGTGTCGAAGCTGGCATTTCGCACACGGCCGTCATCAAATGTGATGCTTTCGCTCTGGCTGTACTCCAGGAACAACTCGCCATCGTCAGATCCGTCGAGCGCTTCGCCAACCTGACGGCTCACCCGCTCTGGCTCCATGCCGGTTCGGCTGAAAAACAGGTCATCTGTACGTGAAATATCGGTCATTTCGCTCGGCCATTTGCTGGATAAAAGAGGCTACGCGTGCAGCCATTGTTCACAATATGGGTGGATTGGGTGTGATTGTCAGCCTCTGTGTCCCGGATTTCCACGCTGGAATGGGGTTTTGCGACGCTGCGACATGGTGTCTCAAGGTCTTTGAAGGCGCGGGCTGTGACTTGTTGGGCGTCGTGCGCTGGGCTATTTTTCGCCGGTTCGATGGTTAAGGGGCAGGCTGACACGTGGCGTAATTTCGCGTTGATGTGGGCCAGATGGAAGCGAGCGTATGACGAAAATACAAAATCAACTGAAACGCGGTCTCGGCCTGTTTGGCCTTGTGACGATGATTGGCCTTTTCGCTGCACCGGCAATGGCGCAGCAACCAACGCCCTGGCAGCTCGGCTTCCAGGAGGCGCATTCGCCGATCATGGAGCAGATGACAGCTTTTCATAATTTCCTGCTCTGGATCATTTTTGCGATCTCGATCTTTGTGCTTGTCCTGCTGCTATATGTGATCGTCCGTTTCCGGGAGAAGAAGAACCCGAACCCGTCACAGGTCACGCACAACACGACGATTGAGGTCCTTTGGACCGTGGTTCCTGTCGTGATCCTGTTCGTCATTGGTTTCTATTCATTGCCACTTCTCTACGCGACCGACGATACAGCTGATGCCGATATCACGGTGAAGGTGATCGGACGTCAGTGGTACTGGAGCTACGAGTACCCCGATAACGGTGATTTCACCTTTGATGCCTTCATGGTGCCTGAGGACGAACTCAAGCCGGGCCAGCCGCGCCTTCTGGCAACCGATGAGGACCTCGTCCTCCCGGTCGGCAAGAAAGTCCGCGTGCTTGTGACATCTTCGGATGTGTTGCATGCCTTTGCGATGCCGTCACTTGGGTCCAAGGTTGATGCCGTGCCGGGCCGGACCAACGAGACCTGGTTCCAGATCAATGAGCCGGGCATGTATTATGGTCAGTGCTCGGAACTTTGCGGTGCCGGTCATGCGTTTATGCCGCTGGCCATTCGCGCCGTGTCGGAAGCAGAATTTAACGCCTGGGTGACCAAGGCGCAGGCTCGGTTCAATCCGAGTGAGGACGATTTGTCCACGCGTCCAATTCAGGTGGTGAGAAACGAAGCGGGTAATACAACCGCAGTTGCGCAATAGCGCGACGAGAGGAATTTACGATGGCTGATGCACACGCTCATACAGACGACCACGCTCACGATGATCATCACGCGCCCAAGGGTTTGAAGCGCTGGTTCTTTTCGACGAACCATAAGGACATCGGAACGATGTACCTTACGTTCTCGATCATCGCAGGCCTGATTGGCGGCATGTTCTCGATCCTGATGCGCCTGGAACTCCAGGACCCCGGGATGCAGTGGTTCCTGAATGCTGATGGTTCGGCAGACGGGCATTTCTGGAATGTGGTGATCACCGCCCATGGCCTGATCATGGTGTTCTTTGTCGTGATGCCGGCCATGATTGGTGGCTTTGGCAATTGGTTCATTCCGCTGATGGTCGGCGCGCCGGATATGGCGTTCCCGCGGATGAATAATATTTCGTTCTGGCTGCTGCCGCCGGCGTTCCTGCTGCTGCTTGGAAGTGCGTTTGTCGAAGGCGGTGCCGGAACTGGCTGGACCATTTATCCCCCGTTATCCGGGGTTCTGGGGCATCCCGGGGCCTCTGTGGATATGGCGATCTTCGCGCTCCATCTGGCCGGTGCATCTTCGATTCTGGGTGCCATCAACTTTATCACCACGATTTTCAATATGCGTGCGCCGGGCATGACCCTGCACCGTATGCCGCTGTTCATCTGGTCTGAACTGGTCACAGCATTCCTGCTGGTTCTGGCCGTGCCCGTTCTCGCCGGTGCGATCACGATGCTGCTGACCGACCGTAACTTCGGGACGACGTTCTTTGATGCTGCGGGCGGCGGTGATCCGATCCTGTTCCAGCATCTGTTCTGGTTCTTCGGACATCCCGAGGTCTACATCATGATCTTGCCGGGCTTTGGCATCATCAGTCAGATTGTTTCGACCTTCTCCAAGAAACCAGTCTTTGGCTATCTGGGCATGGCCTACGCCATGGTCGGGATTGGCTTCGTCGGCTTCATCGTCTGGGCCCATCACATGTATACGGTGGGACTGGATGTGGACACGCGTGTCTACTTCACGGTTGCAACGATGGTGATCGCCGTGCCCACGGGCATCAAGATCTTCTCATGGATCGCGACCATGTGGGGTGGGTCCGTGCGCATGGATACACCCATGCTCTGGTCAGTCGGGTTCATCTTCCTGTTCACCGTCGGTGGTGTCACGGGTGTTGTCCTGGCCAATGCCGGGCTCGATCTGGCGTTGCATGACACCTATTACGTGGTGGCCCATTTCCACTACGTGCTGAGCCTTGGTGCCGTGTTCTCGATCTTTGCCGGTTTCTACTACTGGTTCGCCAAGATGTTCGGGCGCCAGTACAATGAGACATTGGGCAAGCTGCATTTCTGGGTCACGTTCATCGGTGTGAACATCACCTTCTTCCCGCAGCATTTCCTGGGCCTTGCCGGCATGCCGCGCCGCTATCCGGATTACCCGGATGCCTATGCAGGGTGGAACGAGATTTCATCCTACGGCTCCTATATCTCATTCGCGGGTCTGTTGATCTTCCTGGTTGTATTGTTCCAGGCCTTTACCTCGGGTCGACGCGTTGAGGGCAATTACTGGGGCGAGGGTGCCACGACACTGGAATGGACTGTTCCGTCGCCGGCACCGCATCACACCCATGAGGAACTTCCGGAAATCAAACCGACGCCTGCTCACTAGGCAAGCGAACTGACGGAGCCGAAATTTGGCCGACGCAGCATATTTGAACCAGACACCGGAAACGGCGCTTGTTGAAGCGCCGGTTTCTCATGTGTCGGATTTCATCGCGCTGCTCAAGCCGCGGGTGATGTCACTTGTGGTTTTTTCCGGAGCGGTCGGTCTGTTTGTTGCACCGGGGGCGCTGCACCCTCTGCTGGCGATCGTTGCAATTCTTTGTATTGCGGTCGGTTCGGGCGCCGCGGGTGCCATCAACATGTGGTACGAGCGCGATATTGATGCGCTTATGTCGCGGACAGCCAATCGCCCGATCCCTGCAGGTCGCGTGGCTGCGGGAGATGCGCTTGGGTTTGCCGTGATACTGGCGGTGTTCTCAGTCGGATTGATGGGATTGGCGACCAACTGGGTTGCCGCAGGGCTTCTGGCTGCGGCCATTCTTTTCTATGTTTTCGTCTACACAATCTGGCTTAAGCGCCGCACGCCGCAAAACATTGTTATTGGTGGTGCTGCGGGTGCCTTTCCGCCGATGATCGGTTGGGCCGCCGTCACCGGCGATGTCAGTCTGGTTTCGGCCGCGCTGTTTGCGATTATTTTCCTGTGGACCCCACCGCATTTCTGGGCGCTGGCGCTTTATCGCAGCGGTGACTATGCGCGCGCGGGCGTGCCGATGATGCCGGTTGTGGCAGGACGTAGTTCGACCAAACGGCAGATGCTGGCCTACACCATCCTCCTCGTGCCGGTCAGCCTGACACCGTATTTTCTCGGTGGTGCCGGTCTGGTCTATGCCGTGGGTGCAACGGTTCTGGGGCTGGCGTTTATCGCCAGTGCTGTCCGTGTGCTCCGTGAGCCCGACGATGCCGAAGACAAGGCCGCCAGGGCCATGTTCGGGTTTTCGATCCTTTATCTGTTTCTGATATTTGCTCTTCTGCTTGCAGATGTGTTGATGGGTCTGGGGAGCTGAACATTATGGCGAAGCGCGAACTCAGTGATCGACACCGCGAACAACGCGGCAAGAACTATGCGATGGCTGCTGTGATCCTCGGTCTGATCGGGGTTTTCTATCTGGTCTTTATTGCTCGTGCGGGGCTCCTGGGATGAGCACACCGATGACCCAGAAGACACGTCGTCGGAACCGTTATGTTTTTGCGGGGCTTGCCGCGCTCGTGCTTGCGATGAACGGTTTTGCCTATGCCACCGTTCCGGCTTATCGTGCTTTCTGTCAGCAATTCGGTTTTGCTGGTACGCCACTGGTCGCAGAAGAAGCGCCTGCAAATGGTGAAGTTCTATCCGATCGCAAGATCACTGTTCGATTCAATAGCGATATAGACCCAGCGCTCGACTGGCGCTTTAAGCCCGTTCAGCGCAGCGTTAATCTGCAGGTTGGTGACACCGGACTTGCGTTTTACGAAGCTGTGAATCTTGCCAGTCATCCGATAACCGGAACGGCAACCTTCAATGTTACCCCCCTCAAGGCTGCCCCCTATTTTGTAAAGATTGAGTGCTTCTGCTTCACTGAGCAGACACTTTCGTCTGGTGAAAGCGTGGATATGCCGGTGACATTTTTCGTGGATCCTGCCATTGCCGAGGACAAAAACCTCGATGATGTCACCACGATCACCCTGAGCTACACATTTTTTCGCGATCAAGACGCTGAGGCCGAGCAAAAAGCCGCTGCGATCGAAACCCGCGATTTGACCCAAGTGAACTAACAAGACACCGCTGAAAGAGAACGAGCATGAGCGATCACGCACAAGATCACGGTAAGGGCAACCACCCCTATCATATGGTGGAACCAAGCCCGTGGCCCATTGTTGGCTCCATCGGTGGCTTTACGCTGGCCCTTGGACTGGTGATTTACATGCACCCGACCATGTTTGGTCCGGGACCGCAGACTTTCTTTGAGACAATCGGGCTCTGGACCATCGCTCCGGGTCTGATCATTGCGATGATCACCATGATGGGGTGGTGGCGCGATGTTATCGACGAAGCCACGGTTCAGAAGATGCACACCGGCGTCGTCCAGATTAGTCTGCGCTATGGGATGATGTTGTTCATCATTTCAGAGGTGATGTTCTTTGCGGCATGGTTCTGGGCGTTCTTTGATGCCAGCCTGTTCCCCAAGGAAGCGATTGGCAGCATCTGGCCACCTGAGGGTGTTGAGGTTTTCAATCCTTTTGATCTGCCTTTGCTGAACACGCTGATCCTTCTCACCTCGGGCTTCACAATCACCTGGGCGCATCATGATATTCGCGCTGGCAAGATGAAGCACGCGGCCAAGATGATCGGGTTTACGGTTCTGCTCGGCTTTATCTTCAGCTTGCTGCAGGCGTTTGAGTACAGCCATGCGCCGTTCGGCTTTGGTGACGGGATTTATTCCTCGACCTTCTATATGGCGACCGGTTTCCATGGCGCTCATGTGATCATCGGGACGATCTTCCTTGCCGTATGCTGGTGGCGAACGGTTAAAGGGCACTTTACCGCTGATCATCACTTCGGCTTTGAAGCGGCAGCCTGGTACTGGCATTTCGTCGATGTGGTCTGGCTGTTCCTGTTCTGCTTCGTCTATGTGTGGGGCACCTTCGCCTGATCGGCGGAGGAGATGTGGTCGACTACTACCCTCAGCAATCAAGCATAAAGACCGGCTTGCGCTGCGCCTGCCCGCGTTGCGGGCAGGGCAAGCTGTTCACCGGCATTCTGACCATTCGTGAGAAATGCACGGTCTGTGACTTTGATTTCGGCCGTCTGAACGCTGATGATGGTGCGGCATTCTTCATCATTGTTCTCTACAGCGCGATTATCCTGCCGCTGGCTGCGTGGTTTCAGTTTGCTCTGGATCCCCCGATCTGGGTGCACCTGGTCATTTGGCTGCCGATTATTGTGTTCGGCGCGATCCTGCTGATGCGGCCATTCAAGGCCTGGCTGCTGGCACAGCAGTTCAAGCACAATGTCGACGATGCGGATTTCACCCGTTAGTGACAAGGCAGCCACGCTGATATGCGATTTCGGCCAACATTCTGGGCAACGGTGTTCTTCCTGCCGGTTTTCGTGCTGTTGCTTGGTCTGGGGACCTGGCAGGTCCAGCGACTGGGTTGGAAAAACAATCTGATAGAGACACGTTCTGCGCGCATCTCTGCGCCAATACTCGAAATTGGTGACGCAAGGGCAGCGCCAGCACCCGAGGCCATTGAATACCGCCCGATACGACTTTCGGGAACTTTTCAAAACCAACACCAGTTCCGCCTCCTGAACCGACTTTACAACGGCACCCAGGGTTCACATCTGGTCGTTCCGATGGTGCTGGATGACGGGCAAGGATCGATCATGGTGGATCGTGGCTGGATACCGCGCGGATCTGTGGACAGTATCGTCCCGGCGCCGGCGACGCCGGTCGTCCTGGACGGTTTTGTGCGCGCGTATACGGCGCCTGGTGCATTCCTGCCGGAGAATGAACCTGATACGAACAACTGGTTCCATATGAACGAGGCTGAAATGCTGACCGCGTCGGGGTTGTCCGATGGGGTTGGCTTCTATGTTGAGGCCGGGCCAGCCGGCGGGGCAACGGAAACCTTTCCGGCGGGCGCTGTTCCGGATGTGAACCTGCGCAATTCCCATCTGCAATATGCGGGCACCTGGTACAGCTTTGCCGGGGTTTTGCTTGTGATCTTCATCGTGTTTCATTGGCGTCGGAAACCATCATGAGTGAACAAATATTCAAGGACCTCGGCCCGGCTCATGCTGCGTTGGGGGCTCAGTTTCGTCGTGCCGCTTTGATTGACGATGCGCTGGGGATTCTGAGCTGGGATCAGGCCACGATCATGCCGGAAGGCAGTGCTGAGGGGCGCGCGGAACAGATCGCCGCATTGAGTGTGATGCGCCACGAACTCCTTGTCGATCCGCGTGTGCGCGAGAACCTTGATGCCGTGCGTGATCTGCGGGGTTCTCAAGCGGGTGACAGCTGGGCCGCCGGGAACCTGCGGGAAATGGAGCGGGCCTATCTCTATGCAGCGGCAGTCCCGGGCGATCTGGTGGAAGCGACAGCGCGCGCCAATGCCGTCTGTGAAATCCAGTGGCGCAGTGCCCGCGCGGAGAATGATTTTGCCAGCCTCGTACCGTCCTTGCAGGCTGTGATTGATCTGGTTGGGGAAACAGCTTCGGCGCGTGCGGATGCGCTGTCGCTGGACCCTTATGATGCCTTGCTTGACGAGTTTGAGGCCGGGACGCGTGTCGCGCAGCTGGAGCCACTGTTTGGGGAATTGGCGCGTGATCTTCCGGGGTTTGTGGAAGAGGTTCTGGAGCGTCAGGCATCTCGCCCTTCGCCTGTTCTCCCGTCAGGGCCATTTCCGGTTTCGACCCAGCGAGAACTTGCCGTCGAACTGATGGGCGTTCTGGGATTTGATTTTGAAGCCGGCCGCCTCGACATCAGCCATCATCCCTTCTGCGGCGGGGCTGCGGGCGATGTGCGTATTACCACGCGGTATAACGAAGAGAATTTTACCGAGTCTCTGATGGGCGTGCTGCACGAGACGGGCCACGCACTCTACGAGGCCGGTTTGCCCGAGCATTGGCGTTACCAGCCTGTGGGTCAGGCTCTGGGGATGGCGATTCATGAAAGCCAGTCTCTGCTTGTTGAAATGCAGGTCAGCCGATCACGCCCATTCCTGGAATTTGCGCTGCCACGCATGCAGGCTGCGTTTGACGGTCAGGGTGCTGCCTGGGATGTTGAAAACTTCTATCGTCTCTATACGCGGGTCGAGCGCGGTTCTATTCGCGTGGATGCCGACGAAGTGACCTACCCGCTTCATGTCGTGCTGCGTTACAGGCTTGAACGCGCGTTGCTGTCGGGAGATCTGCCGCTGGCTGATCTTCCGGGGGCCTGGAATGACGGGATGCGGGACCTGCTGGGTATTGTGCCGCCGGACGACCGCCAGGGCTGTCTGCAGGATGTGCATTGGCCCTCAGGTGCTTTTGGGTATTTCCCCACATACACGCTTGGAGCGATGGCCGCTGCTCAGCTCTATGCGGCGGCGCAGGGTGCCTTGCCGGGTTTGGAGGACGATATTGCGGCAGGGAATCTCGCGCCTTTGATCGGCTGGCTGCGTGAAAACGTGCACGGGAAAGGTGCGAGCCTGACCGCGTCGGACCTTCTGAGCGCTGCAACAGGCGAAGCCTTGAACCCGAGGGTATTCCTTGATCATCTGCAACGTCGATATCTTGGGGATGCGTGAGCTGCGTTGCCTTGTGTCGCTCCGGCGGCTTGGATAGGTTAGCGCGCTTTTCAGCGAAGGACATGTCCGTGAAGTATGTCAGTACCAGAGGTTCCATTGCGGAGCAGTCATTTGAAGATGTGCTGCTGAGCGGCCTTGCCCGTGACGGCGGCCTGTTCGTGCCTGAAGTCTGGCCGAATGTGACACCCGATGACATCCGCGCACTTGCGCCGCTTCGCTATACGGAGATCGTGACGCGCATTGTCCGACCGTTTATCGAAGTGGAGCTTGTGAGCGATAGCGATCTCACACGAATCGTTGAGCAGGCCTATTCCGGCTTCCGGCATTCCGAAATTGCACCGCTCCAGCAGCTTGATGAAGACACTTGGGTGCTCGAGCTGTTTCATGGCCCGACACTGGCGTTCAAGGACTTCGCACTCCAGCTCCTCGGGGGGCTGTTCGACCACGTGCTTGGCATGCGCGGCGAGCGTCTTACGATTGTTGGCGCGACGTCCGGGGATACGGGTTCAGCGGCGATCGAGGCCTGCCGTGATCGGGAAAACCTCGACATCTTCATGTTGTACCCCGAAGGTCGTGTGTCAGAAGTCCAGCGGCGACAAATGACCACGGTGCAGTCCGCAAATGTCTTCAATGTCGCTATGCGCGGGACGTTTGATGACTGTCAGGATCTTGTCAAAGCGATGTTTGCCGATCATGCCTTGCGAGATTCGCTTAATCTGTCAGCGGTGAACTCGATCAACTGGGCGCGGGTTATGGGGCAGACGGCCTATTACTTTGCGGCGGCGGCCAAAATGGGGGCACCCGATGCGCGGCTCTCATTCGTCGTGCCGACCGGGAATTTTGGAAATGTCTATGCGGGTTATGTCGCGCGCCAGATGGGCCTTCCGATTGAGAAATTCATTGTCGCCTCCAATCGAAACGACATCCTTTATCGATTTTTCGATCAGGGCGATATGTCGATTACGAATGTCGAGCCTTCGCTCTCGCCGAGCATGGATATTCAGGTCTCGAGCAATTTTGAACGGTTGATGTTTGATCTCATGGGCCGCGATGGTGCTGCCGTTACGGCTGCGATGCAGGCGTTTCGCGCGGAGGGTTCATTACCTGACGCAGCAAGGCTAAGCGCTGATGCACGCAGCCTGTTCCTCGCCCAGCGTCTTGATGATGATGAAACGCTCGGTGTTATTCGCTCTGTCCATGAAGACACCGGCATGTTGATCGATCCGCATACGGCTGTGGCTGTTGGTGCAGCCCGCAAGACACCGAGTGATGGGACCCGTCGCATTGTGCTTGCCACAGCACATCCGGCAAAATTCCCGGACGCCGTTGAAAAGGCGACAGGTGTTCGCCCGGACTTGCCTTCCCATCTTGCGGACCTCCTGGTGCGACCGGAGCGTGCGGAAACACTCGACAACGACTTCGGGACCGTGCGTGACTATGTTTGTGCGCATGCCTCCGCGCGAACCACGAGCTGAGAACCATATGGAATCTGTTCAAATAACCACATTGCCCAACGGTGTTCGTGTTGTGACGGACCCGATGCCAACGGTGGAATCTGTTTCTGTGGGCGTCTGGGTGCGTGCCGGGGCGCGGTTTGAGCCGATAGAGACAAACGGTGTTGCGCATTTGCTTGAGCATATGATGTTCAAGGGTACGGCCCGTCGTACCGCACCCCAGATCGCTGAATCGATCGAAAATGTCGGCGGCCATATCAACGCTTACACCGCGCGTGAGGTTACGGCTTACTACGCGAAGGTCCTGAAGGACGATGCGGCACTTGCCGTCGATGTCATTGCCGATATCGTACAAAACTCGCTGTTCGACGATGGGGAACTGACCCGCGAACGCTCGGTGGTGCTGCAGGAGATCGGACAGGCCCATGACACGCCCGACGATGTGGTTTTTGACCATTTTCAGTCGGTCGCCTTTCCCGATCAGCCATTGGGAAGGCCGGTTCTGGGGCTTGCCGATGTTGTCGGCAAGATGCCGCGCGACGTGATTGCGGGGTTTCACGGAAAACACTATCGCGGCGGGGCATTGGTCTTGGCCGCGGCGGGAAATATTTCCCATGAGGCGCTGGTGGCACTTGGCGAAGCGCATTTTTCAGATGTGCCGGCCGGCGCACCGGAAAGCTTCGAGACGTCCAGTTATGGCGGCGGTGAGCGCAGCGAAGCCCGTGATCTTGAGCAGATCCATTTTGTCATGGGGTTCGAGGGCGTACCGGTCGGAACGGACGACTATTACGCACTCTCGGTGCTTTCGAACTTGTTCGGCGGGGGTATGTCGTCTCGTCTGTTTCAGGAAATCCGCGAACGCCGGGGACTGGTCTACTCCATTGATACGTTCCTCTCTGCCTATTCTGACGGGGGTGTGTTCGGGATCTATGCCGGAACCGGCCCTGATCTGATCGAGGAATTTGTACCCGCTTTGTGCGGAGAGATTACCCGGCTTGCCGACAGCCTTGGTGCCGATGAAATCGCGCGCGCGCGGACTCAGCTCAAATCCAGTCTTCTGATGGGCATGGAATCCACGGGTGCCCGCAGTGAACGAGCGGGCCAGCAGATGCTGCTCTACGATCGCGTCGTGTCCGTGGCCGAGCTAGTTGAGAAGATCGATCGCGTGACGCCCGAGATGCTAGGTGATGTGGCGCGCAGGACTTTTGCAACGGTGCCAAGCCTGGCAACGGTCGGACCGGCGGCCGATATTGCGACCTTCGATTCCATTCGAAGCCGTCTGGCGGCGTAGTTGGGGCAGGTTGGGACGATGAGACTATTCCGTTCGCTTTCAACCAATGCATCCAGTGTGCGACTAGAAGGGGAGCAAACGCTGGTGCGTGCGCCCGTGGAGCGCGATTGGCGCGACTACGCAGAACTTCGCGCTGCCAGTCGTGCGTTTCTGGAGCCCTGGGAGCCAACCTGGCCGACCGACGCGCTGAGCCGGGATGCTTTCTATCGCCGTCTTAATCGCTATGCGGGTGATTGGCGGGACGATTCGGGATACAGCATGTTCCTGTTTGACCGAAAGAGCTCAGCGCTTGTTGGTGGCATTAGCCTTTCCAATGTCCGGCGCGGCGTCGCCCAGTGCGGCACGCTGGGTTACTGGATGGGCGAAGCCTATGCCGGGCAGGGCTATATGCGCGAAGGGCTGACTCTGTTGCTGGAATTCTGTTTTGGTGAGTTGGGCTTGCACCGCGTTGAAGCGGCATGTCTCCCGCACAATGAACCCAGTCGCAAGCTCCTTTTGGGGCGTGGTTTTTCTGAGGATGGCTACGCGCGCAAGTATTTGAAAATCCGGGGAACCTGGCAGGATCACCTGCTGTTCTCTCTGTTGTCGGAAGATCACGCCGTCAATCGCGACACAATCCAACGCTGAAATTGGGTAAATGAACGAATCAGGAATTCCGACAAAAGTTGCGGCGCGAAAGCGCATGCGCGTTCTTACGATTTTGCTGACCAGCGGCCTGGCGTTTCTGGCACCCTCAGCCATATCGCCCGGTCTGCCGGCTCTGCAGGCCGATTTTGCGCATTTGGAGAACGCCGAGTTGCTCTCTCGGCTGGTTCTCACCATGCCGATGCTGTTCATCGCGCTGTCGGGACCTTTTGTGGGTTATGCCGTGGACCGGTTCGGACGACGGGATGTGTTGATCCTCTGCTCGTTCCTCTACGGCGTGTCTGGCGTATCGGCGCTGTTCTTGGATTCCCTGACGGCCATTCTGATCAGTCGTGCCTTTCTTGGCGTGTTTCTGGCCGGAATTCTGACGAGTGCCACGGCGCTGATCGGCGACTATTTCGAGGGCGATGAGCGGAACCGGATCGCAGGTCTGCAGGGCGCGTTCATGTCCTTCGGCACTCTTTTGTTTGTTGTGATCGCCGGCATGCTGGCTGAAATCCACTGGCGGATGGGGTTCACGCTGTTTGTGTATGCCTTCCTCATGATCCCGTTGATGTATCTGAGCCTCTATGAGCCTGTCGCCAAAAACACAGCGGGAAAGACAGCCGAACCACCACTGACGCTGGGCCAGATCGGTGTCATTGGGTGGGTTTGTGTTCTGACGTTTCTCGGGATGATTGGTTTTTTCATGATCCCGTCCCAGACGCAGTTTTTCCTGGTGGAGATCGGCGTTGACGATCCGACCCGTGCTGGCATCGCGATCGGCATGTTTAACCTCACCGCCGGGTTTGCCTCACTCGCCTATAGTCGTATCCGTGCACGTATGAGCCCGGAGGCGATCTTTGCATTGATCTTTGCCTTTGGTGGCGTCGGGTTTGTCATGACATCTCAGGCAACGACCTTCACCGGAACTTTGATTGCCATGGCGGCGGGCGGGTTCTCCGTGGGGGCCTTCATCCCGAATGCGAATATGGCGATTATCTCGCGCGCATCCATGGCCGTGCGTGGTCGCGCGCTTGGCGCCCTGACGACCCTGTTCTTTTTGGGACAGTTTGCCTCGCCGTTTTACAGCGTGCCGATCGCGACGGAGACGAGTGTCGGCTACGCTTTCTACGTCACGGGGTACGCGTTTTTGGCGTTCAGTGCCGGGTTTGCGATTTATGCCGCCGTTGCGCGCAAACGCGCGAACGGAAAGTCAGGCGCGTCCGGAGCTGCCTGACAGGACAGAGAGATCAACACCGATACTGTTGAACGCGCGTTCCCATTTGTCGTCATTGGCAATTTCGAACAGCAGTGCGTCACTGGCGGGAACGGATAGCCAGGCATTTTCCTGAAATTCTGATTCGAGCTGTCCCGGTCCCCATCCGGCATAACCAAGAGCCAAAATGGATTGCGCAGGTCCGTCTCCACTGGCGAGGTCGCGCAGGACCTTGACGGTTGCCGTCAAACCGACCTTCTCGTCCACAAACAGGGTTTCGGAGTGCTGGTAGTCGCTCGAATGCAGAACAAAGCCGCGCTGGTTTTCGACGGGTCCACCGAAATGTACGGCGATATCCTGTGATTTCTCGTCCGTCGGAATATCCAGTTCGTCCAGAAGTTCGTGAAAATCGATGGAATCCAGCGTCTTATTGATAACGATCCCCATTGCGCCTTCAGCATTGTGGGCACACACATAGATGACCGAGCGTTCAAAACGCGGGTCACTCATTGCGGGCATGGCGAGCAAGACCTGGCCGACAAAGCTGCTCTCTTCAGTGTTATCCGCGGTGGTCATCTAATTCCCTCATTTGTGGGCCGTTCTGAACAATTCTACGACACGCGATTGTGAGGCCGCTTGAGCGGTGGGGCAGTATATTCGGGACAAAGTTTTCCTATATATCAAGCATTCACTTATATTCGTTGGACTGCCGGGTGGTGGTCGGAGCCTCATAGCAATGATAGCGCAAATCCTTGGTTTCAAACGTCTTGCTGCGATTGTAATCGCGTTTCAGGCCATTTTATGGCCGGTGATGGCCTCTGGCGATGCCGCGACGGACTGGATTGACGGCCCCAAGGCCGATGTGCGGCTTATTTCTGCAACAACGGCTGTTGGTGACCTCGACAAGATCCCGTTGGGCATTGAAGTGCGCCTCGATGACGGTTGGAAGACCTACTGGCGTTCCCCCGGTGACGCCGGAATCCCGCCATTTGTGGAATGGGACGGGAGCACCAATCTCTCGGTTGCCAACTTCCAGTGGCCTGCCCCGGTGCGTTTCAACTACTACGATCTTGAGACCTTCGGTTACGAGAAGACGGTTGTCTTCCCGGTTGAGGCGCAGGTCGCCAACACCGGCGAAGCGGTAAACCTGCGCGCGCGCATTGATCTGCTGATTTGTGATGACGTTTGTATTCCCCATAGCTTCAATGCTGCGCTCGATTTGCCTGCCGGACCCGCAAGCCCGAGCGCGTATGTCAATCTGATCAACCAGTTTCAGAATCAGGTTCCTGGTGATGGGAGCCGCGCAGGACTTGCTTTTGAGGGTGCTGACGTTTCCGGACCGGCTGCAAAACCTCTTATCCGGGCCGCTTTCCGGGCCGAGACACCTTTCCAGAAGCCGGATCTGCTCGTTGAAGGTCATGAAGACGCTGTGTTCTCGAAACCGAGTTTTGAGTTTCACGATGGCGGGCATCTGGTGCTTGCCTCGGTTGCTGCCGAAGACATTTTTGGTGAAGGCGCACCGGTTGATCTGAAAAGTGATCCAGTTGTTTTCACCCTGATTGATGGCCCCCGCAGCATCGAATCCCACGCTGTGCCGACGCTTGACGGGCTGGCCAATGTCGATGTGGGCAGTTTGGCGGGGTCAACTCTGCTCTCGATTATGGGTTTGGCGCTTATCGGCGGTCTGATCCTGAACCTGATGCCCTGCGTCTTGCCGGTGATCTCGATCAAGCTGCTATCGGTGGTCAGCCATGCGGGTGGTGACCCGCGTGAAGTGCGCCTCGGTTTTCTTGCGACGACAGCGGGCATCATCGTGTCCTTCCTCGCGTTGGCCAGCCTGGCCGTCGGCGTGAAGTCTGCAGGCCTCGCGGTTGGCTGGGGGATTCAGTTTCAGCAGCCGCTTTTCGTGATTGCGCTGGTTATTATCCTGACGCTGTTTGCGGCAAACATGTGGGGTCTGTTTGAAGTCCGTCTTCCCGGGCGGGTATCGGATGCCGCTGTGTCGGCGGGCAACAGTCATTCTTTGGGCGGTCAGTTCTTTCAGGGTGCCTTTGCGACAGTGCTGGCGACACCTTGCACGGCTCCGTTTCTGGGGACGTCGATCGGGTTTGCCCTGAGCCGGGGCCCGCTGGAGATTTATGCGATTTTCGCGGCGCTGGGCGTCGGTATGGCTCTGCCGTTCATTCTTGTTTCGCTATTCCCGGCGCTGGCCACCAAGTTGCCGCGCCCCGGGCCGTGGATGAACAACCTGAAGAAGGTTTTGGCGCTTGCTCTGATCGCAACGGCTGTCTGGTTGCTGTCGGTGATGGCGGTCCAGGTTTCGCTTGAGGGTGCCGTTGTGGTGGGGCTTTTGATGGCCGCGATCTTCGTCATCTTCGCCATTCGTGCGCGGGGGGACCTGAACGAATCCAGCCCCAAGGCCACGGCTGCGATAGTCGTGGCGTCTGTGCTGGCCTTTGCCGTGCCAGCGGTGCTGCCAGCGATCGGTATTGGTGTGCAGGACCGGTCGCAGGTTGCGGCGGCTGATACGGTTTGGGTGCCGTTTGATCAAGCCGCAATTCCCGGCCTGGTCGCGGAAGGCAAGGTTGTCTTTGTGGATGTGACTGCGGATTGGTGCATCACCTGTCAGGTGAACAAAAAACGCGTCCTCGACACCGCAGATATCATTGCGGCCTTCGAACAGGGCGATGTGATACGCATGCGTGCGGATTGGACCAAGCCGAGTAACGAAATCGCCAATTATCTGGCTTCCTTCAGTCGCTTCGGGATCCCGTTCAATGTGATTTATGGACCCAAATCGCCCCAAGGTGTGGTGCTGCCCGAGCTTCTGTCGGATGACTCTGTGTATGAAGGACTGGCCGCAGCCGGAATGACCCGGGCGGTCGCTGGCCGCTAATCGTTTATCTGTCATGACGGACTGGAATCTTTTCCGATTCCGTCTATGTTCCATGACTGAACCAACACGACATTCACCCGACCAAGGAGGGCAACATGGCTATCAATTCAGGTGACAAGATTCCGTCAGGCGCACTGGCACACAAGACAGCTGACGGCATTGATCAGGTTTCAACAGACGATCTGTTCGGCGGCAAGACCGTTGTTTTGTTCTCTGTCCCGGGTGCCTTCACACCGACCTGTTCGGCCCAGCATCTTCCTGGTTTCGTCCAGAAGGCCGGGGATCTCAAGGCAAAGGGCGTGGATACGATTGCCTGCATGGCCGTCAATGATCCCTTCGTCATGGAGGCCTGGGGCAAGGACCAGAATGTTGGGGACAATGTCATGATGCTGGCGGATGGCTCTGCGGCCTTCACCAAGCAGCTCGGTATGGAACTTGATCTTGTGGATCGTGGCCTCGGCGTGCGCAGTCAGCGTTTCGCGATGATCGTTCAGGATGGCACGGTCAAGGAAGTCCTGCTCGATGAAGCCGGCGCCTTCGAGAAGAGCTCAGCCGAAAGCGTGCTCGAGCACCTCTAGGCTTTGTGCTGTATCAGAATTGGAAACGGGGGCTTCGGCCCCCGTTTTTTTATCCCAGTGAGGTGATGCCCATTCGGGCAAGCTCGTCTGCGCGTTCGTTCTCCGGATGTCCTGCATGGCCCTTAACCCAGTGCCAGGTTACGTCGTGGCGGGAGAGGGCGGCTTGAAGACGTTTCCACAAATCCACATTTTTGACGGGCTTTTTGGCCGCTGTTTTCCAGCCATTGCGCTCCCAGTTGAAAATCCACTTGGTGATTCCGTCTTTCACATAGGTTGAGTCGGTATGCAGGTCGACCTTTGAAGGTGCTTTCAGCTCTTCGAGGGCTGAAATTGCAGCCATCAACTCCATACGGTTGTTCGTGGTCTCGAATTCTCCGCCGGACAATTCTTTCTCATGCGCGCCGGACCGGAGGAGGGCTCCCCAGCCGCCCGGTCCCGGATTGCCTGAGCAGGCCCCGTCGGTAAAAATCTCTACATGAGTCATATCGTCTATCCGTTGAGGTCTTCGTAGGAAATTCCGTAGGCACCCGGGCCGTCGACCTGCTGGTGAAACCGCAGGCGATCAAGGAACTGGCGCGGGTCTTTGGGGCGCACAAAAGCGGCTTCATCGTGGTTGAGCCAGTCGTAGAGCCGCGTCAGCAGGAAACGAAGGGCAGCACCCCGCGCCAACTGCGGCAAAGCGTCATATTCGGCGCGCGACAAGGGTCGCACCGCGGCGTAGCCACGCAGAAGTGCGCGCGCTTTGGTGATGTTCAGGCTCGCGTCAGCTTCGAAGCACCACGCGTTGATGCAAATCGCAATGTCGTAGGCCAGCGCATCGTTGCAGGCGAAGTAGAAGTCGATCAGGCCAGACAGGCGATCCCCGAGGAAAAACACGTTATCGGGGAACAGGTCAGCATGGATCACGCCCTGGGGAAGGTCCAGGGGCCAGTTGGCGCTGATATGGTCCAGTTCACCCACGATCATGTCGGATAGTCCTGGTGTGACCTCATCGGCACGATCACGGGTCGCTGCGACCAGTTTTTCCCAGCCGCTCACCGACATGTTGTTGTCCCGATGGCCTTCGAAACTGGCACCGGTCAGGTGCAGATGTGCCATGGCGGCGCCAAGTTCTGCGCAATGCAGCGGGGTGGCCTTGCGCGGCCACATGCCCGAAAGAAATGAAACAATCGCGGCTGGCCGACCACTGAGTTCACGCAGCGCGGCGCCATCACGACCGTGGATTGGTGTGGGGCAGGACAAGCCGTTTTCTGCCAGATGGTCCATCAACCCAAGAAAGTACGGCAGCTCATCGGGGCGTACGCGCTTTTCGTAGAGTGTGAGGATGTAGTTTTTGGGCTCTGCTTCGGCGCTGGTCACCGTCTGCAGCAGGTAGTTCGAATTCTCGACACCCTCGGCGATCCCTTTGAAAGAAACGACTTCACCAATGTCATAGTCGAGCAGAAAACTGCGCAACTCATCATCAGAAACTTCTGTGTAGACCGCCATAATCGTTCAATCCGTCAGGGCACGGGGCAGTTTGAACTGGATATTCTCTTCACGCAGCGTGACCGGCTCAATGGTCACATCAAAGCGATCACTGCAGGCAGCGATGAACTCTTCGACGAGGGTTTCAGGTGCCGAGGCGCCCGCGGTGAGGCCCAATGTCCGGCACTCGGAAAAGCGGTTCCAGTCCATCATGCTCGCACGCTCGACAAGGGCCGCGTCCTTGCTGCCCGCCCGCAACGCGACCTCGACCAGCCGGTTTGAATTCGACGAATTGGGTGCGCCAATGACGATGACGGCATCGCACCGTTCTGCGATCACTTTGACGGCTTCCTGACGATTGGTCGTTGCGTAGCAGATGTCTTCCGATCCGGGTTCCGCGATGTCAGGGAATCTTACGCGCAGGGCCGCAACGATGGCGGCCGTGTCGTCGACCGACAGGGTCGTTTGCGTTACGTAGGAGAGCAAGGTTCCTGGTGCGATATCCAGTTTTGCGACGTCTTCCTCGGTTTCAACGAGCGTCATCGCGCCGTCGGGTAGCTGCCCCATAGTGCCGATGACCTCCGGATGACCTTCATGGCCGATCAGCAGGATGTGGTGGCCGCTGCGTTGCTGGTGCTGGGCCTGATTGTGGACCTTGCTGACCAGTGGGCAGGTCGCGTCGAGATAGAACAATTCCCGGCGTTTTGCTTCGGCGGGGACCGATTTCGGAACCCCATGTGCCGAGAAGATCACTTTGGCGCCTTCGGGAACTTCGTCCAGTTCATCGACAAAGACAGCGCCCTTGCGTTCAAGACTCTCGACCACGAATCGATTGTGCACGATCTCGTGGCGCACATAGATCGGCTTGCCGAAACGCTCAAGCGCCTGTTCCACGATCTGGATGGCGCGATCAACGCCGGCGCAGAAGCCGCGTGGTTGTGCGAGCAGAATAGTGAGTTCGGGCTTTGTCATGACGTTGAGGGTCCGCAAACTGGTCGAAAGTTGCAACCGGCCTTGTTCTCGGCCTGCCGCTCTCGTAAGGTTTTCCAGCGGTTGTGTGCCGCATGCACGTAATATCGTAGCGCCGCTGCCCGGCGCAAGGAAAGCCGGGCCGAACATAGTGAACAGTCACGGAGAGAAATGATGACCGACCCGGTGATCGCCCAGAAAGAACCGATTGCAGTGGACGTCATTCCGGGCCGCAAATACTGGTGGTGCGTGTGTGGCAAGAGCCAGAAACAGCCATTCTGTGACAGTGCCCACAAGGGGACCGATTTCCAGCCGGTCATGTTTGAATCCGAGACGGCGCAGACGATCTATTTCTGTTGCTGCAAGCAGACCGATGACAAGCCGTTTTGTGACGGCACCCACAACACCCTCTAGGGGCGTGTGACATACCGATGATGTTTCGAACACCCGGAAGAACCGGCGCAGGTTTTGCCCTGATTGCTCTGCTTGTGCTGGCGGCCTGCCAGCGTGGGCCGGAGAAGCCGCCACCGGCATGTCCGGTGATTGCGATTGTTGAGGATACGGCCGAGTTGACGCTCTTTACGCCGGGCCCGGGCCGCGACCTGATCGATGTGACCCTCGAAGCAAAAGTCGCGGAGTTCGGCGGCTTCTGCAATACCGACATTGATGAGGATGAGGGAACAGGTGAGGTTAAGGTTGATCTGGAAGTCCTGTTCCAGGCGACCCGTGGGCCTGCTAGCATATCGCGCACCGCGAAGGTGTCCTATTTCATCGCCATCGCAGACCGGAACGAGAATATTCTCGCCCGGGAGACGTTTGAGTCCGAAGTCGAATTCGAAGGAAACCGAAACCGCATCGCTTATGTCGAGGAGTTGAAGCAAAAAATTCCGCTCAAGGCAGGCAAGCTTGGGGATGACTTCAAAATTTTCATCGGCTTCCAGTTGAACGACGAACAGCTCAAATACAATCGCAACAAGCTCGGTCGTTAATCCACAAGAGTCGCGGTTGACTCTCTGTGGCGCTCGCCTAGTGTCATAGGGCGCTACGGACCGAGTCGTTGCGCGATGTTGAAGTCGAAGTACATGTCATACGACCCCAGCGGGAGAGATTGTCCGCATCGTGATGGACGACGCCGAAGGAGCAACCGCCCCGGAAACTCTCAGGCACCCAGGACCGCAAGGGGGATGACACTCTGGAAAGCAGGTTTGGTGTGAATGCACCTTACCTCACCGAAGGCGAAAGCCCGATGTCTTGTCGGGTGAATCTCTCAGGTCTGACGACAGAGTGGGGCAGGTGGCGCACAGCGGGTGCGGCACGGCCCTCGGTCGGATCTGGAGTGTGGAATGGCGACTGCCAAGCCTGATACGGACCTTCTCAAGACCCCTCTCCATGACCTGCACGTCGCCCATGGCGCACGCATGGTGCCGTTTGCGGGCTATGCGATGCCGGTGCAGTACCCCAGCGGCATCATCACCGAGCACAAGCACACGCGCAGTGCGGCAGGTTTGTTCGATGTCTCCCATATGGGGCAGGCAATACTGCGTGGGGCCGATGTCGCCGCCAGCTTTGAAAAACTGGTGCCCGGTGATATCGCGGGGCTCAATATCGGCCAGATGCGTTACACGCTGCTTTTGAACGAGGCGGGCGGTATCCGTGATGATCTGATGGCCACGCGTATCGATGAGGACGGCCGTTTTGCGCTGTTTCTTGTCGTCAACGCCGCCTGCAAGGGCGCAGACTTCGCCCATATTGCCACGTCGCTGGCGGGTGAGGCCGAGCTAGAGATTCTAGAGGACCGCGCGCTTCTGGCGCTTCAGGGGCCGCAAGCCGAGGCGGTCCTTGCGGCGTTGGTCCCGGACTGCTGTGACCTGGTGTTTCTCGAAGGTCGCGATATGAACATCGACGGTGCTCCGGCCTTTGTCACCCGTTCCGGCTACACAGGCGAAGACGGCTTTGAAATTTCACTGACCGCCGATGCGGCCTCCGCATTTGCCGAAAAACTGCTGTCCCATGAGGCTGTTGCGCCGATTGGGCTGGGGGCCCGGGATTCCCTTCGCCTGGAAGCCGGACTTTGTCTATATGGCCATGACATCGATGAGGCGACCACGCCCGTTGAGGCGGGTTTGACCTGGGTCGTTGGCAATCGCCGCCGGGAGAGCGCTGATTTTCCCGGTGCAGATACGATCCTCGGGCAAATAGCTGATGGTGCGTCACGCAAGCGGGTTGGGTTGCTACCCGAAGGGCGTGCGCCGGTCCGGGAAGGGGCACCTGTTCAGGACGGCGATGGTCACTCCATCGGCTCAGTCACCAGTGGCGGATTTGCCCCCGGCCTCGAGAAGCCGATTGCAATGGGATATGTCACGACAGATCACGCGGCCCCCGGGACATCGGTACAGATTGAATTGCGTGGACGGAGCGTGGCTGCCGAAGTGGTCGCCATGCCGTTCGTGAAACCCAACTACAAGCGTTCCTAGAAAAGAAGGAGAACCTCCCATGGCAGACCGGAAATACACCGAAGATAATGAATGGGTTGAAGTTGATGGTGAGAATGGTGTGATCGGCATTTCCGACTATGCGCAGGAACAACTCGGCGATGTCGTGTTTGTGGAATTGCCGTCTGTCGGGAAAGTTCTCGATCAGCGTGATGAAGCTGCGGTGGTTGAATCGGTGAAGGCCGCGGCTGAGGTCTATACGCCGGTCAGCGGCGAAGTCATTGAGGTCAATGAAGAGCTCAACAATGATCCTTCACTGGTGAACACCGATGCCTTTGGGGAGGGGTGGTTTGCCAAGTTGAAACTGACAGACCCGACCGAACTTGAGGACCTGATGGATGAAGGGGCCTACAAAACCTTCCTCGCGGGCCTGAGCTGATATGCGCTATCTCCCCCTGACCGATACCGACCGGTCGGCCATGTTGTCCGAGATCGGTGTTTCATCTGTCGATGATTTGTTCGTTGATGTGCCCCTGGCG
>Ga0115567_10000111_pt1 | contig 77106 bp, 83 predicted proteins | sample COGITO_mtgs_1204_2_FD_88679 | JGI IMG/M metagenome (GOLD analysis project Ga0115567, IMG submission 88679) | Pelagic marine microbial communities from North Sea - COGITO_mtgs_120412 | ecosystem: Environmental > Aquatic > Marine > Epipelagic | place: Germany:Helgoland, sampling site Kabeltonne...
ACTGCTTCCAATTATAGTGGTGACAATCAAAATTGGATGGTTTCCCAAGGTTCAAACAATTACATATATATCGCAAACAATAAAGGTTTATTGGAATTTAATGGTGCCGAATGGAACACTTATTCTTCACCAAACGTCACATCGCAATTAAGTATAGAACAATTAAGGTTTTACGTAACAGGATCCAATTTATTTACCAATACAGATTATATAGGTTACAGCCCAGAAGTGAACATTAGAAACACTTTTTCCAATGCAGATACCGGTTATCCAGATGCTTTAAGTTTAACATTTGGAGTAAGAGTCACATTTTAATTATTAAAACAAGATATTATTAAAACAAATTTATATTACAGTCACGCGTTTAGACTCCTAATGATGTGTTTTGGCCTCTTGTTGACGCTGACCTCCTGTGAGGATTATTTAGAAGAGCAACTAAGCACCTTGATTGATTCCGATTATATTTATACAACCGAAGAAGGCTTGAAATCTGGAGTCGTGAGTCTCTATAAATTCAACAGAGATCGATATGATAACAATGTTGAAGACTTTATGGGCACCGTTTTAATGTCCTCAAGAAGCGACCTGGCCTTTAGTAGAACGGGTTATACCGGGTTAAAGGGACGCTATCATTATGGTATACCGATTGGCAGAAACTTATTTAATCGCTGCAGAAGCTATAATGAGATCTTCGGGAGATCCCTTACCCTACATTAATGCGATAAGATCAAGAGCTGGGGCAGCGCCTGTAACTACTGTTACCCAACAAACAATTTTAGATGAACGGGCCCGTGAATTGGCATTTGAAGGGCAGCGTTGGTTTACTTTAAAAAGAATGGGGCAAAGTGTAATCAATGATCAAATTACCAGCTATGCGGGTGATGGGGAATATTTTCCGGTTAATCTTGGGGAAAAAGACCCGCGTACCAATTGGCAACCGCATTACATCAACTTTCCCATTGCGCAGATAGATTTAGATCTTTTAGGGCCTAACTATCCACAAAACGATGGGTATTAATTCCGTAATAATTTAGGGATTTGTAGGTGTTATATAAATAAAAAGGGTAATTTAAAGGGAGCGATCTATTATGGGTATTCCGTTTTTATAAAGTTTAAACTATGCGTATTTTATCGGTTGTATTCGTCTTATTAATTTTAAATTCGTGTAATCCTAAGGTTCAAAAAACGATGCTGGTTGCAAAAAATGAAGTCATTGCCCACCGTGGTGCATGGAAAGCCAAAAACCTTCCAGAAAACTCTATTGCTGCTCTCAAACATGCCATAGCGTTAAATTGTGCTGGCAGTGAATTTGATGTGCGCATGACCTCAGATCACGTGCTTGTTGTCACACATGATCCCACCTATAGAGACTTGGTAGTTGAAGAAACAACTTATGCTGAATTGTCCAAGATAAAACTCGACAATGGAGAAATCCTTCCAAAATTGGAGGATATGCTGCACGCTGGTATGGAGAATAACACCACCACAGGACTAGTTTGCGAAATAAAACCTTCAAAAATTGAGGGTCATAATCTTGAAATTACCAATAAGACTATAGCACTTGTTAAAGCACTAAAGGCAGAAGCCTACTTATCTTATTATATCAGTTTTAGCTATGAGATCATTAAGCAGGTTAAAAAATTGCAACCAAATGCGAAAGTGTTGTATTTGGATGGTTCTAAATCTCCGGAAGCTCTAAAAATAGATGGTATCGATGGCTTGGATTATGCCATAAATAAATTCAAGAGAAATCCGCAATGGATTCAGGAGGCCAAGGATCGCGAGCTAATTTTGAATGCGTGGACAGTAAATGAACCTTATGATATCGATTGGCTCTTGGATAATGGTTTTGATTACATTACTACCAATGAGCCAGAATTGGTTTTTGAGAGCATAAAGCACAGGTCTAAAAAAGAGGACTGGAAGTTGGTCTGGCAAGATGAATTTGACTATTCCGGTAAGCCAGATCCAGCAAAATGGACTTATGATTATGGATTTATTGCCAACCAAGAAAAACAATATTACACCGATAGTTTAAAAAACGCTAGGGTTGAAAAAGGCCATTTAATCATTGAAGCTCACAAAGAACCCTTGGCAAATAAAGATTTTGAAAATCCGGAGGTTAAAAATTGGGCAAAATATAAAGCAGAAATTGATTCAGCACAATATTCTTCAGCAAGAATAAAAACCGAAGGTCTGGCAGCATGGCAATATGGACGTATTGAAGTCAGTGCTAAACTTCCAAAGGGGCGGGGCATGTGGCCTGCCATTTGGATGTTGGGCGAAAACAGAAAAAAGATCGGTTGGCCTGAAAGTGGCGAAATCGACATCATGGAGCATGTGGGCTATGACAACGATACCATACACGGAACCATTCATACCAAAGCCTATAACCATATGAAAGGCACTCAAAAAGGCAAGAAAATTTTTATTGATGAACCCAACGACGCGTTTCATGTTTTTGCACTAGAATGGAGCCCTGAAAAAATGGATTTTATGTTAGATGGTGTAATTTACAACCACATAGAAAACGAACATAAAACAACTGCAGAGTGGCCTTTCGATCAAAAATTCTATCTTATTCTTAATGTTGCAGTGGGTGGCATGTGGGGTGGGAGACAGGGAATTGACGAGTCCATTTTCCCACAGCATATGCTAGTGGATTATGTTAGAGTTTACCAAAAAGAATATTGATATGAAACTAGGTTTTTTGTTATTGGTCACCATGTTTTTCAGCATCACCAGCTGCAAAAGTCAGGCTATGAAAATTATGAGTTATAACATTCGTTTGGACCTGGCGTCCGATGGTGAGAATGCTTGGGCAAACCGAAAGGATTTTTTTAACGCACAATTACAGTTATTAGAACCTGATATTGTGGGCATGCAAGAGGTGAGGCCATCACAAATTAAGGACTTAAACACGAGCCTAATTGGTTATGCATACATTGGCAAAGGTCGTGATGGTGGCGGTGAAGGTGAGCATACCGCTATTTATTATAATGAAAAGAATGTAAAAGTGGAGCATGAAAACACCTTTTGGCTCTCAGAAACGCCTGAAAAAATGTCGATGGGTTGGGATGCTGCCTATCCAAGAATTTGCACTTACGGTTTATTTACCTATAAAGCTTCCAAACAAAAAGTATGGGTGTTCAATACACATTTAGACCACATTGGCCCAATGGCTCAAAAGGAAGGCATTAAACTCGTCTTGGAACAAATAAAAACGGTAAATGTGAAAAATTATCCTGTGGTTTTAATGGGTGATCTCAATTCCGAACCAGATAGCGAAGTTTATAAGAGCGTTATTGCAGTAATGAGCGATGCTAAGGAAATGGCAAAACTTCAGTTTGGGCCTAACGGTACCTTCAACGGGTTTCAATATGACGAGCCCGTTACTCGACGCATCGATTATATATTTTTATCGAACAATTCAAATCTTTCTGTTGAAAAATACGCTGTATTCTCAAGCTCAGTAGATTTTAAATTTCCTTCAGATCATTTTCCTGTTTTTGTAACCCTTCAAAAAAAGTAGTAATAATTTGAAAAAAAACTGAAACCCCCTAAGTTGCAGCGATCAAAGCTTCGGAAAAATAGAAATCAAGAAATTTGAGTGCAATTTTGTTGAGGCTAATAAAGGACGCAAATTATTTCAGAAAATGATTTAAGTCCCCGAAGTAAGACGCATTAGGCAATTTTTTTATAAAATTCTGAAACTATTTTTTTTAATGCTCTTATTCAATACGAACATAATTTTCAGAATAAATGCGATTGCCATCTTCGTCAATTTCGATTTGACTAAAGCTCTTATTGTTATAATCCAGTTCGTAGGTAAACTTCTTTTTTTCTTGAATAATTTTGGTCATCATTTCAGAACCATAATCGAGCACTTCAACTAGTTCGGTGCCTTCAATGTCGTAGCTGCCATAACCAAACCATTCCGTAGAGTCCAATGGTACGCTTTTACTCCACATTACTTTTGTAGGCGTGTATATTTTCACTTGTTTATAACCTTTGCTAAGATCAAAGGAATCGGTGACTTTATTGTCTACATAATTATAGTAGCCCACAAGTTCCCAAGCTCCTTCAAGATTCCTTTTGCTGTGTTCAGCATCGTCGGTGGTTTTGGTTGCAATTGATTTATCGGGCTTATGATTACAGGAGAACATCAACAGGCAAATTAGTGGCAACAATTGTAAAACTTTCATATGGTGGAGATTTAATTGTTAATGCTATCTTAAATTTACGAAAAAAACCGCAATAAAGCGGTTTCTATTTTGGATTTGTCACTAGAGGTTAGGCTATTGCGTTAAAAAATAGACGCCAGAGGCGATAACTGCCAAGACTAGAATTATTAAGGTTACAATTACCAATAATGAGGTTTTTTTTGTGGTGCCATCCTTTTGCAGAATGTAGTCACGACGTTTTTCATCTTCTTCTTTTACAAATTTCATGTGCTATTTTTTTAGTGGTTAATATAAACTGTTTTTTTATTCACGAATTCCATCATCCCTTCTTCTGAGAGTTCGCGTCCATAACCGGAAGCTTTAGTTCCTCCAAAAGGCAATCTGGGATCGGATTTTACCAATTCATTGATAAAAAAAGCACCATCGGCAATGTCTGAAACGTGCTCCATGGCATCATCAACGTCTTTAGTAAAGAGCATACTGCCCAGCCCGAATTTTGTATCGCTAAGCATTTCATAAGCTTCCTTCTTGTCCTTCACTTTTATGATAGCTGCGACGGGACCAAAAGTTTCTTCGGAAAATACGGGCATCTCTCGATGCACATCGACAATGATTGTGGGCTGGTAAAAAGCTTTTTTCCGTTTATTTCCAAAATGGATCTTTGCACCAGCTTTTAGAGATTGGTTTATTTGGTCTTCCAAAGTATCAGCCAAATCTGTTCGGGCCAATACCGTAAAATCCGTTTCATCCTCCATGGGATCGCCATATTTAAGGTGTTTAACTTTTTCTGTAAATCGCTCTAAAAATGTATCATATATAGAAGCTTCAACAATAAAACGTTTGGCGGCAATACAACTTTGTCCTGTGTTTTGCATTCTGGCGTTAACCATCGTCTCCAAATAGGTATCTAAATCGGCGTCAGCCAAAATAACACAACCATTATTTCCCCCAAGCTCCAAAACTGCTTTCTTTAAATTGCGACCTGCAATTTCGGCAATTCGCCTACCAGCTTTTTCACTGCCAGTTAAGGACACTGCTTTTACGCGATCATCCTCTAACAGTTTTTCAATTTGATCGTGATTGACCAATAAGGTTTGGAAACATCCTTCAGGATAACCTGCCTTTAAAAATAGGTCTTCAATAATCAATGCACAACCTGTTACGTTGCTCGCATGCTTGAGAAGGGCAGTATTACCTGCGGTTATGGTTGGGATTGCAAAGCGCATAACTTGCCAAAACGGATAGTTCCAAGGCATGATGGCCAAAATGGTGCCTAAAGGGTCATAACTAATAAAGCTCTCGCTAGCTTCTGTCTCAATTAATTGATCTGATAGAAATTGATCTGCATTCTTTCGATAAAAATCACACAAAAAAATACATTTTTCAATTTCTGCTCTACTTTGGGAAATTGGTTTTCCCATTTCCTTAGAAATAAGTGCGCTGTAGATTTCAAGTTGATCCGTCAGTACTTCAGCAAGTTTTTTTAACAGCTTTGCGCGTTCCTTAATAGGTTTATGTTTCCAGGTCTTAAAAACAGTATCGGCCAAATTTAATTTTGATTCTAATTGGTCTTCATCATATAACTCATAGGTGTGAATGGATTCCCCTTTATATGGGTTTATAGTAGTAATGGTATGTGACATAAGGCTTTGATTTAATGATGAAACAATGTAATTTTACAATAGGATTTCAGTTGACTCAAAAAAACAAAATAGTAACGCTTTTACCTTTTGTTTAAGTCAAGATTTAACGCAATTGAGTCAAGTAGTGCGACTAAAATAAGTGAACTTTGAGTGGAGCGCAAAGTATGTGCTTATAACAATTATAAATCAACTAAAATATTAAATAACATGGGAAAAGAAAGCAGTGCATTACTCGGAATTTTAGCAGGAACAGCAATTGGAGCAACTTTAGGAATATTGTTTGCACCGGATAAAGGTGTAAATACAAGAAACAAAATTGCGGAAGAAACTGCGCACGCTAAGGACAGAATTTCTGAAAAAGCGATTCATTTAAAAGACAATGTCGCTTCTACTTGGGCATCAAGTAAGGCCACATTGGATGAAAAGGTAGATTCTATCGTTTCGGACGCCAGTCATAAAGCAGATGACGTGATTTCAACTTTGGAACACAAATTGGCTGAATTGAAGGAAAAGAACAAAGATTTACAGAAGAATAAGAATTTTCAAAAAACTGTATAATATATGTCTGTTTTTAACTCAATAAGTGAAACAACAGATAAAGCAACTAGTATTGGCGAGAAGTATATAAAAGACACTCGCCAATATTATAAGCTAAAAGTTTTTCAACAATCAGCTTCCATGCTCTCAATGGTTACCAAATTGGTGATTGTAGGTGTGTTGGCGCTTTTTGCTATATTATTTTTTGCAATTGCGGGTGCCATTACAATAGGACATCATCTTGAAAATATGGCCTTTGGCTATCTTATTGTTGGGGGAATCTTAATTGTGTTGACCTTAATTGCTTATTCGTTGGGCTCTCTTATTGACGGAAAAATACTTAGAAAATTATCTAAAAAATTCTTTGGAAATGATTAGAACGGAATACACGAATTTTGAAGACCTAGAACACGATTTAAAACGTTTAAAGTTGGAACGCAACATTGCGATTGAAGAGTTGAAGATGGTAAAAAGCGATTATGCAGAAGCGCTAACCCCTCTTAATTGGATTCAAACAGGCATTAGTTTCGCTGGTAAATACGGATTGTTTGTTTTGTTAAAAAGAATTTTTAAATAATATTGACATTATTACCACAAAAAAAAGCAATATTTTTTAATATTGCTTTTTTTTTTATGCTTTATTTAAACAGCTATTTTCTCCAATACTACATTTTTTAGTACTTTCTTTCTGAATTCATTTGGGGTAATACTATATTTTTCCTTAAAAATTTTAGAAAAGTAGCTCCTACTTGTAAATCCTATGGAGTAGACCACTTCAGAGATATTCAAATCGGCTTTAATTAATAAGTCCCTCGCTCTTTCTAAGCGAATATGTCTTACATATTCCGTTACGGTTCGTGTATATAGAAATTTAAATCCTTCTTGTAACTTCGCTTGTGATAAGCCCGATTCAGTAGATAATTGATCCAAGGAATAGTCAAATGAAGGATCTTTGATAATGGTATTCCCTAAAATTCTTATTTGCTTTAATTCGCGCTGCGAAAGAGAAGTGGGGAGCGGCACTCCTTGAAAGAACTTGTTATGTTGTTGCATGTGAAACGACAAGATCTCATAAACCAAGGCCTCAATTTTCAAGGTCTTCACCATGCCCTTGCCCTTGATTTTTTTTATTTTTTTTACAAAATCACCAATTTTTAGGTTCAAGCTCCCATGATGCGCAAACCGATGCTCGTGATCGGTATCTACAAAAACCTCATGTAAGCGCTTGTTAAGGGTAGCAACATTGGTGGTTCTCTTCTTTAGGAAGTCTTTACGCTCAATCTGGATTAAGTTGATTTCCAAGTCTTCACCGATTGGAAAATGTATAAAATTTTCACCTCCTTTTTTATTGGTAAAAATTAAGGAGTGAAATTGATCTACCTTCTTTTCATCGTTGTTTATTCCAAAACGATGTGTAAAAAAGCCATTAAGATTATATAAAAAGCGCAAGGGATTATAACCGTTGGCTTTCGTTTTTATAATAACGTCTTCAAAAAATCTGATCTCAAAATTAAAGAGTTCCACACCCCAATCAAAAGGCATGTAGGTGATTTTACCTTTGGCAATGTGATTGTCTACAGTGAGGTATGATCTGTTCCAATCTGTGATGAGGTCACCACCAATACTATTGAAAATTTGCTCTAGGCTATTTTTGGCCTCGTCTGGGACAATATTAATTTCTATCATTACAGTTAAAGTCTAATTAAGGTTTTTAGGAAACATTCTCTACTGCCTTTAAACAGTGTATTTCCTTGCGATAATCATTTGGGGTTACATGATACTTTTCTTTAAATATTTTAGAAAAATAGCTTCTACTTGTAAACCCTATGGAGTAAACAATTTCACTAATGTTTAAGTCGGAATTGCTAATGAGTTCTCGTGACTCTTCCAAACGCACATGTCTAATATATTCGGTAACTGTTTTCGCATATAAAAACTTAAATCCTTCCTGCAATTTAGCCTGTGACATTGCAGACACTTTAGAAATTGCACTTAAACTATAATCTTTGCTGGGTTCGGCCACAATTTTCTCGGCCTGTCTTCTTATGGATTTTAATTCATTTTTAGACAAATTCACCAAATGTTTAATATTATTCTCGGAATTTTTATGCTGTTCAATAAATTTAGAAAATAATTGATAAACTTCACCTTCCAATTGCAGGGTTCTAATCATGCCCTCTGCATCTCTATTTTGAATGCGCTCCACATGATCTGCCATTTTGAGATCAATGGTACCGTAATAGGTAAAGTTTTGTTTCGTATGTGGGTTTACAAAAATTTCATTTAGGCTGTGACTGAGGTGATCAACGTTATTATTGCGTTTCTTTAAAAAACGCGATCTAATGATTTGAATATTGCAAATTTCAATATGGGCGTCTTTTGGATACAGCGAAACATGCGCTAATGATTCTTCGCCCCCAGCATATATGGAAGAATGGTATTGCTTTAAGGTTTTAAAGTTTTCTTCATTTTTAAAGCGATGCTTAAAATATCCATTTAAACAGTAGGTAAAATGCAAGGGACTATGTGAAGTGGTATCACTAACTATAGTAACATCGTCAAAGAAAATAAGATTAAGCTCGACCAAACTTACGCCCCAATTGAAGTCAAAGAATCTCATACAGCCCTTGGCTAAATCGTTATCAATATTGAGTACGGATTCTCCCCATTTTTCGGTAAGATCGCCTCCTAAGTGCTTCTGGATAACCAAAATTGATTTCTTGAGTGTTTTTTCTTTTATTTTTATAGTGATCATTTAGTTAATTTAATCTAAAAGTATATACTTATATTTTACAGTACCCAGATGTTTATAATTATTACTTCCCGAAGATAGACTATTTATATCCATACGCTTAGAAAGTTGATTTTCATCAAAGTGACTCAACAATTTTTCTGAAAATAATACATATTCATTATTTTTAATACCATTTTTTAATAGGCGATGGGCGATAATGACATCCTCCCCCATAAGTTTAATTTGGTTTCCAATTTGCACCGCTTCCACATGATTGCCATAATGCAAAATAATCTTTAAGCCCAACATGTGATGAATGTTGGCACTATCCTCATCATTAACATTTTTTTTGTAGAGCAGGTTTATCTGTTTATAAAACTCACTGTGAAAATGGCGACATTGTTCCAATAAATCGTCAAAAGAGGGCAGCTCGCCATAGCGGTAAAATAATATGGCATCTCCTTCTATTTCAGAGATTTTTAGATCAATGGTATTTGCGTATATGATTTTGTTCAAAAGTGAAGACACGACCTTGTGACTAAGATCAGAGTTGGTCTCACTCATAAATTGAGTAAAACCGCTGATATCTGGAATACAGATCAAGGTGGGTTTGTTTATCATATTGATTAATTGGTTTAACAAAAATAGGATATTTATCTTTGAGTTTGAATTTAAAACAAAATGACAGGTTTTTATGTAAAAAACTGTTTAACAGCATATTACAATGTTTATGTTCAAATAAGTTAAAATAAATTTCTATAGAGCACCTTCGGGCGTACGTTTTATCAGCTAATTCACGCTTTATTTTTGTTTTTACGATTTTTATTTTATCCCCTAGTCTCTCATTTCTCAAACAATGTGTTTTGAGTTAAATATGGTTTAGATAAAGCACGATGTTTGGGGTATTAGTAACTATTTTTACCTTGTATTATCATTTCAATGGTAATCACTTCTTATTATCATAAGAAGATTGGTTGGTTAACCTCAGCAATGAAATATTTGCTGGGGTTTTTTTGTCCAATTTCTTTATTTATATACTAATATGTTTAACGTCTTCAAACTCTAAGTTTTTTAGTTCTACTCATAATTGTATGCTTATGCAAACCAAAAAGAAACAACTCGCCTTATTAACTCAAATAGACAGCAATCCTTCAGAAGCCTTAAAAGCTTTGGATTTGGTATATATGAACGACTCTGAACTATCGATTCTTCGTAAGAAATTTAAAGACGATTTTATATATACTCACGGAGAAAAAAAAATTCAAAAGAAAAAAGATTTGGAGCGTATCAAGGCTTTGGTGATTCCACCTGCTTGGGAAGATGTGAGAATTAGCCATATTGAAAATGGCCATTTACAAGCCACAGGTCGTGATGCCAAACTGAGAAAGCAATATCGATACCACAGCTTATGGAACAAAATAAAAAATCAGACCAAATTTTTGAAGATGGGCGAGTTCGGAGTGGCCCTACCAAGCATAAGAGCGCGCGTTGAGAAAGACATGAAGCAGAAACAATGGCATAAGGAGAAGGTCATTGCCCTAATTGTTAAATTAATGGAGGAGACTCACATTAGAATTGGTAATGATTATTATGCTAAAAACAATAAGAGTTACGGACTTACCACATTAAGGGATAAACACGTCCATGTGTTTAAGGACAAACTTCGATTTGAATTTGTAGGAAAAAAGGGCAAAGAACATAAGGTGACCTTAAAGAATAAAAAACTCATCAAGTTGGTTACTCAATGTGAGGACATCCCTGGCTGGGAGCTTTTCCAGTTTTACGATGAATCTGGTAACAAACATAGAATTACCAGTTCCATGGTAAATGAGTATTTACATGATATTACAGGACTTCATTTTACAGCCAAGTATTTTAGAACTTGGGCAGCGTCAGTAGTGTTTTTGGAAACCCTCACGCATCTTGATCCACCTGAAAACGGAAAACAACGAAAGGAGAATTTATTAGTGGGTTTCGATGCTTCAGCAAAAGCCTTGGGCAACACACGAAATGTGTGTCGTAAATATTATGTGCACCCTGTCCTGGTGCAGTCTTACGAACAAGGTAAGTTACTGTCACAGGTTGATAAATTGAAAAAATCTCACGGGAGCACTGCTCACTTTACGAGGACTGAACACTGTTTTCTGAAACTTGCGCAATCTTTCACACCAACTTTAGAAGTTTAGTTAAATGAATCTTAAAGAATTGATTGGGTTAATGTTTGGAGCAATTAGATTAAGCCTTATTTATTGAATGTAGTAATTTAGATTTAAGCTTAGTATCGTACTAATTGCTTAAAGATGTAAACCAACATGCATCGTTAAAATAAAATGTTGACAACAAAAACCAAATAATATTATGAGTACTTACACCGATGAAGTAGGAAAAAAATTAAATGCCCTACTAGAAAAAACATACGACGCAGAAAAAGGATTTAAGAACGCAGCTGAAAATATTGATCATCCTGCCTTAAAAACGTATTTCAACCAGAAAGCACAAGAACGTTACAATTTTGGACATGAATTAAAAACTGAAATTAAATCATTTGGGCAAGAAATACATAAGGGTGGTAGCGTTGCTGGTTCTGCTCACAGGGCTTGGATGAATGTAAAAGCTGTCTTTTCAAGTGATAATGAAGAATCTATGTTAGAAGAAGCGATCACGGGAGAGAAGGCTTCCGTAGACGAGTATAATGATGTGTTGGCTGAAACGAGCTTACCTGCTAGCACAAAATCCATTTTAACCTCCCAAAAACAGACGATCGAAACTGGATTGGGTAAAATAAAAACGTTGGAAGATTTAAAAGATTAATTGGCATTTCATTCAATAATCTTCAAAAAAGGACGCGTTTAGCGTCCTTTTTTTATTTAAAAGATCCACAAGTTATTGTATCCGTTCAATACAATTGCTTTTGCGTCAAGTAAGACCGTTAAAATTTAGTTAATTGAAGAAAATGTTAAGTTATATGTTTTATAAATTATCAAGCATTACTAGTAGGGACGTTATCGAACAGGAATTCGATAAAAAATTTAATTTTCCAAATTTATATAAGCCAAGGTCCATCATCAATGGTCTCAAAGAGTCAACGATTTCCGTTATTACCAATCAAAATCCAAATCAAATTAATCATGCCATTTGGGGGCTATTGCCCGAAAATTTTGATGATGACTGGAAATCGTATCAAAATATCAATAACACGCTCAACTTAAACCTGGCCAAAGTGGAGGCATCTGATGCGCTTTTTTATAATCCGCTCAACACGAATCGCTGTATTATCTTAGTGTCTGGTTTTTTCACCTCCAAACTTTATAAAGGAAAATTGTTTCCGCACCACGTGCATCTCAAGGATCATAAACCATTTGGCATTGCTGGTGTCTTTAATTCTTTGGAAGATGGGTTTATCACCTGCGCGCTTTTGGTAACCAAGACTGGTAAGTCCTTTGATGAAATCCCCAACTTGAGCAAAAACAAACCCCTAATATTTAAAAAGGAGGATTTTCCTATGTGGTTGGACAGTACCAAATCTTATGAAGATCTTAAACCAATGATTCAAAATCATGAGACGCTTGAATTCTTATCCCACCCAATCGAGGAGGAATTTTACAAGGATGCTGAAATTTACGAAGAGATTGTTGAGAGTAAATATTACGAGAGCATGGTAAAAAATGGTTGAGTCGCTTTTGAGCTATTTTTAACACGGAATGAGATAAGCACTTGCCAGCATTTATACGACCTTTCAACTATAATTGAAATTAATTATTAATTAAAACTCTTTATTATGTTACGTTGGACAATCACATTTATTATCATAGCCATTATAGCAGCAGTTTTAGGTTTCGGCGGAATCGCAGGAGCAGCAGCTGGTATTGCTAAAATTGTATTTTTTATATTTATAGTACTTTTTGTACTATCTTTACTAAGAGGTGCATTTAAATAAATTTAAATATTATAATTAACCATTAAACCATTTATTATGAAAAAATTAGGAAAGGTATTTTTAATCTTATTTACTATTTCAACTGTATTTACAAGTTGTAGAGACACAAAGTCAGCTGATGATGTTGGAGATGCAATAGAAGATGTAGCAGATGATGTAGAAGATGCAGTAGATTAATTATCAGCAGTATTAAAATAAAAAAAACCTCATGATCTCATGAGGTTTTTTTATGCTTAGATTCAAAAAAGTGGATATTGAGAATTTTAAATGTGTTTCTTTTCATCAATCCCCTCGCTATTCGGGTTTAAATGTTTTTCCATGTCTGAAGGATTTTTTATCTGCTTATAATCATCATCCATAATTACTATAGGATAATTGAGCACTTCTGGGTGGTTGTTGAGTACTTTGATCCAACCGTCTTGGTCAAGATTCAAGTCCTTATCATAATTTTCGGTAAAAATAGGATGTTCTTGATCTATCATATCCGAAATTTGCAGATTAAGATGTTCTGCAATATCCTTCCATTGCGTTCCAGTCACTTTAGATTTAAGCACATCGATCCCCAATATTTCTTTAAAGGAGGCATTAACATAGGCATACGTTTGCTTACCAATTGACGATTCTGAACTATAATAAATTTTAATCATATTCTTATGTGTTGAAATTAGTGCCATAACAAGTTTTCCTGTCAAGATATAAAAGTATTTTTAAAAGTGGAGCACATTTAACGCAAATGATCTAAAATTTAACCGCATTAATAGTTGCGAAAATACTAACGCATAACCAATGCAAATAAAGCCATTGGTTCTGTTGATAACTTAGCCCCAAGATTTGATATAAAAATCCCTATTTTTGTTAAGAATTACGAGCACTTTAATTAAAATTTTAGTGTTTGAAATTGGTTAATTTAAGCTATTAAAAATTTTTAAGTTATAGGATATGTCAGATCAAATTGAAAAAATAAAATGCCTCATCATAGGTTCAGGACCTGCAGGATATACTGCAGCAATTTACGCAGCCAGAGCCAATATGAAACCAGTATTATATCAAGGTACACAACCTGGAGGACAATTGACCACTACCAATGAAGTGGAAAATTTCCCGGGATATCCAGACGGAATTACTGGACCTGCCATGATGATTGAGTTGCAAAAACAGGCCGAACGCTTTGAAACCGATGTACGTAGTGGATGGATCACTAAAGTAGATTTCTCTGGAGACATTCATAAAGTTTGGGTTAATGGTACCGATGAAATTCATTGTGAGACGGTTATAATTTCAACAGGAGCATCGGCAAAATATTTAGGACTGGATTCTGAGCAAAAATATCTAAAATTGGGTGGCGGTGTTTCTGCTTGTGCAGTTTGCGACGGATTTTTCTATAGAAATCAAGAAGTTGTGATCGTTGGAGCAGGAGATAGCGCTTGTGAGGAAGCACATTATTTGTCAAAATTATGTAAAAAAGTGACCATGCTCGTTCGGAAGGATGAGTTTAGAGCCTCTAAAATTATGTCGGCAAGAGTAAAGAATACACCAAACATTGAGATTCTTTTTAACACCGAAACCGACGAAGTATTGGGAGACGGTCAAGTGGTTACGGGAGTGCGCGCTTTTAATAATAAAACCGATGAAAAACATGTGATTCCTGCAACCGGGTTTTTCGTGGCCATTGGGCATAAACCGAATACAGATATTTTTAAAGACTATTTAAAAATGGATGCAACGGGTTATATTATTAATGAGCCCGGTACTTCTAAAACAGGAGTGGAAGGTGTTTTTGTTTCTGGAGATGCTGCAGACCACGTATACCGCCAAGCGGTTACCGCTGCGGGCACGGGTTGTATGGCAGCCTTGGATGCCGAACGCTATTTGGCTGCTAAGGATGCGGATTTCGAATTCGTAACGCCTCAGTATTAGTAAGATACCTAAAGTCATTGCCTTTTAGAATGGAAAGTTCAAAGGTTCTAAATGGGGTACAGGCTTAATAATAGAGTCATAAAAAAAAATCCGAAGCAATTTGCTTCGGATTTTTTTTCATCTTTTGTTTTTGAAAAACATTTCTTATTTTTCTTTTTTCTGAATTTTTGCTGAATCGGTAAAGCGATTGATGTTGATTTTCGGATTTCCGTAAAGGTAAATTTCACTAGATCCGGAAGCTTCGATGGTTATGAGATCGGTCACTTCCGTATAAACCTCGCTAGAGATTTCAGCATTAACAGTTGCATTTTTTGTAGTGAAGTTTTTTCCATCAAATTTTGAATCATTATCGGCCCTAATCGTAAAATCTGCTGCACTGCCTTCAACAGTGGCATCAACTCTTTGATACAGGTCAATTTTGGTTTCTGGGGAGTTGATCAAGGCTTCCATGCGGGCGTTATCGCTCATCACAATTGTAGCTGTATTGGCAGTAATGTTTAATTTTACCTTAGCCTTATCTATAGCTGTAAAACTAAATTGCTCTGCTTTAATATTCAAATATGCCTTAGCGGAACCCGTTGTTTTTAAAGAGGCATTTGGGATTTCCAAGGAGGTAAGCGATCTTATTTCTGCATCTTCATTGACTTCGATATCCTTAAAGGTATCGCCATAGTTCACTTTGATATTAAGTTGCTTTTCTCTAATATCACGTGTTGTTTTAAGGGTTAAAACGCCTTGCACCACTTGGATGTCTATATATTCATGTAAGTTACTGTCTATTTCAATTTCAACAGAAGGTTTTTTACCGTAAAAAAGCTCTACTTCAAAATCTTCACCCACTACGATTTTTTCAAACTCGTCTACGTAGGTGAGGTTGATAGACAACTCTCTATTGCCCTTTACTTTCTCAAGGTCTTGAGCGTTTATAATGCTAGAACTACTTAAAATTAGTGCTATTATAACTGTAATTTTTCTCATTTTCAACTTCTAAGTATGAAGGCAAATATAAACAAAAACCATCCCAAACTTTATTAATCGTTTGAAATGGTCTTTATAATGGCGGGTTTTAAATAAATAACTGCGCTTACTTATTAAAGGAAATCTACGAAATTTCTATTTTTTTTTCTGAAACCTTTTAAATTTCGAACAAGCTTACCAGAGGAGCAGAAATCTGAATCAAGCTGGGCTTTTTTTAAAGTTCAAGATCTGTTGCACTTGAGGTTAAATAGGTGAAAGAGCTCATTTTGTTGGTTTATAACGGTTCCCTTAACTTTTACGCTTTCAAGAGAATGGATATCATTAGTGCACGAGAGCAGTAAAATGCTAAGAATAAAAGTGATCATTAATTTAGCTATGGTAGTCATAAGGATTGGTATTGTGGTGCCGACGAGCCTTTTGACCCTTGGAACCGGTTATTGAATGCCAATTATTTAGGATGACATTTTTATTTACTCATCATCAGAGTTGATTTCAATGCCATTACTGTCTATATTCACACGTACGGATTCTGACTTGGACCGAATACCACTGCTATCAACTTTAAAACTGTTGGTATCGGTGTTAATTTCCATACCATCTTCGTCAATCTTTAAAAGGGACGTTCCATCTTTCAAATCCACCTTGATATTAAAGTCCTCCGCTTCAGGACAATCCAAGCATGTGATATTGTCTTCAATTACTTTTAATAGATGGTTCGTATCAGCATACGATAAAATATTACCTCCCGATTGATTGTGGTTCAAGAAACTTGAGGTGTTGTTATTCATCTTAAAAACGGTGCCTTCAGGCAGATACACGGTGATATTGACACTTTGATCTAGGAATTTATTAGCATAATCCGTCAATAAATAATTATCCAAAAGCAGTTGGTTGTGCTTGATTTCATAATGGTAATCAATGAGATCAGCAGTTTTTCGTGCTTCTATAAAATTGCGACCACGGGCTTCTTTTTCAATCTTAATGGATGCTACCGAGTCTTTAATGGATTTAATGCTCACGTGAATGTTTCGGGAGTAGATGACTTTTTGATCATGCGCATCAAACGTAACTTCAAAAGCATTGTTTCGATAATTATTAGCATTCATTCGGTTTAATTCCGAAGAGACCATCTTAATTTGAAGCGTATCTGCGCTAATTAGATGGAGAAGTTCCTTGGTGACCGTCGTATTTTCCAACGAAAAATAGGACGCTTGTCTTGCGCTTATAAAAATGATTGAAAATAAGGCAATGATCCAAAGCCCGAGTAGAGTCAATTTTGCCACTTTTCCTATTGATTTTAAATTGGTAATCAATATTTTAAGACCCAAGTAGGATATAAAGAAAAATGGAATTCCGAAAAAGATAAATAAAATCAATCCACCCAACCAAATAGGAATGCCCGTGGTATTAAGGGCATCGGGATAATCCATCCACCAAGGGTGAAAAAACGACGATGTGCCCAATGAAAATAAACTTATGATCAAGCCTAATAGTAAAAAGGCCCCAAAAATAATGAGTAATAACCCAAAAAATTTAGCAAATAAATTAAGAAAGAACATGATTATTACGCCAATACTATCAAAAAATCCCGTGGAGGTCGATTTAAATCGCTGCCCTTGTTTTGGGAAATCGGCACGTCTAACACCTTCATGAATGGAATCGCTCACCTGCTCAAACCCTTCTCTAATTTTGTCGCCATGCTTTTTTAAATCTACATTTTTTACCGTATTTGAGACGTTTTCAAACCCATCCTTTATTTTTTTTTCAATATTGCTGATATTGACTGGTTCGCCACGCATCATGAGCTTTTCGGCGGTAGTTTTGGCTTCGGGAACAAGAATCCACAAAAGGATATATAGAAAAATACCGGTACCAGCGCCTAATATTAGGAGCACCCAAATAAGTCTAATCCAAATGCTATCAATGCCAAAATAATGCCCAAGACCAGAACTTACACCACCAATATATGAGTTATCGGTATCCCTAAAAAGGCGCTTGTTGGAGGTAGTGCTTTTTGAGTAGCTTTGTTTTGGCTCATCTTCAAAAATATCGTCGTCTACCAAGTAATCCTCAGGCTCACCCATTATGGTAATGACGTCTTCTACTTCCTTGAGGCCAATGACTTGCTTCTCGTTTTGCACGCGCTCATAAAATAGCTCTGCAATTCGGGCTTCGATATCTGAAATGATTTCGACACGCCCTTGAGAATCTGTAAATGAACGTTTTATGGCTTCTAAGTAGCGCTGAAGCTTCAAATAAGCATCCTCATCGATGTGAAAGAAAATACCTGCTAAATTTATGTTGACTGTTTTATTCATCTCTATAGGTGTTATTTTTTTTGTCTGGTTACTAAGTTGACCGCATTTTGTAATTCGGTCCAGGTGGTGTTCAATTCGGTAAGGAATAATTTACCCGTATCCGTGAGTCCGTAGTATTTACGTGGTGGTCCAGAAGTGGATTCTTCCCAGCGGTAATTAAGTAAACCTGCATTTTTAAGTCTTGTAAGTAAAGGGTAAATGGTGCCTTCTACAACCAGCATCTTTGCGTCTTTAAGCGTTTCAAGAATCTCTGCAACATAGGCGTCATCGTCTTTTAGGACCGACAAAATGCAGTATTCCAAAACGCCTTTTCGCATTTGCGCCTTTGTGTTTTCTATCTTCATATACGTGCTCTAATAATTATGTCTATAAATTGTTTCACTGAATGATTTCCGAAGCACTTAAATACTTCAGTTCTTTTTTATTTTAAAAATGAAATGGTTAGCGGATATTGATACAATTCGCCATCGCGTGCTTTTAAACTGGCAACTACAATAAGTACCAATTCCAATAGAAATCCAAACACTGCAAGAACTCCTAAAATACCGGTGAAATAAAGTAAAGGTGACGGTTCGCCAATATTAAAATGAAAATTTTCAAAACCATTAAAATCTAAATATTCAATACCAGTTATAAATTTGAAAATGAAAAATGGTATTGTAAGCATTCCAATAACCAAGGTGTACAATAAAACACTCATTTGAAAATTGATGATCTGTTTGCCATGACTGTTTATAAATGCTGATTTGTTTTTATTGAGTGACCAAATTAAGATGGGAGCAATAAAATTGCCTAAAGGAATCACAAATCGGGAAAAGGTGGACAAATGAATAAAGGTTGCGATGTTTTTGTGATGGTTTTCAATCATGTCTAAAAAGGATATAGTATTTTCTTATACAAATATATGTCTTAAAGAAGGTACTTTGTTACGCATAGTACTTAAATTTAACATAAAATTAACAAGTTGAACTTTCGGTTCTTTTTGCTATTTTAGCCAAAACTCCCAGCACCTATGACGATTTCACCCTCTAAGTTGAATTATTTTTTAATGTTCAAACTGCCTTCAGCCTATTTTTGCGGTGTGAGAACTAAATTTTTAAATGAAACCACCTGCATCACCACTGTAAAACACCGCTGGATCAATCAAAACCCATTTAATTCTATGTTTTGGGCAGTACAAGGTATGGCTGCGGAATTGAGTACAGGCGCTTTGGTTATGAGCAAAATAAGACAGAGCGGAAAACAAATATCCATGCTGGTTGCAAGCAACAATGCCACATTCACTAAAAAAGCTACGGGGAAAATAACCTTTACCTGCAACGATGGTACTGCAATTGATGCTGCTATCAATAAGGCCATACTTATGAAGGAAGGCCAAACTATTACCCTCAACGCAAAGGGCATTAATAAGGAAGGCCTAGAGGTTTCTGATTTTAATTTTGAATGGACGCTCAAGCTTAGAAGTTAAATCGTGCAGATACAATGTGTTTCAGATTCAATGTTTCAGTATTCCCGCTATTTCCAGTACTTAATAATCTAGCGTTTTGGAAACTGAAACTTTAAAACGGATAATCAAGCGCTAGTTTCGAATTTCAGTTTACAGAATCATATTTTTAATGAATTGGTATATTGTAATGTTGCTTATAACAAAATGATGAAAGTTCTGTAAATTGATCATCGTCAGAATTTTTGGCTTTAAATAATTTTTCCTATTGTTTTATACCTCCAGTTGCGATTTTAAAAATTTCTTAAGTTTTAAAGAAGAAGCCCTAGCAGGGACATTGAAGCGGTTCATAAAAAAGTTCATCGATTTTAACAGTAACTTGGCTGTTAAATTTTGATTTCTCATATAGTCGATATCTTTTTTTTAGTACATTTATAGAATAAACTTAAACATATTGCCTATTCCTAAACGCTACTCATTTAACCTAAAAACCTAAAAAAAATGGCAAGAGCAATGTTCGAGTACACAAAAATAATACTCGATAAAGTTAGTTTTGACACCACATTGTTTTGCAAAGAATTAAAAAAAGCTCTCCAACGCTTATTACCGTACGAGGTAGAGGAGCTTAAGATTTATATAAAATCTTTGATTCTGCAAAACCCTGACTTAAATCAATGTTTGATTTATTTAAAACCTTAATATAAGAGCGACTTTCGAGTCGCTCTTTTTATTTTGATATTGTATTGTCTTATTTAAGCGTATGGATATATCTTTGCAAAAACGTTTCTCGTGTTGAAAAAGTGTTTTATTATCATAATCCTGCTGTCCTTTTCACTAAGACCGATTTACTTTGTTGGCCAAGTGTTCTATTATGAAATGAATATCGATTATATAATTGAAACCTATTGCGTTAATAAGGATAAGCCAGAAATGCAGTGCAACGGAAAATGTCATTTGGCCAAACAATTTGAACTGGCTGCTCCAAAAAATAGCGAGGATCCCCAAAGCCAGTCCATCAACTTAGTATTTGAATCTTTCTTTCCTGTCTTTTTTCAAACTCTGGTTGAAGAATCTTTTTCTTCCCCTTCAATTAAACTAATGAAGCTAGAGACATTTAATTATTCAAATCTTTACACTTACAACCTAGCAGAAAATTTGCTTAAACCTCCCATTGTATAAGTTTCATATGGGCTTGATTTAATCAAAGGATACACTATTCGATTTAAACACATGTTTTTTAGTCATGTTTGGATCTCGCATGTTTACTATGCCCATTTTCAAGAAGATTTTTTTTTTCGAAGATTCAATGTTGAGCCTGTAGGCCTAGACCAGGAACCCTATGGGCTAATCATACCTGAATATTTTTTATATATGCAACTTTCAGAATACAGCGTTAATTCTGAATCTAACTTTATACAATCAAAATGAAACAATTTATAGTGTCGCTTTTTTTAATAGCGACAGCGCTCATAAGCGCACAGGATAACAGTAATGACCAGGCCCTAAATTGGTCCGGAAGCAGGCCAGATGGTCATGCCCCCATATCAATAATGGCCGATCATACCCATGCTAAGGGAGAAATCATGTTTTCGTATCGATTTATGTCCATGCACATGGAGGATCTTAAAAGAGGAACGGAGGACGAAGATTATGCCAATATCTTAATTCCGAATGGTGGAAAATATATGGTAACTCCCATAAAAATGCCAATGAAGATGCACATGTTGGGCGCAATGTACGCCCCAAGTAATAAGGTGACCTTAATGGCAATGATTAATTACGTCTCAATGGAAATGGATCATATTACAGCAATGGGTGTTGCATTTACCACAGAGTCCTCAGGGTTTGGAGATGCTAAAATAGGTGCCATTTATAAGGTTTTTAATAAAAAGCGTCAGCAACTGCACACTAGTCTTTTAATCTCACTTCCTTCAGGAGCAATTGACAATAAGTATGTTACACCAGCTTCTGACGGGGAAGACGTGATTTTGCCCTATCCCATGCAAATTGGCAGCGGTACTTTTGATGCAGAACTCGGTGTAACTTATTTGTCGCAAAGTGGCGCAAATTTGTCATTTGGTTCACAATTAAAAGGTTTGTTTAGAACTGGCAAAAATGATACTAATTATCGATACGGAAATCGTTACAATCTAAACAATTGGGTAGCTTATAAAGCTGCCAATTGGATCAGTTTTTCAGCCCGTCTAGAAGGTTTGGTCGTAGGAAAAATTGAAGGGATGAATCCAGATTTAAATCCAATGATGGTCATTACTGCGGATCCTAGAAATTCAGGTGGCAAATACCTTAATTCTGGTGTGGGTTTTAATCTCTATGTGCCCAACGGATCGCTTAAAAATATGCGTTTTGGATTCGAATTTGCAATCCCGTTAGCTCAACATTTAAATGGTGTTCAGCTCAAGCAACAAGAAATCATAACCATGGGAGCTCAATATTCCTTTTAATTTAATCTGTAACCAAAATTTTAAAAACCGACAAAACTAAATAGCGCTTTGTCGGTTTTTTTTATAGTGCTACTCTATGGACGAGACACCAACTTATTTTGCCAACGGACTGATGATTTTTACATTTTGAAATGCAATTGCACCTCTTATGATACCAGATATCACTTTATGGAGTGCATCTATAATGTGCATTTTCAATTCACTTTTGTGGTAAATCAAACTAACTTCACGTGCTGGTGATGGTTCGTTAAAATAGCGCAATTTTGTTTGCATGTTATCGTTGAGATCCAGGGTGTGCAAATAGGGCAGGAGCGTCATTCCCAGTCCTTCATTGGATAATTTAACCAAAGTTTCTATGCTTCCACTTTCTAATTGAAATTTATGAATGCTTCCGTCCTTAAAGGCTTTGCAAAGATTCATAACACCATCCCTAAAGCAGTGCCCATCTTCTAACAGCAGGATGTCGTCCAAATTGAGATCTTCCACCTCAAGTTTTTTCTTTTCAAAAAGAGCATGTCCGTCTGGCACATAGCCCACAAAGGGTTCATAATAAAGTACGCGTTCCTTGATGTTAGCCAATTCTAATGGGGTCGCCACAATAGCTGCATCTAAATGTCCATCATTAATTTTAGAGATAATATCGTCTGTAGTCATTTCCTCAATTTTAAGTTTAACCTTTGGAAATTTATTAATAAATGACTTTAAGAACATGGGCAAGAGCGTAGGCATAATGGTTGGGATAATGCCCAACTTAAATTCCCCACCTATAAATCCTTTTTGCTGATCGACGATATCTTGTATGCGGTCCGATTCATCCACGATATTTTTAGCTTGTTGTACTATTTTTCGGCCTACATCGGTTAATTCTATGGGCTTCTTGCTGCGATCAAATATTAGGATGTCCAATTCATCTTCCAATTTTTGGATTTGGGTACTTAAAGTGGGTTGTGTGACGTGACATTTTTCCGCAGCTTTAGTGAAATTCTTATATTCAGCAATGGCTAAGACATAATTTAATTGTGTAATGGTCATAGTTATTGTTTTAAACTATAAAATTATAAAAACTATTTATAAAAACTATAATATAAACGCTTAAGTTTAGGTTAACTTTGAAAAACTAAAAACATATAGATATGACACTTAATAGTATTGGATTAGATCTTAAAAAAACCGAAGCAATAGCAAAAGACTTGAATCAATTATTGGCGAACTTTCAAATTTATTATCAAAATATACGTGGAATCCACTGGAACATTCGTGGGAAACGCTTTTTTGACCTTCATGTGAAGTTTGAAGAATTGTACACCGATGCTAATATAAAAGTCGATGAGATCGCCGAGCGTATACTCACATTGGGAGCAACACCATTACACACATTTGAAGATTATACCAAGGCTGCAAAAGTGCCCGTGGGGAAAAATATCTCTGTAGATGATAAAGCGGTTCAACTCATTGTAGAATCCTTAACTGAATTATTAAAGATAGAACGACATATTTTATCTGCTTCCGATGATGCGAATGATGAGGGCACCAACTCCATGATGAGCGATTTTATTACCGAACAGGAAAAAACGGTTTGGATGATGAAGGCTTGGTTGGGCGAACGCGTTTAAAAATATTATATAATAAGAATAAAGTCTTCAGATTACAAGTCTGAGGGCTTTTTTTTTATTTTAATTATGGCTTAGTAGTTTCCGAAATTTTTTGGGAATTAGTGATATAATATGCTATGAAACCAATTTGTAACAGGGTTCCGAAAACGGAGGGCAAAAATTGGCTGTAAGGTTGGTGTTTTTCAAAAACAGTTCCTGTAAATGCCGAAAGCAATGCGGTAAATGCACCAATCATTTTAAAAATATGCTCATAAAGCCAGAGTGTTCCATAATTTTTTCTAGGAATGAAGTAACGAATAACATCATAAGCAATAATCGCCAATAGTGCTCCAACGGTACTGTAAACGATGATGGGGGACCAATACATTCCCACGGATTTGAAATAATACAAGAAATAAAATACGCTGATCAGGGCGAGCAGCGCCACAGCAATATCTATCCCTTTAGGCCGATTGTTTTTGGTTTTTAAAATGCGGTAGCCCGAGAAGCCATAATAAGCGCTGAGCACCGTAATTATTAACAAAAAGGTATTTCTTTTAAATACAAATACCCCGATTAAGCCGGTAACGATAACTACAACTAGGAAATTCAGAAATAGATTCCCGCTTTTTTTGTGCCATCTGCCACCCTTTTTAGTCGTAAGCGCCAAGAGTCCTAAAAATAAGGCCAATGACCCAGCTGTTATATGAATCCAGATATTCGATAGGTGCGCAAAGGAGTAATCGGTCATGGTTGAGGTGATGTAACTTCAATGGATTATACTGCTTTATCAATCACCTTAGAAGCGTATTGAAATTTTAAGATTTTCATCGCCCATGGTAAATTTCGCATCGTCATACACTGGAGGCCCAAAGCTTCTAGGGTTGTTGGACATGCCATAAGATTCCAATGGCATGCCATTTTCCTCAAAATCCATTTGATTATTTTCATTGGCATCATGCAGTACCATAATGGCGTATTCGCCAGGTGTGACGTTTTCAAAGGTAACGGTGCAAGTTCCATCTTTAATGGAGCTTTTTTTGCTATCAATGCCCTTGCCTTTCATAAAGGTGTCTTGGTTATGAAGGCCAACAAGCATTTTACCGGTATCGTTTTTGGCGTTTTCAACGGTAACGGTGATGGTTTTCCCCGTTGGTTCTTGAGCAAAACCAAATATCGAAATAATGGCGAAGGCGAGGGAGAGCAGTACAGTTTTCATAGTGTTGTGTGTTAAGGTTGTTATTTCTATTGAAACAAATATCCTAACAAGTTATGCCTTTTCACAAAATGTTTTACTGAACTGTTGCAATTTTTGGATGAACTGTAATTGTGTTTAAGAGAGAATCATTAAGGATGATTCCTATAACTTGTTGTCCATTTTTAAAAATAATTTAGACAACTAACAGGATGCATTTCTACAAAAAGCTGTCTAAAATTTATAAGATGGACAATGTAGTGCTCACCAATATTAGTGAAGCCTATTTCCGTTGAAATAGGATGGAATTGTACACAACATGTAAAAATAAGCACTTTGTAAATAGCTTAAATATTTAAAAACGGAAGAATCCAAACTTAAGATATTAAGCTAAAGCTATTGTTTAGCTTAATACCCCAAATCGTTAATTCAGAGTTGAATAAGTAATCGTTATAACATATTGTAATTAGGCATTCAGCATCACGGGCATCACCAACATGGTTACTTGTTCGCCATCATCCAAGCCATCAATTGGAGTTAAGATCCCCGCTCGGTTTGGCATGCTCATTTCCAGTTGCACGTTGTCGGCATTGAGATTGTTGAGCATTTCAGTAAGGAAGCGTGAATTGAATCCAATTTGCATATCGTCACCTTGATAATCGCAGGTCAGGCGTTCTTCGGCCTTGTTGGAATAATCGATGTCTTCTGCGGAGATGTTAAGTTCCGCCCCAGCAATCTTTAAACGAATTTGATGTGTGGTTTTATTGGAGAAAATACTCACACGACGTACAGAATTGAGAAACTGTGTACGGTCAATAGTCAGTTTATTGGGATTCTCTTTTGGGATCACCGCTTCGTAGTTTGGATATTTCCCGTCAATCAATCGACATATCAATACGGTGTTTTCAAAAGTAAACTTCGCATTGGAGTCATTATATTCAATAGTTACAGCATCATCACTTGCTGCTAAAATTCCCTTTAATAAGTTTAAGGGTTTTTTTGGCATAATAAATTCTGCAACTTGGTCTGCCTTAACGTCCTCACGGGTGTATTTCACCAATTTGTGTGCATCTGTGGCGACAAAGGTTAATCCTTCAGTAGAAAACTGAAAGAACACACCACTCATTACTGGCCTTAAATCATCATTTCCTGCTGCAAAAATCGTTTTGGAGATGGCAGTTGCCAAAATTTCGCCCGCGATGGTAGTTGTGCTGGGATCTTCCAATTCAACCGACTTGGGAAATTCATTTCCATCGGCATAAGCCAAGGCATACTTACCGTGATTGGAGCTAATTTCGACCGTGTGATTATCTTCAACCACAAAGGTTAGGGGCTGCTCAGGAAATGTTTTTAGGGTATCTAAAAGCAATCGTGCAGGCAGGGCAATACTTCCGTCCTCATCACTTTCAACGTCTAGAGTTGAAGACATGGTTGTTTCCAAATCACTGGCGGAAACAGTTAATTGTGACCCTTGTAATTCAAAAAGGAAATTATCTAATATAGGCAAGGTGTTTGAGTTGTTAATGACACCGCCTAAAACCTGTAATTGCTTGAGTAAATATGTACTTGATACTATAAATTTCATCTGCTTCTGATTGTTTTTAAAACCACTTAATCTAAATTATTAAGCATTACAAATATATCCTAAAGGGTTTGTTTTCTAAAACAAACTTATTAACAACTTATGCGCTAAAAGCGAGTGTTTTAGCAATACTTTTCAACTTATTTTGCATATCTTCTTTTTCTTAAAAAACTAAAGAGAATGCCAAAAAGAGCTAGCGCTACAAGGGGTAGGGCAATAGTGATCAATTGCCATTTTGTTTTTTCGGCAGCCACTTTCTTAGTGTCTAGAAATGCCAATTTCACTTCCTTGGTACGAATGTTTATAAGTCCGTCGTCATTGAGGAGGTAATTGACCGCATTCAAGAGAAATTCCTTATTTCCAAATTTGCGCTTGGTTAAGAACTCAAAGCCCAATTCTTGAGGTTGGTTTCGCACGACCTCATTTTTAATAACGTCGCCATCGGCAATGACGATCATTTTGGTGGGCGTACTTGTAGTTTTGTCTGCAGCAATAACAAAAGGTTTTACGCGGTTTTTATAGACCGATGTAAACTCACCTTCCAAAAGTACTGCTAAAGTTTGGTAAGGCTTGTTGTAACTCGCAGGGTCCGGTTCTTGTTGCACAAGATCGAGGTTGATCTCCATGGGCACGCCTTCTAGTTTTGAAAGTTGAGAACTCCGCAGTAAAATGGTTTTGTCCACCCCATTTTTAAGCGTGTCTATTTGGCTGGTGAAATCAAATTTTACGGGATCTAAATTACTGGTGATGGGGTGATTGGGATTGCTAGCTGCCAGAGGGGAATAAGGCCATTGTACGGGCTGAAATTGTGTATTACTGCCCTCACCAATCGCCAAGGTAATTGGAGCGGAATATAAATCGTTTACAATTACCGGATTGATACGAACGCCATATTTAAAAAAGAAGTCATTCAGGTTAAGATCTTTCATGATGGCTACCGAGCTACCGCCATTATTGAGCAAACTGTCTTTATCTATCACCACACTTTCGGTGAGCCACAAACTTTTGCCACCGTTCATGGTGTATTGATCGAGAGCGTATTTTTCTGCTTCGGAAAACGCCTTGTTGGGTTTGGCCGATATCAAAAGATCAAAAGCTTCGAGGTCTTTTAAGGTTTTTTGCGGATTGGTCTCAGTACTGTCCAAAGTAAAGGGGGCCAAGAAATAATGTTCACCCAATGATTTTAAGAAATCGGCAACATAAATGTCTTTGAGCTGATCGTTACCGCGAAGGATCGCGATTTTTTTCTGTTTGGGCGTGGTAAGTTTTTTAAAGGCATCGGCAAAAACGTATTCCAAGTTTTGGATCGAGGAATTTACCAACTCTTGATCGGATGAGCCAATTTTATTTTTGATGAGCGGAACGATCACCGTTTGTTCATTATAACTCGCCAATGCCCAAGGAATAATAAGCTCTTGCGAGGTTTTTCCGTTTTCCTTGATACTAACTTGAAACGGTTGCAGCCCGCGCTTGGCTAATTGCTGAAGGTTTTGGTCGCGCGCACTTTCATCTTTCAACGGATTGATAAAACTGAATTTGACATTGCTATTGTATAATGCAAATTCCTCAATAATCTGTTGGGTTTCATTGCGAAGACGTCTAAATTCCGAAGGGAAATCGCCCTCCAAAAACACATCAATAATTAAAGGGGCATTTACCCCATCAACGGTTTGAAGCGCTGCTTGCGAGAGCGTGTAACGCTTGTCTTTAGTGAGATCAAAGCGTTTGTAGACCTTGGTGGATATTAAATTAATCGCCAAAACCACGATTAAGGTAATGCCAATGCTCAGGAAGATATGTTTATTTTTTCTTATCAAACTTGATCTCTTCTTTATAAGGTGATATACTGTTTACCTTGTTGTTGATAAAGCTAATTTCAATGCAGTCTTTCTTGGTATTGAAGGCTCCAGGTTCTATGCCTAGGCCATAGTTCCATTTATTGTTATCATGTGCTTTGGAGCTTTCGTTATAAGACAACCATTCATACGGTCCCAATTGTTGTTTAACTTCAGCTTTAGTAGCGCCCATGAGCATTTTTGAAGCTATCAAGTCGTCGGAAAGCTCATAGCGTAGGGAGGGTTTGTCTTTCCAGGTCTCCGCGGAAAAATACTTTTCGTGATGATAGTTGGTGAAAATATTTATGAGCGGATACATACCATAAAAATAAACAAAAGGCGTAATCACTAAACTAACTAAAATACTCAGCCATTTACGATCATCAATGGTTTTTACAAATAAAAACACCAACACAAAAGCCACACACATTAAAATTACTAAGGGGATCGTAATAATCATGGGTTATGCTGTTTTAGGGACGCGTGGGTTAATACAATAAAGACTGCGCTAATGCTCAAAAAATAAATGATATCGCGCGTATCTAGCACACCCCGACTCATACTTTCGAAATGATGTGACATTCCCAATGTTCCAATATAAAAGCGGTCTCCAAAGAAGTTGTAATTTGACAAGCCCTCGAACCCAAAATAAAAGAAAAAACAGATAAAAACAGCCAGAATAAATGCCACAAGTTGATTGTCGGTGAGGCTGGAAGCAAAAACACCAATGGCGGTGTAAGCTGCGATGAGAAAGAGCAATCCAAAATAAGAGCCCATCACACTGCCCAGATCTAAATTACCTTCAGGCATGCCCAATTTTGAAATAGTATAGGCATATAATAAGGTAGGAATGATGGCGATAACAATCAGTAATAGGGCGCCCAAATATTTACCAAGAACAATTTGCAGAAGGCTCAAGGGTTTCGTCAACAATAATTCTAAAGTTCCTTGTTTCCTTTCATCCGCAAAACTGCGCATGGTAACTGCAGGAACGAGAAATACAAGAATCCAAGGTGCCAAAAGAAAGAAACTAGAAAGATCTGCAAAACCGTTGTCGAGAATATTAAATTCCCCTTTAAAAAGCCATAGAAAGAGTCCGTTGAGCAACAAAAACACAGCGATCACCAAATACCCAATGGGGGAGGCGAAAAATGTATTTATTTCTTTTTTGAGAATCGCGAACATGGCTTATAAATCAATTAGAAGTTTCAAAGTTAAAATTAAATATCGAGTAGGTCCCTTTTCAGCTTTGTTTTTACTGAAGTCTAAACCCCCTTCATTTCATAAAGACGTTATTTATTTGAGGCTGTGCAAGCAATCTACACTCCACGCTTCTGCTTTTTGATTAAAAAACGGTTTGGTTTTTGACCAAATGCCTTTAAACAAATCGGAATGGCGATACGCATTCAAATCACTTTCAGTTTGCCAATAACTATAGGTGAAGAAACGGTTGGGGTCATGTTTGTCGCGATACAATTCCAAAAATTCACAGCCCTCAAAATTTCTAATGTCTTGTTTATTGAGTTCAAAATTTTCAAGAAACGCTTCAATTTTAGAGGGTTCAAAGCTCATTTTTACTATTCGAATCAGCATGCTATAAATTTTAATTTGTTTTAATTTCCTAGGGCGTCTTTTCCCTTGGCGAGTACTGGGGCAGGTTCAAAATTTACGGTAATCGTATCCCGTAATTTTAGCCCTAAAAGTGTTGACGCACTGCCAACCGTAGCGTTATCACTTTTATAAACCGCAATTTCCATATAGCCCGAAGAGTTGAAAACAACCATGCGTTTGCCTTCGTCGTAGCGTTTGTCATCTGCCATGTCAAAATTCACGATGTCTGAGTATTTGTTAAAAATGGTCTTGAACTTATAATGGCGCGCAGAAATTTCATAAGGGCGCGTTTTTTGCAAATTTTCGAAGAACTTGCGCTTAATGTTGGTAATCACATTTCCGTAGTTGTCAATATAAATGACGCTGCCTATAATTTGATTTTTATCGTCATTTACAAAGGGAATCAAATTCGTGATCGGTTTTATGGTCTCGATCACCTTCCCAATCACTTCCAAAGTGCCCCCGCGCGCAATATGACAGGCTACTTTTACAAACACATCTAAAACGGGAAAGCTCGACGATATGCGATCGTGAATATTGATCTCTACGATTTTTTGAGGTTGAATTTCCGCACAAATCATGCTCATAATTCCGTTATTGGCGCATATAAAATAATGGTCATCCAATAATACCGCAATGTGCTTATTTTCTGGGTTTAATTCGGCATCAATACCAATAAGATGGATGGTGCCTTCAGGAAAGCTACTGTAAGCGTTTTGAATAATATAAGCAGCCTCGGGCACATTAAAAGGCGAGACGCTATGTGAGATATCAACAATCCTAACTTCGGGCAGCTCACTGTAAATAGCTCCTTTTATGGCACCTGCAAAGTGGTCTTTTTCACCAAAATCTGTTGTTAACGTGATGATTGCCATGAATTGAATTCGAAAATTATAAGATTGATTTGGATACCGTTGAGACACAAATCAAAGCTGTTAAAAACTAATCGTATTTTAACCCTGAGGAAACCTTCCGTATGAAAAATTTCGTTTATTTTTGATAGAGTCGAGGTTACAAATGGGCTGATTTTGCCTGTCACAAAACTAAGAAAACAAAACAGATTAATTTATAAATTTCACAGCTTTTGAATGAACTTATCCTAGAACTTGAAGAAATCACGCCCAAAGAGTTTTTTGGTGCCCAAAATGCCAATATTGAACTACTCAAAACCTACTTTCCGAAATTAAAGATTGTTGCCAGGGGTAATAAAATCAAGGCATATGGCGATGCCGATTTGCTTGAGGAATTTGACCTGAGAATGAATATGATCATGGCACACTTTGGTAAATACAACAAAATTGATGAGAATGTGATTGAAAGGGTCCTGACCAGTAACAGCTCTGAAGATTATAAAACGACCGATACCAGCTCTGAGGTGATTGTGCATGGCGTGGGTGGCCGACTCATTAGGGCGCAAACCGTCAACCAAAGAAAATTGGTAGATAGTGTGCGCAAAAATGACATGGTATTTGCTATTGGCCCCGCTGGTACGGGTAAAACCTATACGGGAGTGGCCTTGGCTGTTCGAGCCTTAAAAAATAAAGAGGTCAAACGCATTATATTAACACGTCCTGCAGTTGAGGCAGGGGAGAACCTCGGGTTTTTACCGGGAGACCTCAAGGAAAAATTGGATCCTTATATGCAGCCCTTGTATGATGCCTTGCGAGATATGATTCCTGCTGAAAAATTGGCAAGTTTCATCGAAAATGGCACCATACAAATTGCTCCTTTGGCCTTTATGCGGGGTCGAACGCTTGATAACGCGTTTGTAATCTTAGATGAGGGGCAAAACACCACACATGCACAAATGAAAATGTTTTTAACACGGATGGGTAAAAGTGCCAAGTTTTTATTGACCGGAGATCCTGGGCAGGTAGATTTACCGCGACGCACCACTTCAGGCTTAAAAGAAGCCTTGTTGGTTTTGAAAAATGTAGAAGGCATTGGGATGATTTATTTGGATGATAAAGATGTGATTCGCCATAAATTGGTGAAAAAGGTGATTGAAGCCTATAAGAGCATCGAAAACCGAGAGTAGATTATTGTACATTACAATCTCACCTAATTAATAAACTGAAATTTAGTGACAGCAAATAATACCATAACGGATACCAATTTCAATTTTCCGAAGCAAAAAAACGTTTACAAAGGCAAAGTGCGGGAAGTCTATAATATCAACGATGAGCAGCTGGTCATGATTGCCACCGATAGGTTGAGCGCATTTGATGTGGTGATGCCAAAGGGCATACCTTTTAAAGGCCAGATTTTAAACCAAATTGCCACTAGAATGATGAAGGCCACTGAAGATTTGGTGCCCAATTGGTTAACTGCCACACCCGATCCCAACGTTGCGGTTGGACATTTGTGCACGCCTTTTAAAGTTGAAATGGTGATTCGTGGCTATTTATCTGGTCATGCCGCCCGTGAGTATAACGCTGGCAAACGCGAATTATGTGGGGTGGCAATGCCCAATGGACTTATTGAAAACGATAAATTTTCCGAGCCTATTATCACACCCGCCACTAAGGCTGAAATGGGGGATCATGATGAAGACATTTCTCGAGAGGCGATTATTGAACGCGGGATTGTGAGCGAGGAAGATTATGTCATTTTGGAAGACTACACTAAAAAGCTTTTTCAGCGAGGTACAGAGATTGCAGCCATGCGCGATCTTATTCTAGTCGATACTAAATATGAATTTGGAAAGACCAAGGACGGAAAAATCGTTTTGATTGATGAGATCCATACTCCAGACTCGTCACGGTATTTCTATAAAAACGACTATCAAAAACGCCAAGATGCCAAGGAACCTCAAAAACAATTGTCAAAGGAATTTGTAAGGCAATGGCTCATTGCTAACAATTTTCAAGGTAAAGAAGGTGAAACGGTGCCAGAAATGAGTGAGGCTTATGTTAAAAGTGTCAGCGAGCGGTATATTGAACTTTATGAAAACATCATGGGGGAGCCCTTTGTAAAAGCGGAGGTATCCAATATTCAAGGCAGAATAGAAACCAATGTTTTGAACTATTTAAATTCATAATAGCCTGCCGAATTAGCTTTGGCGATAACCGTAATCAGATTTCATCTGAAGCCAATGCGGTTGTTTTCATGCTTAACGTTAGTCTTTTTGTATCACGAAAATGGCAGGTCGTTTATGCAAATCAACCTTGGTATGCTTCCATTCTTTAACAGTTTGCGTTTTGATATATTCCGTAGGGAGGGTGATATCGCAAGCCACACAAACTCTTGTGGCGTCATGAAGGTTCTTGCAGATGTCTTCTAAAATTTTGTCGTTTCGATAAGGGGTTTCAATAAATAACTGGGTTTGGTTATGCTCAAACGATAAACGTTCCAGTCGTTTTAAGGTGGCCTTTCGTTCGTTTTTATCTATTGGGATATAACCATTAAAAGCAAAACTTTGTCCGTTCATCCCAGAAGCCATCAATGCTAAAACAATAGACGAGGGTCCTACCAAGGGCACCACTCGAATGTTGTTTTCGTGCGCTAACCTCACAATGTCGGCGCCTGGATCTGCAATACCGGGACAGCCAGCTTCCGAAAGCAATCCCATGGGTTTGCCAGCTTTACAGGCTTCTAAAAATTGGTTGAGTTCACTGGCTTCGGTGTATTTATTGAGAACTTTTAATTTTAACGAGGATTGTGACTTGCCCGAGCTGATGCGTTTGATAAAACGTCGGGCAGTTTTTTCATTTTCCACAATATAATCTTCCACTAATTCAATCGTTTTTTTTATAGAAAGTGGTAAGACTTCCAGTGGGGGATTGTCGCCCAACCTTGTGGGGATAAGATAGAGTTTTCCGTAGGTGTCGTTAGTCATAAAAATTTACTTGATAATGAGTTTGCGTTTGGTATTGGCGCCATTGGTATCAACGATGTTGACGATATATAGGCCACTACTTAAGTTATTAATAGAAATGGTTTCCAATTCCGTTTCAGTTTTTGTGTTGCTCAACAATAAACTGCCATTAAGTGCATAAATGTCTATGGATTGAATTGGCGTGCTTACATCTTCAATTTTAAAATGCAATTGATCTTGCGCAGGATTGGGGTACATTTCAATTTGGGTAAAGGTATTTTGATTAACGGACAAATCGGTATCGATGATCTTAAAAACGCTACCACCATTAACGCCTGCCACATAAAGCTCCCCAGTGGAGTCTTCGCCAAAAGCCGAAGCTCCCCCAATAGAAAAATCATCTACAAAGGTAATGCTAAAGTTATTTTCTGAAATTTCTTCTACATAGCCAATTTCGTTTGAACAAAAATCGGAAAAGAAATAAAGACCTTCTAGAGAGGCATATTGCGATCCTCGGTACACATAGCCACCAGTAATTGAGCAGCGCCCGTTGGAGTGATTGTATTCTGCAACAGGTGTGGTGTGGTTTATGGTTTCGCAATTTTCTGAAGCGTCATAAACTGAAGTGCCTTCAAAACAATTCCACCCATAATTTTCACCGCCATTAACTGTGGTCACCCTATCTATTTCTTCAATTTGGCCTTGACCAACATCGGCAATCCATAAATTTCCATTGGCACTGTCGAAAGAAAATTTAAACGGATTTCTTAGACCATAAGCCCATATTTCGTCCAAAGCACCTGCGGTTCCTAAAAAAGGATTGTTTGGTGGAATTGCATAATTAGTGCCATTTTCAGCAGAGTTGACATCGATGCGAAGCATTTTCCCCAAGAATTGATTCAAGTCTTGCGCTCGATTACCGGGGTCGCCAGCACTGCCACCATCACCCAAAGAAATATATAAAAAGCCATCTGGCCCAAAATGAAGGTCACCGCCATTATGATTGCTAAAGGGTTGGTTGATGTTTAATAATATCACTTCAGAATTAGGATCAGCTGTACCTAAAGTGCTTCGAGTAAATCTAGAAATGACAGTGTTTTGAGAATTGTCTATATAATTTACGTAGAAAAAACCGTTGGTAGCGTAATTAGGGTGGAAGGCCATGGCCAGTAACCCGCGTTCTCCACCAGCATTACTTACGCGATCGTTAATATCTAAAAAAGCGATGGGATTCATAGTGCCTTCAGCATCTAAAATTTGAATGTGACCAGGCAGTTCCACAACAAAAAGACGTTCATCACCTGCATTTTTAATATTTACGGGGCTGGAAAGATTGGTGGCGAAGGTTTCAAGAGCAATAGTTTGTGAAAAACCGATACGGAATAGAAGGCCAATAAGAAGGGTGAGAATTGTCTTCATGGTTTATAATGAATAAAGAAAAGTTCGAAACCTAAAAATACGAAAAAAGGAATACACAATACGTGCTAAAATTAGGGCTTATTTATTTTGCAAATGATTTGCCAGCACGGTGCAAGCTTTATTGAGCACCTCAAAAGTTGCTTCAAAACCCGCATAGTCGCCATAATAGGGGTCGGGAACACTGCTGGTTGGGTCTTGATCATCATGTTCTAAAATGAACTTAACTTTTGAACGATCGCTTTGATGTCGCGCCAATTGCACTACATTATTATAATTGGAGTCGTCCATTACAAAAATATGGTCAAATTTATCAAAATCTGAAATTTGAAACTGTCGGCCTCGCTGCTGTGAAATATCAATGCCATGCTCTTGCGCCACTTTGATACTTCGCTTATCTGGTAAATCGCCTACATGGTAATCTGCAGTTCCTGCAGAATCGACAAAAAAATCATCTTTTGGAAGTTTAGACGCTAATAGACCATGAGCCAATGGCGATCTGCAAATATTGCCTAGGCAAACCATCAAGATTGAGGTCATTAAAATTGGTGTTAGATGGACAGTTTTTTGGAAAGGTCCTCAACATACTTTCTAAATTGCTTATCGGTAGAGGAGAGGTTGTCTACAGTTTTACAAGCGTGCAACACGGTTGCATGATCACGTTTTCCAATTTGTGAACCAATACTGGCCAAAGACGCTTTGGTGCATTTTTTGGCAAAGAACATGGCCAATTGCCTAGCTTGTACAATATGGCGCTTTCTAGTTTTGGATTGCAGCGTACTCACATCCATTTGGAAATAATCGGACACCACTTTTTGGATATAGTCTATAGAAACTTCACGTTTGGTGTTTTTTACAAATTTCTCAACGATTTCCTTCGCTAAGCTAATCGTTATTTCCTTTTTATTAAAAGAGGATTGCGCAATCAATGAGATAATGGCGCCTTCCAATTCACGAACATTCGATTTGATGTGCTTGGCAACATATTCAATGATGTCATCTTCCATTTCAACACCATCGCGATACAATTTATTCTTTAAGATGGAAACGCGTGTCTCAAAATCTGGACTTTGCAGTTCAGCAGATAAGCCCCATTTAAAACGGGATAACAAACGTTGCTCAATATCCTGCATATCTACAGGAGCTTTGTCACTGGTTAAAATAACCTGTTTTCCGTTTTGGTGCAAATGGTTAAAAATGTGAAAAAAGACATCTTGCGTACCTGATTTTCCTGAGAGGAATTGCACATCATCAATTATTAGGACATCAATGATTTGATAAAAATGTATAAAATCGTTTCTATTGTTCTTCTTAACAGAATCAATGTACTGTTGCGTAAATTTTTCCGCAGAAATATAGAGTACCGTTTTTTCGGGATATTTATCTTTGATATCAACACCAATAGCATGGGCCAAATGTGTTTTTCCCAGACCAACACCTCCAAAAATCAACAACGGATTAAAAGAGGTTCCCCCAGGTTTGTTCGCTACTGCTAAACCTGCATTTCTTGCCAATCGATTGGAGTCGCCTTCCAAGAAGTTCTCAAAACTATAGTTGGGGTTTAATTGGGATTCGATCTTTACATTACGAATGCCAGGAATAACGAACGGATTTTTAAGTTCAGGGTTTTTATTGTTCAAGGGCACGTCAACGTCTTGAGACTTCATCGCACTTCTATTAGAACTTGGTATTTTTTCGGTGAAGGGCTGTTTGTTGCCATAGGTGTTTTCCATTTTAATAACGTACACCAATTTTGCAGTTTCACCCAGTTCCTTGGTTAAGGAAACCTTTAATATTTTTACATAATGCTCCTCAAGCCACTCATAGAAAAATTTACTGGGAACTTGAATGCTAAGCGCATTATCTGTAAGTTTAACTGCGACGATTGGTTCAAACCAAGTTTTATATGCTTGGGGTTGTATGTTATCTTTTATAAAAGACAGACAGTTATTCCAAACCGATTGCGCAGTTACCTCCATTTGTTGAATTAAATTTTTTGTGTTGATTATGTTTGTAGCAAAAAAAAAGAGAAATTCGTGTTTCCCTTGAATCATTTTAGCGAGACAAATATGTGAACAAATTTCTTAATAAAAAAATCAAAAAGTATTGAATTTCCGGAAATTTATCCTCATGTTTAAAAACGCTTGAAAATACAAAAAATATGTCAGAAACTATGTCAAAATTAGGAAAACCCGATGAAATTCAATTTAGGGTACGTTACGGTGAGACCGATCAAATGGGAGTTGTTTACCATGGTAATTATGCGCAGTATTTTGAGATGGGCAGAACCGAATGGCTAAGGAAATTTGGGTTCTCCTACAAACAGATGGAAGCCGAGGGGATAATGCTTCCCGTAATTTCACTCGCTATAAATTACAAAAAGCCAGCGCATTATGATGAGCTTCTTAAAGTAAAAACCAAAGTCTTAAAATTGCCAGCTGCACGTATTGAATTTGAATATGAAATCTCAAATGAAGCAGGCGAAATGTTAACAACTGGAACTACAGTGTTGGTATTTATGGATAGGCTTAGGAATAGGCCTACAAGATGCCCGAAATATGTTTTAGACCAACTACAAAATTAATCGTTCAACACTTTGATTTCAACCCCAAACATGGTGTTGAAAATGTCAAATATAAGGTCAGATTTGTTTAAACGAACGGAAATGATGAGTTCACAACTTAGTTCTAAAGTTTGAGCGATGATCTTAAGATTTTTTTCATTTACGGTACGCATGACTTTTCCCATGGTCTTGTATTCAAAATGGATCACGTACTTTATATTTATGGTGCGTTTTACAATTTTGGAGGCCTTTAGGCTCATTTCCGCGGTGGTTTTATACGCGTTGATCAACCCGGATACTCCTAGTTTGGTACCGCCAAAATAACGTACTACCACTACAAGAACATTGGTAATCTCAAAAGATTGCAATTGTCCATAAATGGGCATGCCTGCGCTGTTGTTGGGTTCACCATCGTCATTGGCCCTAAACGTGAGCTCCTTTTCCGTTTTGCCAATTTGGTAAGCATAACAAAAATGACCCGCTTGATGGTGTTGTTTTTTAAGAGTTTCAATATGTGGCTTGAGCTCTTCTTCCGAAGCAATAGGAAAGGCATAGCCAAAAAACTTACTGTTCTTGTCTTTGAACAACACTTCTTCCGAAGGTTTAGCAATAGTTTTATAAGTGTCTTTCTCTGTCATTACGCCAAAGTTACTAATACTATAGAGAGAATCGCAAGTGAAATACCCAGCCAATTGAGTTTTGAGATCTGTTCCTTAAAAACCAACAGGCCCATAAGGGTTGTAATCATTACGATGGCAACATTATTCACGGTAAACAATGTGGAGCTTTCAAGTGTTTCATGATCTAAGGCCTTTAATAAATAATAAATGGACATATAATTCACAATGCCCAAACAGCTTCCGCCAAGAAGAACTCTCCAATCCCATTTTGGTTTTACTTCGGAAGTGGTTTCCGTAGTTTTATTTAGTATAGGTTTTATAAATTGATTGAAAACCAGCACTAAAATCCCGATGATAAATGCAAAAAGAAAAATAGTGGCTGAAAAAATGGGGATGCCATTCTCTGGCACATAATTGGTCTCTAAATATTTTACGGAAGTGTCAATGATGCCAGAGCCAAAGAACAGCATAATGGGCAGCCAAATGCCCTTGGTCAAATTAACGGTCGATTTTGGTCGTAAGGAAGACAAGTAAACCGAAATCAAGGCAATTAAAATACCAAAAAGTTTTTGAAATCCAACGCTTTCATTATATACATAGATTCCAAAAATAACAGGAAGGATCACACTCATTTTTGAAGCGACCGAAGCAACTGAAAGTCCGTTGCGTTGCGCGGTCAATGCCATTACGTTAAAAATGGCGATGAATAAAAACCCCAAGCCCAATGCGCCATAAAACCAAGGGGAATGTAAGAGTTCTGAGATTACAATCTCGCCCTCGTAAATAACGATTCCGAGTGAGCAGGCCACAAAGTAATTGACAATAATGGTGTGTAGGGTGTTGACTTTATAGCGCCCTAACAGTTTAAAAATGATAAAAATGAGCGTTGAAGCAACAATACTGAGAAATAGATACATTAAAACAGCTCTTTTTTAATGCGGAACAGATCGCAAATATCCTCTTTGGTTTCATCTATATGCCAAACCTGAAGGCCCAATTGCGCAGCGGAATCTGTGTTGGCTTTGGTGTCGTCAATAAAAAGGCATTCCTCTGGTTTTAAGTGGTTTTCCTTTAAAACGAATTCATAAATTTCCGAAGTTGGTTTCCGAAGTTGAATCTCATGAGATAAATAAAACACATCAAACTGACGCTTAAATTCTTCATAAAATGGAACGTTTTCCGTAATCCAAGTGATGTGTAAATCGTTGGTATTGCTTAAAAGAATCAGTTTGTATTTGGCTTTGGCAGCCAATTGCTTTATAAAATCCAAGCGACTTTCAGGAAAATTGCTCAACATGGAATTCCAACTGCGCTTGATATCTGCTTCTGTAAGCTTCGGAAAGTTTTGTGTGTAAAAGTCTAAAAATTCTTCCGTAGAAAGTAAGCCTTGTTCATAAAGCGTGTTAATGGCGGTAATGTCTTCTGGCAACGCGTCGAGTTCGAATAAGTTTAGTGCATTTTGATGCGCTGCCTGTTTTTCCAAATTGATAAACACCGCTCCAAAATCGAATATGATGGTTTTAATTGTTGGCATAAATTTTTAAGATATCTTTTATAATAGGTTCTTCGGAAATTAAATCTCCAGTAAATTTTGGGGAAGCCACCCCGTTTTTGAAAGTCAAGTTTCCTGTAAACACACGCGCTTCATCCCAAAGATCTTCATCTATAAATGTTTGAAGTATTTGTGCGCCACCTTCAATAATAACGGAGTTGACATCGTTTTTAAAAAGAACGTCGCAAATTTGTTTTGCGATCTGCTCCTGCAAGTCCCAATCTATAAATTCCAAGTTCCAATCTTGGTTTAGAGTGTTGGTGAGGGCCTCTTTGGAGGTGATGACCAAGGTATCGGAGGCTTTATTAAATATGGAGGCGTTTGGAGGCAACTTTAATGTACGGTCCAATACGATTCGCATCGGGTTTTTCCCGGTCCAATCCCTTACGGTTAAGCTCGGGGCGTCGGCGAAGACCGTTTTGGTGCCCACTAATATGGCCTGTTCTTCCGCACGCCATTTATGGGTTAGTTGGCGGGAATAGGTGTTTGAGATCCAAACAGGTTTTTGGTCGTTTTTGGTTGCAGGTGCTAAAAAACCATTTTGGGTTTGCGCCCATTTTAAAATAATATAGGGTCTCTTTTTAGTGTGAAAGGTAAAAAAACGTTTGTGATGGTTTTTGCATTCAGCTTCCAAAATACCCACAATCACTTCGCAACCGGCTGCCTTTAATTTCTGGATACCTTGTCCCGCCACTTGCGGATTATCATCCACACAGCCAATCACCACCTTGGGCATTTGATGTTTGATGATGAGATCGCTACATGGGGGCGTTTTTCCAAAATGGGAGCAAGGTTCTAGCGTTACATATAACGTAGCTTTTTTGAGCAGGGACTTATCCGTTACCGAATGGATGGCGTTCACTTCAGCATGATGGCCACCATAAGCACTGGTAAATCCTTCGCCAATAATGCGCTCGTTGTAAACAATCACGCTACCCACCATTGGATTTGGGGCAGTACTGCCCAATCCGTTTTTCGCAATCTGTATACAACGTTTTATGTATTTTTCATGTACCTTCACGATCACAAAAGTAAGGTATAAAAGTGAGTCAAGAATCGATTGTTATTAGAGAAATCAGGGCAGAAGACAATGCGCAACTAGAACGCGTCATTAAAAACTGTTTTCCTGAATTTAAAATTCCTTTGGAAGGCACAGCCTATGAGGATGCCGAGACCCCAAAGATGTTTGAGTCTTATCAAGATGAAAAGGATGTTTACTATGTGGTGACCCAAGATGATGAAGTTGTGGGTGGCGCTGGCATTAAACATTTAAAGAATTTTGAAGGCAACGTTTGTGAACTGCAAAAGATGTACTTTTCTCCAAAAGTACGCGGAAAAGGATTTGGAAAACGACTCATTATTCAATGTTTGGAAGCTGCAGCAGCTTTTGGTTATGAGCAATGCTATCTTGAAAGTGCCACGCAATTAAAAGCAGCCATTCATATCTATGAGCAAGCTGGATTTATTAGGCGAGTGGCGCCCTTGGGCAATACGGGCCATTATTCTTGCGGGATATGGATGATTAAGGATTTATAATGTCAAATGCACTTTGGATATTTTAATGCTCCATATCTTAAATCTTCGTTCAAAATAACTTTATAGTGATCTTAAAAGACGTCTTACATATTTTTCATAAGGAATTGGATGTGCACTATGGGAAAGCGGAAGTAGATTCCTTTTTCAATATGCTCATCGAGCATTATCTCAATTTAAAACGAATCACACTGCTAATGTCTCCTGGCTATGCCATTACTAAAACTGAAGCGCAGTCCATTTTTGAAGCTTTGAGTGCATTGAAACTTCAAAAACCCATTCAATATATTATTGGCGAAACTGAATTTTATGGTCTGCCATTTAAAGTGAACCAGGCAACGCTTATTCCACGACCAGAAACTGAGGAGTTGGTAAGCTGGGTTTTAAAGGATCTTCAACCTGAAGATGGCATTTCCGAAGACTTATCTATTTTAGATATTGGCACGGGCTCGGGCTGTATCGCTATAGCACTTGCCAAAAATTTGAGTTCAGCTCAAGTTTATGCGCTCGATGTTTCCGAAGAGGCCTTAAATATTGCTAATGAAAATGCACTGTTGAATGGTGTGGATGTGAAATTCATTCAAAAAGACATTTTAAATCATCAACCAGAGTTTCGCTTCCCTTTTGAAGGTGAAAGCATACCAAGGGCTGATTTTAAATTTGACAGTATAGTATCCAATCCGCCTTATGTTCGTCATCTGGAAAAAGCCAACATGATGCCGAATGTCTTAGACAACGAACCGCATTTGGCACTTTTTGTAGAAGATGATGCTCCCTTGAAATTTTATAAAGCCATTTGTGAATTTTCTCTACACTATTTAAAACCGAATGGCACACTGTACTTTGAAATTAATGAATTTCTTGGTGAGGACATGCTAGAACTGTTAAAGTCATATCATTTTATTGAGATTGAATTAAAGACTGATATTTTTGGCAAACAAAGAATGCTAAAAGGGAAATTAAGCAGCAACCTAAAACCATAATTTTATCGTGAATACAGACATTCAAACCACTATTGAAGCCTTAAGGGCGGAGTTGCGTGAGCACAACCATAATTATTATGTGCTGGATGCCCCTACGGTGAGCGATTTTGATTTTGATAGACTGTTAATGCAGCTTCAGGAGTTGGAAGCAAAATATCCAGAGTTTTATGACCCCAATTCGCCTAGTCTTCGAGTAGGTGGAACCGTAACCAAAAACTTTACAACCGTGGTGCACGAGCATCGCATGTATTCTTTGGATAATTCCTATTCTAAGGATGATTTGTTGGATTGGGAAAAGCGCATCGAAAAAATCATTGACGGTAAGGTTGAATTTGTTTGTGAGCTCAAATATGATGGAGCTTCCATAAGTCTCACCTATGAAAAGGGCCTCTTGGTTAAAGCGATTACCAGAGGCGATGGATCTCAGGGCGATGATGTTACAGCAAATATTAAGACCATAAAATCGGTGCCTTTAAAATTAAATGGAAGCTATCCTGAAAAATTTCATATTCGGGGCGAAATTGTATTGCCCTACGCCGGTTTTCATAAAATGAATGCAGAACGCGCGGAAGCAGGTGAAGAACTCTACCGAAATCCAAGAAATACAGCTTCGGGCAGTTTGAAACTTCAGGATAGTGCGGAGGTTGCAAAACGTCCGTTGGAATGTTTGCTTTATAGTATAGTGGGCGATAACTTGGGATTCGATTCTCAATTTGAAAGCTTAAAAAAAGCACGAGACATGGGATTTAAGGTCCCAGAAGCAGCAACTTTGGCCACATCGGTTGACGACATTTTGAAGTTTATTGCGTATTGGGATGTGCATCGTCACGATTTACCTTATGAAACCGATGGCGTAGTGCTCAAAGTCAATAATTTACAGCAGCAAGATGAATTGGGGTATACCTCAAAAGCACCGCGTTGGGCAATGGCCTATAAGTTTAAGGCAGAGCAAGTGTCCACCCGGTTAAACGAAATCACCTATCAAGTGGGGCGTACTGGCGCCATAACCCCTGTCGCCAACTTGGAGCCCGTTGAGTTGGCAGGTACGACCGTAAAAAGAGCATCCTTGCACAATGCAGATCAAATAGAGAAATTAGATATAAGAGAAGGGGATGAGGTGTTTGTAGAAAAAGGCGGAGAGATTATCCCAAAAATCATTGCGGTTGATTTGACAAAGCGCCCGCCAGATTCAAAACCTACCGAATATATTACCCATTGTCCGGAATGCCATACTGCTTTAGAACGCCAAGAGGGTGATGCTAAGCATTACTGCCCAAATTATAATGGGTGTAAGCCTCAAATAATAGGGAGAATTCAGCACTTTATATCTCGAAAAGCCATGGATATTGAAGGCTTGGGTGGTGAAACGGTTGCGCTGTTGGTGCAGGAAGGCTTGATTTTTAATTATGCCGATTTATATACGCTTACTAAAGAAGCGGTATTGCCATTGGAGCGTATGGCCGAAAAAAGTGCGGACAACCTCATTACTGGGATAGAATTGTCAAAAAACATACCCTTTGAGCGGGTATTGTTTGCTATTGGCATTCGCTTTGTTGGAGAAACGGTGGCGAAAAAGTTGGCCAATCACTTTAAAACTATTGAGGCATTGGCAAAAGCTTCGGTAGCACAATTGATAGCTGTAGATGAGATTGGTGAGCGCATCGCGCAAAGTGTGGTCTACTTTTTTGCTGATGGTGCAAATAGGGCCATCATCCAAAAATTGAAGGATTACAATGTGAATTTGGAAATTTCCGCAGAAAAATTAGCCAATCAAACCAATAAGTTACAAGGAGAGACGTTTGTGGTTTCTGGAGTTTTTGAGCAAGTTTCTCGAACCGAACTCAAAAGACTCATTGAAGATAATGGAGGTAAAGTGGCGAGTAGCATCTCTAGCAAAACATCGTATTTGGTTGCTGGTAATAATATGGGGCCAAGCAAGCGAAGTAAGGCGGAATCACGAAAAGTACCGATAATTTCGGAAAATGATTTCTTAGCTATAATTAAGGAATAATCTTACATTATTGTATTTAACATCGATTAAAATCAATTAAATACGATAAGTTGCATAATTATTGTATATTTGGGGTGCTATTAATTTGATATTATGGGGGCGATTAAAATTTTAGAGCGATTACTTATTTCGCTGAGTGTTGTTTATATTGGGTTACAATTCATGCAATTGGAATTTCAGGCTGCTGCTGTTAGAACTGCATCCATGATTTTATTGACGACTCTCTACGTTAAGAAAATAGAAAAAAAACAAAACTTATTCTATGGGTTTCTTATTCTGTTTACTCTTGGCGATATTTTTGATTTGATGTCTTGGGGCTATAGTGTATACATAAATCCTCAATTTCAAAAACCCTTCTATTTTGTTGGTAATTTCATTTATATTAGTGCTTATGTTGCTTTAATATCAAGGATTATATTAGATATGAATCTACTTAAGGCAATTAAAAAATTTCCGTTGCAAACATTGCTTCTCATTATATTGAGTGTTTTTTGTGTGTATTCGGTTTCTGAAGCTACCCAAAACGAATTAACGATCGCAGAATATATCATGGAAGTGGTTTATAATACGGTAATCATATTCTTAATGTGCTTGGCTCTAATTAATTACATGTATTTTGATGATAAAAAGTCTATCCTATTATTGATTGGTTCTATATTTGTTGTGTTTTACGAAGTGATTCAGCTTGCCTATTATTATGTTGCAGACTATAGAACCCTGAATTTATTTTGTTCCCTATTTTTTGTTATGGCGTTTACGTTCTTCTATTTGCAATCTTTTCTGAAATACAATCCACCAATGATTTATAATTATGACAAATTTGACGCAAGCTAGTTTGCTAGGATTAGCAGTGATCTAGAGATTGCTTTCAGGTTATTTAGAATGAAATTTAAGGTATAGAATTCTTAAAAGTTGTGAGCTGAAATTTTCAAACGAGTGTGGTTCATTGACTGTATTTGTAAATTGACCTATACCAAAATCGAAGTACCATTTGCCGACTTGTTTTTATTGGCATCAAAGTAAAAATCAATTTTCCCTAAGTTAATTCCGTAACAACCCACTTGATTCACAAGCGTATTCTTACCGTCCTTATTTTTAACAATTGTTGGTTTCTTTAAAAAAGTGTGGGTATGGCCACCAATAATCAAGTCAATATCCCTGGTCTTTTCAGCTAAGGTGAGATCCCCTATTTTTTCTGGCAAATTCCGGTAATTGTAGCCTAAATGAGACAGACAAATGACCAGATCACATTGTTCATCCTTCTTGAGCACCCTAGTCATTTCTTGGGCAGTTTCAATGGGGTCTAGGTACACAGTTTCTTTGTACATGCGTTCATCCACCAAGCCTTGAAGTTCAATTCCCAATCCAAACACTCCCACTTTAATTCCATCTTTCATAATAATGCGATAGGGCTTTACGTGCGTATCCATAACCGTATTTGAGAAATCGTAATTGGAGGATACGAAATCAAATTTCGCATGGGGCAATTGCGCGTACAATCCGTCAATGCCATTATCAAAATCATGATTGCCAATGGTGGCCACATCATACTTGAGCATACTCATTAACTTGAACTCCAATTCACCGCCATAATAATTAAAGTAAGGCGTGCCTTGTAAAATATCGCCAGCATCCATTAATAAGGTGTTGGGATTTTCCGCTCTAATAGATGCAATCAAACTGGCGCGTCTTGCCACACCACCTTGATTTGCATTTCTTGCATCGTCCGGACCAAAGGGATCAATATGACTGTGCACATCATTGGTATGCAAAATCGTTATTTTTTTAGTAGCTGAAGAAAACGAGGACAATCCAAAACCTCCCAATCCAATAAGGGCAGAGGCCACTGTAGTTTGATGTATAAAATCTCTTCTTTTCATAATCTCTTAAAATAGTAAGTGATGCAGTTTTAGAACAGCTTGCCTAAAACTCATCATCATTATTTATTCTTTAATTTTCACAAACCGATCATCAATGGTTGGGCTAAGCGTATCAACAGCTTTAAAATAATCGAGAAGTACATTTCTTACTTTATAGCCAAGGTCATAAACACCCACATTGGTCTTAAAAAAATACATGCGATCTCCACCGCTCAATAAATAATCATTGGTGGCCACATAATAATTTTTATGATAATCTAAAGGTTTTCCTTTTGAGCTTGCTGCGTTTAGACTGCCATCGGCACTGAGTACAATTTTTAATTGAGAGATGGGGTGAGATTTTTGCTCGGTAACCATATAATCTATTAGTTCCTTTACTTGCGCACCTTCAAGCTCTACAACAGATATGGCATTTTCAAAGGGCATCACTTCGTACGCAGTTCTAGAAGTGACATCTCCTTTAGAGATAATTGAACGAATGCCTCCTTGATTTAAGAGAACAAAGTCGATGTCATGGCCAGTACGTTTTTGAAACACGGGATTGGTTTGTTTATAGACAGCATCTGCCATCATATTGCCAATTGGGGAATTATAATCACCATCGGTCTTAGAGTAGGTGTCCACCGCATACGCCAACACACTATCGAGATCATTTTCAACATGTTCACGGTAAGGTTGTATGAATGCTTCTATATTTTGATCGATCGCAATAGTATCTGAGATGGGGATTTGTTTACCTTCAATTTTATTGAGATGATTTTTAGTTTTGCAGGCGGTAATAGCCAAGAGGAAAAAGGCAAAAAACAGATGTTTATAACTCATTATTATTGTGGATTGGTAGTATAATCGTACCGTCAGTTTTTACTACATTTGTACAAATGTTAAAGGTAAATGATTTTTAAGGTATTTAAGGAAAAATCAAATCAAAAATATATTAACAGATTGTTAAATACTCACGCCAAATGCAACAAACACTCTAAGGTCACTAGCGTGGGAGTTGTTTTAAACGTTGAGGAGCATACCGATCTTGAACATTTTAAGCATTTTTTTAAAGAACTCAACCTTCAAGAAGCGCGTACTAAAATTGTATCCTTTGCAAATGATCCTAAAACGTCAAATGAGTTATGGGGCGCCTTTTTTAATGCTAAACATATTGGATGGAAGGGCAAAATTTTGCATTCGGAGTTGCAACGCTTTGTAGAAACGGAATTTGATCTATTAATTTGTTTTCACGCATCGTACCATTTGGAATTGGATCTCATCGCTGCAAGTTCAAAAGCCAATTTTAAAGTTGGGATTTCCTCAAGAGATCCGAGATTATTTGACCTGATTATTGATGTGGATACCACTCAATTTTCACTTTTTAAACAAGAATTAAAGAAATATTTAACCGTTTTAAATAAATTATAATGACAAAGTTTCATGGAACTGGTATTGCCATCATAACCCCGTTCAACCTCGATCAAACTGTAGATCATAATGCCTTGTCCAATTTGGTCAATTTCAATATAGAAAATGGCACAAATTATATCGTCATAAGTGGTACGACCGGTGAGAGCGCTACCATTACCAAACAGGAGAAAAACGACATAGTGAAAACTGTAGTTATGGCCAACAACAAGCGTGTGCCATTGGTTTTAGGAATTGGTGGAAATAATACTGCTCAAGTGATTGAGGAAATTAAAACCACCGATTTGAGTAGTATAGATGCTATTTTATCGGTAACGCCTTATTACAGCAAGCCAACCCAAGAAGGCATATATGAGCATTTTAAAGCCATTTCGAACGCGTGCCCCATCGATATCATACTCTACAATGTACCAGGGCGCACCTCGTCTAATATGTTGCCCGCAACCACATTAAAGCTGGCCAAAGATTTTACAAATATAGTTGGTGTTAAGGAGGCAGGGAATAATGTAGGGCAATATTTAACCTTATTGCGTGATAAGCCAGATGACTTTCTAATTATTTCTGGTGACGACGATTTAGTGTTGGGCATCATCTTGGCAGGAGGCGCAGGCGTGATCTCTGTAATTGGTCAAGCGTTACCAAAACAATTTTCCAAAATGATACAACTCGGTTTGGAAGATAAAAATAAGGAAGCCTATAAAATTCATTTCGCTTTAATGGAAATCACCGCACTTATTTTTTCTGAAAACAATCCCGCAGGAATAAAGGCGGTTTTGGAAGCTTTGGATTTGGCCAGTTCTACAGTGCGCTTACCCTTGGTTGAAGCTACCGATGCTCTTAAAAACAAGATCAAATTGGCACTGGAAAAAATCGATGTAGCCATAAAAAGTTAAATATACCTTAAATACCAATTTAAGCTAAAGCCAACTGCTATTTTCGTAAACAATTTTTGTTTTTATAATACGTTATAAATACGTACTTTTGCAACCTGTTTTTTATTTATGAAGAATTTATTTTATCTCTTAGCAACGGTCTCCTTGTTTTTCTCGTGTAGCGAGTACCAAAAGACACTAAAATCTGAAGATGTTTCCACCAAATTTCAAATGGGGACAGATCTGTATGAAGCTGGTAAGTATGCTAAGGCCAATCGCTTGTTTGAGCAAATAGTACCTAAATATAGAGGGAAACCTCAAGCCGAAAAATTGATGTACATGCATGCCAATGCATTTTATCAAATGAAAGACTTTTATATTTCAGGGTATCAATTTGAGAATTTTGAAAAAAGTTATCCTAATAGTGAAAAGGCGGAAGAAGCATCGTTTTTAGGCGCTAAAAGTTATTATGAGCTGTCACCGGTTTATAGCAAAGAACAAAATGAAACCGTTCAGGCATTGGAAAAATTGCAATTGTTTGTCAATAAATATCCAAATTCCCAATACCTTCCGCAAGCAAATACGCTTATTAAGGAGTTGGATTATAAGTTGGAGAAAAAGGCCTTTGAAATTGCAAAGCAATACAATAACATTGCGTATTTTGAGTCGTCCGATTATGAGGCAGCTATTACAGCATTCAATAATTTTTTAATTGAATATCCAGGTACCACCTTTAGGGAGCAAGCGATGTACTATCGTTTGGATTCTGCCTATAGGTTGGGGATCAATAGTGTGAAATATAGACAACAAGAGCGTTTGGAAACAGCGATTGCCTATTTTAAAACCTTTAAACGGTTTTATCCTGAATCTGAATTTATGGTAGAAGCGACCAAGATGGAACAGGAAATGACCACTGCGCTACAAAAATTTAATACACCAAGTTAATACTTAAATATAATGATTGATTTAAAAAAGACCAACGCACCAGTAAGTACAGTAACTTACAATAGAAATATACTGGATGAGCCAACAGATAATATCTATGAGGCGATTTCTGTGATTTCAAAAAGGGCAGAGCAAATCAACACGGATATTAGACGTGAGTTGGTTGACAAATTAGAAGAATTTGCAACCCACAATGACAGTCTTGAGGAAATTTTCGAAAACAAGGAGCAAATTGAAGTGTCTAAGTTTTACGAAAAATTGCCTAAGCCACACGCATTGGCAGTTCAAGAATGGTTAGACGATAAAATCTATTATAGAAATACGGACGACGACGTTCAGGAATAATCATACCATGTCTATCTTAAGTGGCAAAAATATTTTGCTCGGCATCACTGCTGGTATCGCTGCTTATAAGACTGCGAGTTTAACTCGTTTATTTATAAAGGCAGGCGCAAACGTAAAAGTCGTTATGACGCCTGCTTCTAAAGACTTTATTACCCCTTTAACACTCTCTACTTTATCCAAAAACCCTGTTTATTCGTCATTTGTTAATGAAGAGTATGACAATGGCTTATGGAATAACCATGTGGAGTTAGGGCTATGGGCAGATCTATTTGTGATCGCCCCTGCCACAGCAAATACTATGTCTAAAATGGCAAATGGTACTTGCGACAATTTGTTGATGGCAACCTATCTTTCAGCCAAATGTCCTGTTTATTTTGCACCCGCAATGGATTTGGATATGTACAAACATCCCTCTACCTTAAATTCTTTTGAAACATTAAAAGGCTTCGGAAATAGTATGATTCCTGCCACATCAGGAGAGCTTGCGAGCGGCTTGCAGGGTGAAGGACGTATGGCCGAACCTGAAGACATCTTAACATTTATAGAACAGGATATTTTGGGCCAACTCCCATGGTGTGGGAAAAAGATGTTAATTACAGCAGGTCCAACTTATGAAGCTATTGATCCCGTACGTTTTATTGGCAATCATTCCAGCGGAAAGATGGGATTTGAAATCGCAAAAGCTGCAGCTGCGTTGGGGGCAGAGGTTATTTTAATTTCAGGCCCTACCCATGAATCTGTTAATCACGGTTTAATCCGTTTAATTAATGTGGTGAGTGCTCAAGAGATGTATGATGCAACTCATAAATACTTTAGTGATGTTGATATGGCAATACTTTCCGCAGCAGTTGCGGATTACAGACCTATATCTGTGGCTTCGCAGAAAATAAAAAAGAACGATCCAACGTTATCTCTAGAGTTAGAAAAAACAAAAGATATTTTAAAATCTTTGGGCGAAGTTAAAACCAGTCAGTTTTTGGTGGGTTTTGCATTAGAAACCACCAATGAAGAGGCCAATGCTAGAGCAAAATTGGCATTTAAGAATTTAGACATGATTGTGCTCAATTCCTTAAATGATAAAGGAGCAGGTTTTGGTGGTTCAACAAATAAAGTTACTTTTATAACCAACTCAGGTCAAAAAGTGGCGCACGCTTTAAAGTCTAAAAAAGAGGTGGCACATGATCTAATGCAATTCATTATAAAACAAACGCATGCGTAAATTTATATTCTTTTTAGCAGTGCTAACTGCGTTTCCTGTAATCGCTCAAGAGCTTCGATGTGAAGTGGTGGTGAATGCGCTACAAACTGGAAATGAAAATGTGCAAGTTTTTAAAACGCTTGAGCGCCAATTAACCGAGTTTGTTAATAATACGGAGTGGACCGATAAGTCCTACAAAAGTCAAGAGCGCATCAATTGTAGCATGGTGATCACCATCAACGATTATAATTCCGATGCCTTTCAAGGTACGATTCAAGTACAGTCGTCCAGGCCAATTTTTGACTCGAGCTACAGTACACCTACCTATAATTTTAACGATAAAAATTTCAGTTTTCAATATTTGGAATTTCAGAATCTCGTATTCAATCCCAACCAGTATGAATCCAATTTAGTTTCGGTGATCGCCTTTCATATTTACATGATTTTGGGTATGGATGCCGATACGTTTTCACCAAATGGTGGGGATGATTACCTCAAACAAGCGCAAACCATTGTCAACTATACCCAACAACTCAACACAAAAGGCTGGAAGTTGGAAGATGGGCAGCAAACCCGGTTTGCCTTGATCGATAATATGCTGTCACCTACCTTTAAGGAATTTAGAACGGTGATGTACGATTACCATAGAAATGGTTTGGATGTGATGAGTACCGACCCCAAAGCGGGTAAAAATGCAATTGCCGAAAGTATTCAGCAACTAAAGGTCATGAACGGGCGCAGACCTAATTCTTTTCTATTACGGGTGTTCTTTGATGCCAAAGCCGATGAAATCGAGCAGATCTTTAGTGATGGCCCCACGGTGAATGTTGCGGAATTGATTGAAATTCTCACAAGAATTTCTCCCACACGATCGTCGCAGTGGCGAAATATCAATTTTTAAGTAAAAGACTGTGGTTTTCAGTCCAATTTCAGTTACCTTTCTCATTGGCTGTACTAAAATTGAACATTTAATTTCCAACCCAACGTGCTTACACAACTGTCTATAAAAAATTATGCGCTTATTGATGATCTTCAGGTCAATTTCAATAACGGTTTATCTATTATTACTGGAGAAACTGGTGCAGGTAAATCCATCTTACTGGGTGGTTTGTCACTTATTTTGGGCAAACGTGCCGATTTAAGCAGCATTAAGGACAACTCTATAAAATGTGTCATTGAGGCTACGTTTGATATTGCAAAATACAATCTCAAAGCCTTGTTTAAAAAGGAAGATTTAGATTACGAAGCCATCACTATTATAAGGAGAGAGATTTTACCTTCAGGTAAATCCAGAGCTTTTATCAATGATACACCGGTTAACTTAGATAGTCTGCAGGTGTTGGGAGAGCAGTTATTGGATATTCACTCACAGCACCAAACCTTGCAATTGACCAATGATGATTTTCAATTTAAGGTAATAGATGCCTTGGCAGATAATGCCAAACTCTTAAATGATTATGAACAGCAATTACTGCAGTTTAAATCATTAAACAAAGCACTCAAAAAACTTCAAGAACAAAAAGCCGAAGCCATAAAAGAACTCGATTATAATCTTTTTTTACTGAAGGAATTGACCGATGCCAATTTGATGCCAGGGGAGTTGGAACGTTTGGAGGAAGAATACGAAACCTTGAACAACGTTGAGGAAATCAAGGAAAAATTATCAACAGCGCATGAGTTGATGAGTAATGAGGATATTGGCATTACGATGAACTTGACCGAAGTCAAGCATCAACTCTCAAAACTTTCTGGCATGTCATCTCAATATAAATCCATTTATGAACGGGTGAACAGCAGTCTTATTGAGCTAGACGATATTTTTTCAGAAATGGAAGCCTTGCAAGATCAGTTGGAAGCAGATCCCAAACGTTTGGAAGCAGTGAACTCAAAATTGCAGATTCTGAATAATCTATCGCAAAAACACAGTGTGTCCAGTGTAGAGGAATTGATAGCAATTAAAGAAGACTTGCAAACAAAAGTAGAGGTCACAGAACATTTGGACGATACAATTTCAGAAAAGGAACATCAAATCAGCTCCGTTGAACAGCAGTTGGTTGATCTTTCTAAGCAATTACATGATAAACGCATGGCAGTTATTCCGAAGTTAGTCTCGCAATTGGAACTTATTTTAAACACTTTGGGAATGGCAAATGCTAAATTTAAGGTCGTGCTGCAAACTTCCAAAACCTTTTTTGCCAATGGCAGCGATAAATTGGAATTTTTATTTTCTGCTAATAAAGGCGGGCAATTCAACGAACTTAAAAAAGCAGCGTCTGGCGGTGAATTATCAAGGATTATGTTGGCCATCAAGTCCATTTTGGCCAAGTATACCCATTTGCCAACTTTAATGTTTGATGAGATTGATACGGGCGTTTCTGGAGAGATTTCAAATAAAATGGGAGTGATCATGCAACAAATGAGTAAGAAAATGCAAGTATTTTCCATCACGCATTTACCGCAAATTGCAGCAAAAGGCGATACCCATTTTAAAGTGTATAAGGAAGATGTCAATAATGTGACCCAAACCCAAATGAAGCAATTAACTGCAGAAGAACGGATTGTTGAAATCGCCCAAATGTTGGGCGGTAAGGACATTTCATCTTCGGCAATGGCCCATGCTAAGGAGCTTCTAAATTAATGGGGTTAAGCCATATTTAAAAATTTGTATCTATTTTTATTTACAATTGAGGTCATAATATTTATAGCCTGTTTGGAAATATAACTGATTTTTAAAGGTAAGTTATGTACGTATAGCTAATGAATGTTAATCCAATCCTATAATTTTTTAAATATTCTTTTGAAGAATGGCGATAGGAATTATCACTAGACACTAGGTATAATTCTTTATAAGAATGGCTATTGGTTTGATGCAAGCGTTGAAATTATTGAAGAATTTGGCCATAAAACCCAACAATAGATTTAAAGTTTTTTAACTTTGGAAGCAAAAGTTTATCGATTTCTAAATGGAAATTTTTTTTTATTTCATCGAAATGCAGCCAATAATCAAAAAATAATTAATAACAAACCACTAAACAATTAAATAACTTTATCATCATGTCATACAATTTACTTAAAGGGAAACGCGGAATTATATTTGGAGCCTTAGATGCCAATTCCATTGCTTGGAAAACTGCAGAACGTGTTCACGAAGAGGGTGGTACATTTGTACTAACCAACGCACCAATAGCAATGCGTATGGGTCAAATTAACGAACTGGCAGAGAAAACCGGATCTCAAATTGTACCTGCAGATGCCACTTCTATTGAGGATTTGGAAAATTTGGTTGCAAAATCGACTGAGATTTTAGGTGGTAAATTAGATTTCGTATTGCATTCTATAGGGATGTCAATTAACGTAAGAAAAGGAAAACATTATACCGATCAAAATTATGATTGGACGCAAAAAGGAACCGATGTCTCTGCAATGTCTTTTCATAAAACCATGCAAACGCTTTATAAGGCCGATGCCATGAATGAATGGGGAAGTATCGTAGCGCTAACCTATATGGCAGCACAACGTGTTTTTCCAGATTATAATGACATGGCAGATAATAAGGCCTATTTGGAAAGTATCGCGCGTAGTTTTGGCTATTTCTTCGGAAAAGACAAAAAAGTACGCGTCAATACCATTTCACAATCCCCAACACCCACTACCGCAGGTCAAGGTGTTAAAGGCTTTGATGGGTTTATATCTTATGCCGAAAAAATGTCGCCATTGGGTAACGCCACAGCTTTAGACTGTGCCAATTATACCATAACCTTATTTAGTGATTTAACAAAGCGCGTTACGCTTCAAAATCTTTATAATGATGGTGGATTCAGCAACATGGGAGTAAGTGACCAAGTTATGGAAGCCTTTGTAGATAAGGACTAATCAGTATTGTAATATAAAGAATGAGCCGATGAATTTTCATCGGCTTTTTTTGTGGCCTTATTCTAAAGTTTTAGACTCAATCGGGATGTCATCAAAAAAAGCGATGCAATATTTGATTATATTTAAGCAATAATTTATATAAATCCCTATCTCCTAAACTCCCTTTTATGATAAAACATTACATTATACTTATGGTTGCAACGCTCGTGATTCATAGCGGATCTTCACAGATAGCATTCGAAAATCAAGCGACCAGTTTGGGTCTTATCGCCACAAATGGGAATTCTTTTTTAGGAAATGGCATTACATTTTTCGATTACAATAATGATGGTTGGGATGATATGAGCATCACTACGGGGAGCAATTTGCCATTAAAATTTTTCAGAAACAATAATGGCAACTTCATTCAAGACACTTTTACCATGCCACCCTTTAATTATCAAACGAGACAAATTAATTGGGTAGACTTTGATAATGACGGGGACAAAGATCTGTTTATAACCAGCGATACCAATGGCAATAGGCTTTTGATGCAAACAGATGCCATGGTATTTCAAGACATTACCCAAAGTTCAGGGATCTTGGCCACTAATATGCTGAGTTATGGTGCTTCATGGGGTGATTATGATAACGATGGCTTATTGGATGTGTTTGTGAGTAATCGCAGCACCGAAACACCCAATAAATTATATAAAAATAATGGCGATCAAACCTTTACCGACGTATCGGTTCAAGTTGGCCTTGATCAAGAAGCGATGTATTCGTTCTGTTCTGCCTTTTTGGACATCAATAATGACGGACTTCAGGACATTTATGTGGCCAACGATAAATACATCCATCCCAACAAGCTCTATAAAAATAATGGGGATGGAACATTTTCCGATATCAGCGAATCTTCGGGAACAGGAGTTTATATGGATGCCATGAGCGTAACGGTTGGAGATTATGACAATGATGGCTGGTTTGATATTTACATTACGAATACGCAAAACGGAAATGTACTGTTTAAAAATAATGGAGATGAAACTTTTACAAATATGGCAACCGCTTCAAACACGCTATTCAATAGTATTGGTTGGGGTGCTGTCTTTTTAGATGCAGATAATGATACGAACTTAGACTTGTACGTAAGTAGCGAATACAACAATCCGAACTCGGGATATTTACTTTCGGCTTTTTATGAAAATAACGGGGATGAAACCTTCACTTTAAGTAATCAATGTTTCCCTGGGGACAATGGATCTGGGCATTCCAACGCTGTTGGAGACCTCGATAATGACGGGTATGCAGATCTTGTAGTGAGTAACAATTATAATGAACCTGTGTTTCTATGGAAAAACAACTCCAATCCCATAAACAATTGGATCAAGTTAAACTTAATTGGTACCCAAAGCAACAGGGACGCTATAGGAAGCACCATAAAGATAGTTGCAAATATGACCGAACAATATCGATACACCCATTGTGGGGAAGGGTATTTAAGTCAGAATTCGGCCACTCAAATCGTTGGTGTGGGTACTGCTACGGTAATAGATGAACTTCAAATTTCGTGGCCAAGTGGTTTACAGGAAAGTTACACTAATTTGCCAGTTAACGTGACCTTAACTTTTACTGAAGGCTCAACGTTAAACCTAGATCACAACACTTTGTCAAACTTGACTGTTTATCCAAACCCGGTTAGTACGATCCTGCAAATTTCTAGTCACACTACTATTGTTAAAGTTGAAATTTATAATAGTTTAGGACAGCGAGTGAAAGTGAACAGAATGTTAATCAATAATCAATTGGATGTTTCTAGACTCAATCCGGGAATTTACGTGATTAACATCTTTTCTGGAGATTCTATATCTTCTATGAAATTTATTAAGGAATAAGAGGAAAGACATTCAGAATTAAAGTCATTCAACGACTATATTCTCATTTAATCGATTAGGACTTTTAGAAGTTAAAAAAGGCTTATTTTCTTCTTACTTTAACCCTTTATTAACTAAAAAATAACTTAATATGAAAAAAATTACAATTTCAGCTTTATGTCTGTTATGCGTAGCTTTTGGTTTTGCCCAACTTCAAGTGGGTACAGGCACAAATGAATTGCAAAATATGCCATTTGATCCCTATTTTGGATACTCTTATAGTCAGAGTATCTACACCGCTAGTGAAATTAATACTTCTGGCACAATAACGGAAATTCAATATTATTTTAGCGGAACTAGCTTATTGCCAAATAGTCAAGATATAACGGTTTATTTGGGTTACACCACAAAGTCTGAGTTTGCTAGCAATACAGACTGGGAGCCAGTATCAGGGCTTACAGCATCGTATACTGGTGGGATACCTGTGACAGGACCAGGGTGGATTAGCTTAACGTTAGATACACCATTTGATTACAACGGAACTGATAATTTGTTGATTGCGATTGACGAAAACATGGCAGGATATGATTCAAGTGGAGACGACTTTTGGAATTCGCCAAAACCTGTCAACAGAAGCATTACCTATAGAAGTGATTCTGTAAATCCAAATCCTACAGACCCGCCAACTGCTGCTGGTACCTATGCCTTTGCTCCAAGTATTATTTTTACTGGATTAGTAGCATCAAACCCACCAAATTGTGATGCCATGCTTACCTCACCAGTTGATGGCGAAACTAGTGCCGACTTAGCAGCTGGTATCACATGGAGCGCAGCTACCGGTTCTCCAACAGGCTATAAAGTTACTATCGGTACTACAACTGGAAGTAACGACGTGGCTGATGCAGTAGATGTAGGTAACGTAACTACTTATGATTTCACGATCACTTCTGGTCAAACCTATTTTGTAACCATAACACCTTATAATAATAGTGGTGATGCTACAGATTGTACTGAGGAGAGTTTTACGGGTGCTGCAATACCTGAATGTCCTGTATTAACTACAGAATTAGATGATTGTGGAAATTTTGATGTGGAGATAACTTGGGACGCTGTAACTGATGCAGATTCGTATAATATAAATGTTGGTACTACAGCTGGAGGCAGCGATATCGCTGAAGACGAATCTGTGACGGATACTTCATATACTTTTGAAAATTTGGTTGCTAATTCAACCTATTATGTTACCGTAACTGCTGTTAATTCCGCGGGAGAATCTTCTGGATGTTCAGAAGTAACCTATACAACTTCTGATACTTCTTGTTATTGTGAATCTGTACCTTCCTTAATTGATAATAATGGGATTGGAAATCTACAAGTGGGCTCAACCGATTTTGAAACTGGTGGTGACATTACTTACGAAGATTTTACAGGAACAACGGTTGATCTTGCTCAGGGACTCAACACGAATGTTATTATAACCTTCATGACCAATTACACCTATGGTGTTAATATCTGGATAGATTTCAATGATAATTTCAATTTTGAGGATTCAGAATTATTATATACTGGAGAATCTGGTGACAGTAACTCTGGAACCGACATCTTGGATGCGTCATTTGTTATGCCAGCTACCGCTACTTTGGGCGCCCACCGTATGAGAATAGTTTCAGACGATTCTGTAAGTGATGCTACCAACCCTTGTAACAGCAGTAGTTATGGTGTTACAATGGATGTGGATGTAAATATTGTAGAAGCAACATGTGTCCCTGCTGAAGCCACCGCAACTATAGTTGATGATTGTGGCAATTCTGAATTCAGTATTTCTGTTGACGTAACCGAGCTAGGTGATGGTACTCCTGTTATAAATGATGGAACAAATACAACTCCTATTACTGAAATTGGGGAAATTGTCGTTGGTCCTTATGCCAGTGGATCTGTTATTTCTTTAATTATAGAACATGGATCTGAAAGTACTTGCGATTTAAACTTGGGTACTTACACATTTGATTGCCCATCTGTAAATGACGACTGTGCTGGAGCAATTGACTTGGATGCATTTGTAAACTTAGATAGTTCTTGCACAATTACATATACTGGTTCTATTATGGGAGCAACTAATTCATCTGATGAAGTAGCACCAAGCTCTTCCTGTACAAATAATAGTGCAGATCCTAACCCATCTGATATTTGGTATACATTGACAGTACCAGCATCTGGTGGCTTTATATATGATAATATAGTTACTCCAGGCTTAAGCTCTATTGTAGAAGTCTATACGGGCTCTTGTGGTGCCTTGGTTGCATTAGATCCTGTAAATTGTACAAGTTCTAGTTCAGAAAAAACCTTTGATGGTTTAACTCCGGGTGAAACGGTTTATCTTAGATATTGGGATTATGGTAGTGACGATGAAGGCGAATTGGAGTTTTGTATAAAAGCAATTCCTACTGATACGTTAGACTATTACAACCTGCAAGCCCCAGTTTCTGGAGATATTATGACGGGCGACGAGTTTATCGTGTATGCTCAAGCCTATGAGGCTGGAGTAACAGATGCTTCCGATGAAGCAGTTGATGGTATTGAAGTTTGGATTGGATATAGTGAAACAGATTCTAATCCTGAAACTACAACTGATTGGACCTGGGTTATGGCCGATACTAATGATGGATTTGACTTTTCTCTTAATAACGATGAGTATCAGTTGGATTTAGGTGATGAAATATCCGATGCAGGCACTTATTATTATGCCAGTAGATTTAGATATAATGGCGGACCGTTTACTTACGGTGGCATCCAACCAAATGGTGATGGTGGCACTTGGGGCGAAAACGGTAATGCATCAGGTGTTTTAACTGTTACAGCACCTCCTGCACCAGATAATGATAATATAGCAAATGCACTTGCGATTACTGTGGATGAGGCATTTTGTGATGGTACAAATAACAACGCTACCAACATATCTGCAACCCCGTCTCCAGAAGCGATTGGTGACTGTTTCTACAGTACAGCTGTTAACAATGATGTTTGGTTTACTTTTACGGTGCCAGCTGGTGTTGCGTCGGTAGATGTTTCAACAGATTTTACGGGTGGTACTTTAGTGGATACTGAAATGAGTGTTTACTCTGGTACTGCAGATAACTTGGTAGAATTGGATTGTAGCCAAGATGAGGGCACCACTATTTTATCGAATGGTTCTAGTTATAACTCTATCATTACAGATTTGGCTGTTAACGTTGGTGAAACGTATTACATTCAAGTAGATGGCTATTCAGCTTCAACTACGCCAGGTACTTTCTGTATTGATGTCTCAACTAATCAATCTTTAAGTGTTTCAGATTTTGATACTTTAGGCTTTACGTATTTCCCTAACCCTGTTAGCAATCAACTATCTCTAAAAGCGCAAGCGCAAATTGAGACGGTAGTGATTTATAACATGTTGGGTCAAGAAGTGATCAATATATCGCCAAGAACCATGGACGTAGATGTAAACACGAACTCTTTAGAGAATGGTGCTTACTTTGCAACCGTAACGATTGGTAACACTTCTAAGACAATTAAGTTAATCAAGGAGTAAAAGTTAAAGTTTATTAATCTTTTTATTTAATAGAAAAGCCTCGCATTATGCGGGGCTTTTTTTTATGCTTTATCTTTTAAATTTATACCATACCGGTTTTTTTTTTTTTGCTGAATAATTTTAAGAAGCATCGGCGTTATAATGACAATGATCAAAATCAACATCCTAATTATCCAAATGTTTTTAGACTTCCATGTACCAGCGAAGCGTGCCCAACTCTTAAGCTCATAATGCTGTAATTTTACAACTACTTTATTTACCTTTACACCTTATGCAAACTTTGGATTTTTCATTTATTATTCCTGTTTTTAATAGACCAGATGAAGTCGATGAACTTTTAACTAGTTTTTCCAACTTGGAAGGGGGCTTGCCCTTCGAAATAGTGATCATTGAAGATGGGTCTACCTTGGATTGTAAATCGGTGGTTAATGGATTTAAGGCTTCCTTAAACATTTCATATTACCAAAAATCGAATTCAGGGCCAGGAGATTCCAGAAATTTCGGAATGCGCAAAGCCAAAGGAAACTATTTTATCATTTTGGATTCTGATTGTATTTTGCCAAGTGATTATTTATTAAAAGTTACTGAACACTTGAATGCTCATTTTGTGGATTGTTTTGGTGGCCCAGATGCTGCGCATGCCTCGTTTTCTAATCTTCAGAAGGCAATAAATTTCACAATGACCTCTGTATTGACCACGGGAGGAATTCGTGGCGGTGAGACCGCAAAGCACAATTTTGAACCCAGAAGTTTCAACATGGGATTGTCTAATTCAGCATTTATTGCCTCGGGCGGTTTTGGAAGTATTCATCCTGGAGAAGATCCCGATTTATCCATCAGACTTAAGCAATTGGGCTATGAAACAGCACTTTTTTCGAATGCTTTTGTGTATCATAAAAGACGCCTGTCTTGGAAGAAATTTTACACACAGGTCCATAAATTTGGTATGGTAAGACCTATCCTCAATTCTTGGCATCCTCATAGTGCCAAATGGAGCTATTGGTTGCCAAGTATGTTTAGTCTAGGTTTTTTCGCAGCGCTCATTTTTGCAACGCTCGGTTTTTGGTTGCCCATCGGGATTTATATTTTTTATATCATCCTCGTTTTTTGTGGAGCTGGTATTAATTCAAAAAGTCTTAGTGTCGCATTTCAATCGATATTGGCTATCTTTATACAGTTCTTTGGGTATGGTCTCGGATTTTTAAAATCAAAATTTGCGATAGACCTCTTTAATCAGAACCCTAAAGAACGATTCCCTAATTTATTTTTTGATAATGTTCAATAGCTTAAAAGAGAAACTTTCTAAATCAATAAAAAATAAACGACTGCATGTATTTGGTCTATTTTTATTATTGTCGTTTTCTATCTGGGTTTTCACTAAATTCTCACATTCCTATACCGAGACGACGACATTAAAGTTAAACTATACCAATCTACCAGATCATAAAATCATAACCTTAGACAGTGTGCCTGAAATAAAGGTAAGGGTTTCCGCCTATGGCTTTAGGCTATTGTCTTATTATTTTTCCAATCAATCCATGGATGTAGATTTGCAAAAAGACACTTACATTGCGAATCACTCTTATGTTTGGGTCGCCAATAAGGCCGAAAAGCAAGTTAGCGATCGTATGGGGGCTTCTATAGAAGTTTTATCCATAAGGCCAGATACGGTACGATTTAAGTATGATACCTTAAATGTAAAGAAAGTACCAGTACATTTAAAGGCCTCTATTGGTTATGCAGCGGGTTATGACAGTATGGAAGCCATAACGGTATCCCCAGATTCCGTTAAAATTATAGGCACAGCAAAAGATATTAGCTCTATTGATAGCATTGTCACTAAAGAATTGAAACTGGAAGACGTTAGCAGAGGGATTCAACAAACGGTAGGCTTGGAATTGCCAAAAAAAGAGGATCCTCTTAAATTTTCTACTGAAAAGGTTCAGGTGACGCTCAAAGTTGAGAAATTCACTGAAGGCACAATTGAAGTCCCCGTAGCAATCATTAATTTACCGGTAGGAACCCAAATCAATTATTTTCCCAAAAGTATCAAGGTAGTCTATACGGTGAGCTTAAAAAATTATAATGACATCAAAGCCTCCGATTTTAAGATAGAATGTGACTTTAATGATGCCAGTTCAAAAGAACAAACATTTTTCACCCCAACGTTAAAATTTGAAAAAGAAACGATTAAAGCTGCAAAGATGAAGCAAGATAAAGTAGAATATATAATCACACAATGACCGTCGTAGGACTCACAGGAGGGATAGGAAGTGGGAAAACCACAGTGGCCAATTTTTTTAAAAAACTGGGTGTACCCGTTTATATTGCAGATGATGAGGCCAAGAGGCTCATGGTAGAATCTAAAACCATTCGCAACAAGTTAATTGATCTGTTTGGAGATAAAGCTTACGTTGACAAAAAGTTAAACCGACCTTATCTAGCCAACAAAATTTTTTCAGATCAATCCCTGCTGCAAAAAATGAATCAAATTGTTCATCCTCAAGTTGCAAAACACTTCAAAAGCTGGATGAAAAGGCAAACTTCTGACTATGTAATTAAAGAGGTGGCCATTATTTTTGAGCATAACAAACAAGCAGAATATGATCTAATTATTACCGTAACTGCCGATAGAGAAGAACGGATGCAGCGCGTATTGAAGCGCGATGGCAGTTCACGAGCTAAAATTGAAGCCATTATGGCCAATCAATTGGAGGATTCGGAAAAAATCAAACACTCTCATTACGTCATCAATAACACTACGCTTAAAGCTGCTGAAGCACAAGTAATTACAACCCATAATTCCATTCTAAAATTCTTAAAATCATAAGGTTTTCACGCGTTTGTTAATGTAAGGTTAAAGGAACTCTTTTGTAAATGTTAAAATGTTAAATTTGGCAAATGGGCAAAAGGCTATTCATTTTGTTGGTAATACTAATGAGTTTATCCCTCATAGGCATTATTTTTGTACAGGCCTACTTCATCAACAACACCCTTGAAAATGAGGAGAAACAATTTACCTTAAACGTAAAACGATCTCTTAGTTTAGTCTCTAAAGCCATTGAAAACAAGGAGTTACTAAGTTATGATAAGCTCTACCAGCAAGTTATTGATGATGGCATCAATCCCGATTCGACCGAGATAAAGCAACGCTTGATTTTTAATACCTACGATGAGGATTCGGATCAATTTACAGTTTTCAAAAATGCCATTGCTGAGGAGAGCTTTAAAGTGCCTTCATTGTTCTTTGACATTGGTGCAGATAGTATAAATGTTAGCAGGTTCACGAGTATAAGTGAAACCCAAGTGTATCAAAAAAGTAAAATTGATGGCACTATCGATATCAAACCCATCAAAAAATATAACGGATACAATACCTTAGACGATATTGGGAAGGCGGTTTACAAATCCGTTTATCGGGAACGGTATAAGAACATTCCGGTTTATAAAAGAATTACGACGGACGAAGTCGCAGAGTTACTGAAAATCCAGCTAAAGAATAGTGGGATAAATACCCCGTTTCAATTTGCTATTTATGATGAGGATTTATCCACTAAGGTGCAATCGGAAGATTTTAACCTTAAACCTGAATCCACGATAGGAGTTCCGGTATTTTTGGATAATAATAATCAAAGTGAATATAATTTATACGTTGATTTTCCAGAACGAAAAGGCTATTTATTGTCTTCAATTTTGGGTATGATCCTGTTGTCTATCATTTTTACGTCCATTATCATATTGGCGTATTCCAGTGCCATTTACCAATTAATTAGGCAGCGACAGATCTCACAAATCAAAACGGATTTTATTAATAACATGACGCATGAGTTTAAAACGCCAATAGCCACCATCAATTTAGCTTTGGACTCCATAAGAAATCCAAAGATTATTGGGGACCAAGAAAAGGTAATGCGCTATTTACAAATGATTAAGGATGAAAACAAACGCATGCATGCACAGGTTGAAAATGTATTGCGTATTTCAAAATTGGAAAAAAACGAACTTAATATTGACAAGGATAGGGAAGACCTACACACGCTCATAGAAGATGCTATAGCACACGTAGAGTTAATTGTTGAAGATAGACAAGGTAAAGTGGTGTCACATTTAAAAGCAGAGCATACCACCGTTTTGGCCAATGAGACCCATTTTACAAATGTGATTGTAAATGTATTGGACAATGCCATAAAATACAGTGAAACGCCACCAAAAATAGATGTCTATACCGAAAATATAGGGAACAGTATTTTATTAAAAATTAGCGATCAAGGTAATGGTATGAGCAAGCAAGTGCAAAAACGCGTGTTTGAGAAATTTTATAGAGAGCATACGGGCAACGTGCACAATGTGAAGGGGCATGGGCTTGGGCTCGCTTATGTAAAACGAATTATAGATGACCATCAAGGTCATATTTCAGTAGAAAGTGAAAAAGGAAAAGGTAGTACATTTATAATCAAGCTACCATTAATATCATAAATTATGGAAGAACAAAATAAGAAAATACTTTTGGTAGAGGATGATCCAAACTTCGGAACCGTTCTAAAGGATTATTTAAACATGAACGATTATGATGTGGTGCATGCCAAAAATGGAATGGAAGGTTTTGAAAAGTTCAAAAAGGATGATTATGACCTTTGTATCCTAGATGTCATGATGCCTTATAAAGATGGGTTTACGCTCGCCAAGGAAATTCGTGAAAAGAACGAAGATGTGCCCATTATCTTCTTGACCGCAAAAGCGATGAAGGAAGACGTACTTAAAGGCTACAAGGTTGGTGCAGATGATTATTTGAACAAACCTTTTGATAGTGAAGTGTTATTGATGAAAATCAAGGCGATCATTCAAAGAAAAGCCACCGATTCGATTGCAGATAGCAAACAGTTTGAATTTAAGATTGGTAGATTTGATCTTAATTCCAAATTGCGTTTTTTAAAGTTTGACGGGAAGGATCCCATTAAGTTGTCGCCAAAAGAAAACGAATTGTTGCGCATGTTGGCACTTCATGAAAATGATTTAATGCCTAGAGAGTTGGCACTTACCAAGATTTGGAGAGATGATAATTATTTCACCTCTAGAAGTATGGATGTCTACATCGCGAAGCTGCGTAAATACCTTAAATTGGATGAAGAAGTTGAGATTCTAAATATTCATGGCGAAGGATTTAGACTTGTTGTCAATGGGCAAGAACCAAACACCTCCAAGGATTAGGATGTGAATTATTATATGAAATAAAAAAACCGTTACTATTAAAGTAATGGTTTTTTTATAATATGATATTTAGGTTTAACTAGATGTCATCAAAGCTAATGTTGGTGAATTTCTCTGCGGAGGCATGATCCTCCGTAGTGTCATTATCATCTTCTGAAGCCTCGGTAGTAGTATCGTAATCTTCTTTCTTAAAGTCTTTTTGATGACGCTCGCTTATCACTTCATCCCCTTTTTCATTGATGATATAATCGGTCATTTCCTTTAGGATCTCATTAAACTCAGTAAAATCCTCTTTATAGAGATAGATTTTATGCTTCTTATAATGAAAGGAGCCATCATCGTTGGTGAATTTTTTACTTTCAGTAACTGTCAAATAATAATCTTCCGCTTTTGTTGATCTAACGTCAAAAAAGTACGTTCGTCTTCCTGCTCTTAATACCTTCGAGAAAATTTCCTCTTTATCCATCCTACCGTGATCACTCATATCTGTGTTTTTAATATTAATAAGTTATGACCTCAAAAATCCTAAAAATAATTAAAGTAAGCAACAAATTACTCCATTTCTTTTGTGCTGAGTTGATTGAGGTAAAGCTCTTGGTAATAGCCTTCCTTATCAATTAAGCTCTCATGTGTTCCTGTTTGAACGATCTTTCCTTGATCTAGCACTATAATTTTATCGGCATTTTTGGCTGAAGAAACCCTATGGCTTACAATAATGGTGGTTTTACCTTGAGAAACGTTTTTGAGATTATTCAGGATTTTTTCTTCGGTTTTGGTATCCACTGCGGAAAGACAATCATCAAACAACATGATTTTTGGTGATTTGATGAGTGCTCGTGCGATGGAGATCCTTTGCTTTTGTCCGCCGGAAAGTGTAATCCCACGCTCACCTAATTTGGTGTCGTAGCCTTTGGTGAATTTCATTATGTTTTTATGCACATTTGCATTGTTGGCAGCTGCAATCACTTCTTCTTCGGTAGCATCTTCTTTTCCAAACATGATGTTGTGTCTTATCGTATCTGAAAATAAGAAGGCATCTTGAGGTACATAACCCACACTGTCCCTAAGATTGTCAAGGTTAACTTGGTCTATAATACGATCATCAATCTTGATGCTTCCCTTTTGCACATCGTATAATCTGCCAATTAAATCCAAAATTGTCGATTTCCCTGACCCGGTTTTTCCTAAAACAGCAAGAGTTTCACCTTTTTCTATGGTAAAACTTACATCGGTTAGAGCTTGAATGTTGGTATCGGTATAAATAAAAGTGACATTTTCGAAAGAAATTTTTCCTTCAATAGGTGTTTGAGTGGTTATGTGATTCTTTATTTCAGGCTCTTCCTTTAAAAACTCGTTGATTCGTTTTTGAGATGCTTCAGCTTGTTGCACCAAATTGGTGACCCAACCCACGGTGGCCACGGGCCAGGTAAGCATGTTGACATAGATAATAAACTCTGCAATGGTCCCCAGTTCCTCAATTTCACCGCTCATATATTGAATGCCTCCCATGTAAGCGACTAGAATATTGCTAAATCCAATAAGTAAGATCATAGATGGGAAAAAGAGCGCTTGCACCTTCGCCAAATCAATTTGTTTCTGTTTACTTTCAGTTGAGAGCGCACTAAACTCATTAAAATTTTGAGTTTCAATTCCGTAGGATTTAATAACGGAAATGCCACTAAACGATTCCTGGGTGTAAGCCGATAAGGTAGATAGGTATTCTTGTACAACTCTACTGCGCTTATTAATTACGCTACTCAATTTATAAACAATAAACGATAAGATGGGGAGTGGAAGAACCGTATACAAGGTTAAACTTGGTGCAGTGTTGAACATATAAATAAAGGCGACAATAAATAAGGTAATCATGTTGATGGTATACATGATCGCTGGGCCAGAATAATTTCTCACTTTGGTAACATCCTCGCTTATTCTATTGATTAAATCACCGGTTTTGTTCGATTTGTAAAAGTTGAGCGAGAGGTTTTGATATTGCTGATAAATTTCATTTTTCAGATCAAATTCTATGTATCGCGACACATTGATGATGGTTTGGCGCATAAAAAAGGTTAGAATGCCCGCAACCACAGCAGCGCCCAAAAGGTAAAGAATGTCTTGGGTTAAATCATGTCTAAAGGTTTCGGTAGAAATACTGCCTTTAATGGCGTGAGATATGGTTGTAACCGCACGACCAATGAGTCGGGGGGTGAACAACGCAAACACTTTGGCCCCAATGGTAATGAGAATACCAAATAATAGTTGGTACCTGTATTTGTAAAAATATTTATTGATGTGTTTTAATTCCTTCATTTGCTTTAAAGAGGTTCTTTATGAAATTGGCATTTTATATAGGTTTATTTTGTAAATGCTTTAATATTCCATTATTTTTGTGCGCTATTTTTAAATGATTTTAAATAGGGATTTTAATTCAAATTGAAATGATATCAGAAGTTATAAGTACTAAGGAACTTTCTAAAGTTGATCCTGTTTTTGGGCAAATGTCCTTTGATAATCACGAGCAAATTGTTTTTTGCAACGACAAAGATACTGGTTTAAAAGCAATAATTGGTATCCATAATACAGTTTTGGGACCAGCTTTGGGCGGTACTCGAATGTGGGATTACAAGAACGAATGGGAGGCCCTAAACGACGTGTTGCGCTTATCGCGTGGCATGACCTTTAAGTCTGCCATCACGGGTTTAAACCTTGGTGGAGGCAAAGCAGTTATTATTGGTGATGCCAAAACCCAAAAAACACCGGAGTTGATGAGACGTTTTGGTGAATTTGTAAATTCCCTTAGCGGAAAATACATTACCGCCGAAGATGTGGGGATGAATACCGAAGACATGGATACGGTGAGAGAAGTGACCCCTTATGTTACGGGTATTTCCGAAAGTAAAGGAGGCGCAGGAAACCCGTCACCAATTACAGCCTATGGCGTTTTTATGGGGATGAAGGCAGCTGCAAAATTTAAATATGGTAGTGATGTGCTTGAAGATAAGTTGGTCTATGTGCAAGGGGTTGGTCATGTGGGAGAAGGTTTGATCGAAAATCTTTTGAATGAAGGGGCCAGGGTGACTATATCAGACATAAACCAAGAACGCTTGGAAGCGATACGCTCTAAATACGATGTCACCATTTACGGTGGTAATGATATTTATTCAGAAAAAATGGATATTTATGCACCTTGTGCTTTGGGGGCAACCATTAACGATGATACCATACATAAACTAAGAGCCGATATTATTGCAGGTGCTGCTAACAATCAATTGGAGGATGAAGTGAGACATGGTAATTTGCTGAAAGAAAAGAACATTCTCTACGCACCAGATTTTTTAATAAACGCTGGGGGCATCATCAACGTTTATGCAGAACTTGAAAATTACGACCGACAAGAAATTATGCGTAAAACCGAAAATATCTACAATACAACCTTAGAGATTTTCGTGCGCGCCAAAACCAATAATGTCACAACGCATGTGGCAGCGATGAACATTGCCAAGGAGCGTATTGAGACCAGAAAACGCGAACAATCAAAATAATTTACAATGCCGATCCATATTGATTCGGTTTTTATAAAATAGTAGTACTTTTGCAAAGCGAAATAGCCAATTTGAAAATCAAGTTGTGCATTTCGCTTTATTAATTCAAGTTCTTTGTAAGCATGTTAAACAGACGCCACATTCGTATTAAAGTTATGCAAGCCCTTTACGCTTCCCAAGGTAGTGAAGGTGATAATATTAGAATCAACGAGAAGTTCTTGCTTCAAAGTTTAAATAGCATGTACGACCTTTATGTGGCACAACTGTCCTTACTGTTGGAGCTACAAAAAAAGGCCGAAGACCACTTAGGCAAGTCACAAAATAAATTTTTAGCGACAAAGGAGGAGAAAAACCCTAGTTTGAAGTTCATCAACAATGAAGTGCTGCAATTGCTCAAAAACAATGAAAGCCTAATCGATGTTTTGGATACCCAAAAGGTTAATTTGTGGTATTTGGACTTTGAGTATGTGGATATTCTCTTCAAATCCCTGTTGGAAAGTGACCTGTATAGAGACTACATGGCTACAAAAACCTCTTCATTTCAAGAGGATAAACTTTTTGTGATCGATATTTTTACAGAAATCATCGCCCCAAACGATAAACTTTATGATTTCTTCGAAGATAAGCGCTTAACTTGGTTAGATGATCTTCCTGTGGTAAACACCACAATTTTGAAATTACTTAAAAAAGTGAAACCAAAATCGACGGGAGATTTCTTTACCCCAGAATTGTTTAAGGACCTAGACGATCGCGATTTTGGAGTAGATCTTCTCAAAAAAACGATTTTGAATCAAGAGCATTTTAAAGAAGAAATTTTCAATAAGACCCAAAACTGGGATGCAGAGCGTATCACCTTGATTGATAAAGTATTGATGCAAATGGCCATTTGTGAGTTTAATAAATTTCCGTCCATTCCCGTAAAAGTGACCATTAATGAATATTTGGAAATTGCGAAGGAGTATAGTACGCCAAAAAGTAGCAATTTCATTAATGGGATCTTGGATAAAATAGTTAGAGAGTATAAGGCTGAAGATAAATTAAATAAAATAGGCAGAGGTTTACTTTAGGACTAAGAGCTTTAGTAGTAATAGATTGTTAATGTTTTCTTTGAAAGTCACCTAAAAATTTTAATTGGTTGAAATAATTAGTACTTTTGACATCTCGAATTTTAATAATTTAAAATAATAGCAATGAAAAAAGCAATTTTAGGATTAGGTGCACTTTGTTTAGTGGCATTTACATCTTGTAAAGAAGACGCAACAACAAAAATTAATTCTGATAATGTTGCAGCAGCAGCAGAAAGAGATGCTACTGCAGGAGATTTTCCTGTAATTAACTTTACTGAAGCTGAGCATGATTTCGGAAAAATCGCCGATGGAACTCCAGTTGAAACTAAGTTTGTGTACACCAACACTGGTAACGCACCTTTGGTGGTAAGCAATATCAAAAGTACTTGTGGGTGTACCGTACCTTCAGATTGGAGCAGAGAGCCTTTAGCTCCTGGAGATTCTTCTGAATTTACAGTAAAATTCAATGGTAAAGGAACTAACCAAGTTCAAAAAACGATCACTTTAACTACCAACACTGAAAAAGGATCTGAAACTGTGAAAATTAAGGCATTTGTTGAAAAAGATCCTAGTACTCCAGTTAAGGGAGGATCAGCAGCAATTAAGCCAGTAAAATAAGTTTATGGGAATAGGAGATATTTTACCTTTCGTAGCAATGTTTGCAGTAGTGTATTTTTTCATGATTGCACCGCAGATGAAGCGTGCAAAAAATGAAAAAAAATTCGCTTCAGAACTTAAGAGAGGTGATAAAGTAATCACTAAAAGTGGCTTGCACGGTAAGATTGTAGATTTAAACGATAAGGATAGCAGTTGTGTGATTGAAACACTTGCTGGAAAAATTAAGTTTGAACGTTCTGCAATTTCTATGGAAATGAGCAAGAAATTAAATACACCTTTAGCAGTAAAATAATACCCATTACCAATTCATACAAAACTCCGAAAACTATAAAGTTTTCGGAGTTTTTTTTGTTTTAAGGGTTCGTATGTTATAGGAATGCAATTTTTCAAACAAACACTTTAATATTGAAGCGTTATACCATGGTAAATTCATCTATGATTTTCCAAGGGTCGCTGTTCTTTTGAACAATCAAGCTTATTTTAGTGAAGTAGAGCGCAGTGGGCAACCTGTATTTTTTTAAAGCAGCGAAGATTTTGTCATCACATCTTGAATTTCTTGGGTGCATTAAGGTAACATGAGGCCACTGTTTTTTGATGGGAGTTATTTCACCTAGAATCAATGCTCTAAGCTTATCAAATTTAATATTTGTCTTCGTTGCTGGGATCAATACACCTTTGCCATTGGCAAATCGCTCGATTGGATCTAGATTAATTTGTAAAGGTTCTTTTAAACTTAGGGTCGTTATGCTGAGTAGAATGTCGTTGAGCGGTTGCAGTTCATCTTCGCGACAAAGTGTAATATGTGCAGGAATCAAACGGTATTGCTTCGGGTTATAGATGCTGCGTATCTCTTCAATAATAGTACTCGGGGGTTCTATAAATAAAGATAATTGCTGCCGAATGGAATCCATTTGTTGCTATGCTCTGGAATTTGGGGTGTGGGTACAAAAAAGCCTATCCGATAGGGATAGGCTTGTGTTGTGAAAAAATATCGAAAATTATATAACTCTTACGTTAATTGCGTTCAATCCTTTTTTTCCTTCAGTTAGTTCGAATTCTACTTCATCTCCTTCACGAACCTCATCGATTAGTCCAGAAATGTGTACAAAATGTTCTTTGTTGTTTCCTTCTTCAGTGATAAATCCAAAACCTTTAGAGTCGTTGAAGAATTTTACGGTACCTTTATTCATAATATATATTAAATTATTTAAGGCACAAAGATAGGATTATTTAATTACTCACAAGTTTTTTTTACTTTTTTTTTTTACTATTAATTTTCTGAACCTAAAGGTTTTGGCAACAAAATTTTATTTTCTTGTAAAACCGGGCTCAAAAATAGGGCAGTAACATTAGTATCTGTCCTTTGAGCTTTTTTATGTTAGTCCGTTTTAGACTTGAAAATTGGAGCTGTTTTAACAAAGCAAGTGACTTTTATATTTAACCGCATCGGCATTGAAGTGGAATGGATTACTGCTTACTTAAGTTGCGCTTCTAGCTGCTGTATGATATGTTCTTTTGGGGTTAAGTAATCAAACCATAATGTAGATGGGTTTCTTTTAAACCAGGTCAATTGGCGCTTGGCATAGCGACGTGAGTTTTTCTTGATTTCTGAAATGGCAAAATCTAAGTCCCAATCGCCTTCCAAATAACGGAACAATTCTTTGTAACCCACAGTTTGAAGGGCATTTAAATGCTTCCGTGGAAGTAAATTTTTAACTTCCTCCAATAATCCTGCTTGCATCATCAAATCGACTCGCGTATTGATTCGTTCGTAAATTTCAGCTCTTTCAGCAGTAAGTCCAATGGTGATGGTTTCAAATTGGCGCTGTTTCTTTTCGGATTTTAAAAAGGACGCATAAGGTTTTCCGCTAGATATACAGACTTCTAAAGCGCGAATTACACGCTGCGGATTGTCTTTAGCAATAGTGTTATAGGTTTGTAAGTCTAAAGCCTTTAATTGTAATTGTAACGATTCGAGTCCGTCGGTTTTTAACTGCGTGTTGAGCTGTGTTCTCACCTCGGGATTCACTTTCGGGAAGTCGTCTAGCCCTTTGGTGACTGCATCTACATAAAGCCCAGAGCCTCCAACCATTATCATTACTGTATATTTTTCAAACAACGACGCTAAACGCGAGATAGCTTCTTTTTCAAAATCGCCAACATTGTAAGCCTCTGTAACGGATTTATGGTGAATGAAGTGATGTGGTGCTGCAGACAATTCGGTGTCGCTGGGAGCTGCGGTACCAATTGGCATGTCGCTGTAAAATTGTCTGGAATCGGCAGAAATAATTTCAGTATTAAAATACTTTGCCAAAATAAGGCTCAAGTTGGTTTTGCCAATCGCAGTTGGGCCAACGATAGAAATTAAGTACTTATTCTTCATGGTGCAATCTATAACCGCAACTATAGCAAAATTCAGCTTGATCCTTGTGGTTTGTGGCGTTACAGTTGTGGCAGGATTGGGTATTTAGTTGCACATCTGAGGTGTTTTTATTTGAAGTTGATTTGTCATCGTTTTTTGCATTACTATCCTTACTAGCAGAATATTCCGCAGAAACAATGCCCGTAGGTACAGCAATAATGCCATAACCCATAATCATAATTACAGCAGCGATAAGTTGACCCACTGGTGTTACAGGATGAATGTCACCAAACCCCACCGTGGTTAGCGTCACGATACACCAATATACACTAATTGGAATACTTGTAAAGCCACTATCGGCGCCTTCAATGAGATACATGAGCGTTCCAAAAATGACCGATAAAATGAGCACCGCAAACAGAAATACCGCAATTTTTGCCCTACTGGCTTTAAGTGCAGACGCCAACATATTGGATGCACCTAGAAAACGCGCCAATTTAAGTACTCTAAAAACTCTTAATAAACGCAGAGCCCTTAAAGCGACCAAAGCATGTGATCCTGCCATTATAAACGATAAATACATGGGGATGGTTGAAAGCAGATCGATAATGCCATAAAAGCTAAATATATATTTTAGGGGCTTTTTTACCGTAATAATTCTGGCAATGTATTCGACGGAAAAGAGAATCGTCACCACCCATTCAGCAATATAGAGGAACTGGTGGTACTTCAAATCTATATGAGAAACACTTTCGAGCATGACGAATGCAAGACTGGCCAAAATCACGATTAACAAGACCACGTCAAACGCTTTTCCCGCGGGCGTATCGGCCTCATAAATGATTTCGTGGAGTCGACTCCTCCAATTATGTTCGGGTTTGTGTTCAGTCATGGTATCAAAAATACTGAAAAGTTTAGAGTTTCTATTTCTTTACTCCTAGAGTTGTTTCGAAACCCTACTATTAAGTGAGCTTAAGCTGAAATGGGAATGACCTTTACACGATGGTGTTTACGCAAATAACTTTGAATGATATGTTGGGTATCGCGGTTATTTTCCATAGGGGAGATGATGGACTCTAGAATAGCAGCATTATTGATTTGATAATTAAGATCTGTAAAGCCCAAGCCTTTAAATTCACCATCTTTAATGTAAATAACACTGCGCTCATCAATATCCCGACCTTGATCTACAATGGCCATGTTTCTATCATTGTAGCTATTTTTGTCAATAAATTCTTGAGCACGTTTGTTATATTCTTCAGCAACTTCTTCTTTAATACAGGCACCGTTGCACTTCTTGACCTCATAATTGAAACACTTGCCCTTAGATTTGCTAAACCCAGTTAAATGTGGGCAAAGGGTGTAGGTTTCTATCATTTTGGTCATAAAACTTTTGGCGCTCTGTAAGTTGCCAAATGTGGTGATATAATTTTTCTGCGGAATGATTTTTTCAAATTTTAAATTGAGATAGCCATTGTCATCCCTAAGGCTGAAAAGCCCATGGGAAAATCGTTTTTGTTTTAAAGCGTGATTAAATTTTGGCCTATTACGCTTAATTTCTTCACTTTCCTTTAAAACCGCCACCAATTCACTCCCCGTAGCTTCATAGGTAACCGATCGCAATAGTAACTGCAGCTTTTTTGATTTGCTGTTGGTATTGGTTAAATGTTGATTCACACGATGTTTAATATTCTTGCTCTTCCCAATAAAAATAATCTGCCCATGCTCATCGTGCATGTAATACACACCAGTAATGGCAGGCAAACCCTCTACAATTTGAAGATGATTTTCACTCATTTTACTGGTGACATGTGCCTTTACATTATCGGTAATGATTTGTTTGCTGTTGTCTTTATTCAATAAAAGCTTAAATAATTTTACCGTTGCCATGGCGTCACCATTGGCGCGATGGCGATCACTCACAGGAATGCCCAAGGCACGCGTGAGTTTGCCCAAGCTATACGATTCCATTTCTGGCATCAATTTTTGCGAAAGTTCAACGGTGCACAAGGTTTCTCTTTTAAAAGGAAAGCCAAGACGTTTAAACTCGGTTTTTAAAATGCGATAATCAAATTCCGCATTGTGAGCAACCACAATGCAATCTTCGGTAATTTCAACAATGCGCTTGGCAACCTCATAAAATTTTGGGGCATTTTTAAGCATGTTGCTGTTAATGCCGGTTAACTTTACCACAAAGGGCTGAATATCTCGTTCCGGATTAACAAGACTTATAAACTTATCTATGGTTTTATGACCGTCAAATTTATGGATGGCAATTTCTGTGATGCCTTCTTCATTGTATTTTCCGCCGGTCGTCTCTATGTCTAGTATTGCGTAAATGGTAATAAGTTATTAAGTGGTTTTTGATAATTTTAAGCTGGGTTTTCGCACTAATCCCGTGCGCCAAATATACGACTTCCAATGCGAACCATGTTACTGCCTTCTTTAATGGCAATTTCATAATCCCCACTCATGCCCATTGAAACGATTTTGAGTTGACAATTGTTGCTTTCGATGGTTTTAAACTCTTCAAAAAAAGATTTTAAGCGTTTAAACTCTTGTCTAACTTGGGTCTCATCATCTGTAAAAGTGGCCATGCCCATAATGCCGGTAATGCAAATATTTTTTAATTCTGAAAATGATTCCGAAGTCATGATTTCTTTGGCTTCTTTTGCGCTCATTCCAAATTTACTGTCTTCTTCAGCGATTTTTATTTGAAGCAGACAGTTGATCACGCGGTCATAATTTTTGGCTTGTTTGTTAATTTCCTTTAGCAGTTTTAAGCTATCTACCGTATGAATTAGATTTACAAATTTAGCCATGTATTTCACCTTATTGCGCTGTAAATGCCCAATCATGTGCCATTGAATGTCTTTGGGCATGGTCTCGTACTTCTCGACCATCTCCTGCACCTTATTTTCGCCCAGGATTCGTTGTCCTGCATTATAGGCTTCCATGAGCTCGCTTACGGGTTTCGTTTTAGAAACAGCGACCAAAGTGACTTCTTGGGGAAGTTGGGAGTTTATTGTACTTAAATTGTCTTTTATACTCATAATCTATAATTCTATTTGATATAATGGAGCTTGACGTAAAAATTTTATTTTGCTCAAAAAGGTATATTACTTAAAATTGAACAGTTAACATTATAATCTGTTGAGGCTCCGCTTGTACGCTGTATAACTAATGATGCGATTTATGAAAAAGCCTTATCTATTCTCAAAACTCATAAATGGTGACGCCACTTCTTAATTTAGGTTCAATAAAAGTGCTTTTCGGAGGCATCTTGAGTCCGTCGTTGGCGATTTGTTTCAACTCTGCAATATCTACAGGTACCATTCCAAAACCAACCTTAAAGTCTCCAGCATCAATACTGCTCTTTACATTAATGACATCTTTTTTACCGTTAATGTAAGCAATACGGGCATCATCACGCAAATCTTTAATACCTAAAATTGGTTGTAATATGGTCTTGTATAGAATCTGTGCATCCAAGGCATCCAGAGCATTTTCAATGGTATAACCAGTTTTCCGAAGGTAAAGCGAATAAAACTCACCATCCAAATACATGCTGAAATGATGCTTTTGGCTAGGTTTGTAGGGCATAATACCTCTGTTTTCAATTCGATATAGGGTGTCGAGCTTTATAAGGAATTCTTCCTTTGAGAGTCCGTTAAGATCTTTTACAATTCTATTAAATTCATGGATTCTCAAATCGGATTCCGGAATGAGGTAGGACATGAAATAATTATAGCTTTCATCACCCCGGTGGTTGGGGTTCTGCGCTTTTTCATCTCTGTACAACAAATATGATGATGCCGATCGATGGTGACCATCGGCAATGTAAATGGTTTCCATGGCTTCAAATTCCGCTTGGATCTTGGCCAGGGTTTTGGCATCG
>Ga0115567_10000112_pt1 | contig 76669 bp, 82 predicted proteins | sample COGITO_mtgs_1204_2_FD_88679 | JGI IMG/M metagenome (GOLD analysis project Ga0115567, IMG submission 88679) | Pelagic marine microbial communities from North Sea - COGITO_mtgs_120412 | ecosystem: Environmental > Aquatic > Marine > Epipelagic | place: Germany:Helgoland, sampling site Kabeltonne...
AAACTCTTCAATTAAATATTAAAAATATGAATTTTTTTTGGTGAACTCTCACTTCGTGAGTGTCCACACAGATTGTCTTGTTCTAATTGTTAAAGAGCATGCTAACTTCGTTAGCGGCTTAAGCTGTCCGGAGACCCTCTTAAGCGGGAGGCGCATATTACGTCATTCCCATTTGATGTCAATAAAAATTTTAATTAATTGTTATTCGTTCCATTCAGTCTTTCTCGCTTTTGTTCCGTTTTGGAAGCTTCCTTAAAGCGAGGTGCGCATAATATAGATTTGTGCATAGTCGTCAACCCTAACATGCAAATAATTTCCGTTAAGGTATTTGACTGCTTAGTTTTTATTCAGGGTGCTCAAGATCCAATCAATTGTTAATAAATTGAATCTATTCATGTCAAAGATGTCGTATGATACTGCTTTAGATGTAATGGTGACGTTGGTATGAATAAACTTGTTAAATTAACATTTGTCTGTAGTTCCTTTTTGTATACTTATAGTGCCTCTGGAAGCGAGACTACGAACAAAACTAAACAGAATCATATCAGTGAAAAGTTTGTACAAATACAAGTCGAAGAAAATGTCACTATTGGTAAGGCAATTAAAATTATAGTTGGGCATTACCCTCAGCAAGCAGCCTCAATCGTAAGTACTGCACTTGATTTATATCCTGACAAATACAAAGAAATTATTCACGCAGCTATATCAGCACAACCCACATTGACTAGGGAGGTGGTGACTATGGCCCTCAACAAAGGCATTAGTAATTGCACTAGTATTGTAGAAACGGCAATCAATGCAGATCCAAGTTATATAGACTTTGTGGTAACGGCAGCAGCTAATTCGACTCCTGAACAATTATCTGAGATTGTGCGCATTGCAATTGTGACTGAACCTGATTCTGCAGACTATATTGTGCAATCTCTCGCTAAAGAACATCCAAGTAAAATTGTAGACATACTACAATCGGCCATTGGCGCAGTGCCTTTTGTTGGTGAATATGCAGTTGAAGCGTTGTTGGCAATATTTCCTAATGATGCAGAAAAGGTCATTACTACAGCTGTTCGTGAATCTGGTGCCCAGAGAGAGTATGTGAAAAGAATCATTAAAACAGCAAAGAATTCAGGAATTGATGTCGAAAAGCTTGAAGCCTACGCTATAAATGGTGGAGCAACTGCTGAAGAACTTTCTCAAGTTTTAGATAATAATAAATAGCTTTATTTTAGATACAAAAAAGCCAGACATCAGTCTGGCTTTTTTATTTTGCACGGTTGCTTATTCCGCTTCAGTTTCTTCAATCTCTTCGACTGCTTCTACTTCAGGGCGATCAACCAATTCAACGTAGGCCATAGGTGCTTTATCACCAGTACGGAATCCACATTTTAAAATGCGAATATAGCCACCAGGACGCTCTTCATAGCGAGGACCTAGTTCGTTAAACAATTTACCAACAACTTCTTTATCACCAGTACGAGCCATTGCCAAACGGCGATTAGCTACACTGTCTTGCTTAGCAAGAGTGATTAGAGGTTCAATTACGCGACGCAATTCCTTCGCCTTTGGTAAAGTTGTTTTAATCAACTCATGTTTTACCAAAGAACCAGCCATGTTTTTAAACATAGCTTGACGATGACTGCTGTTACGATTTAACTGACGACCACTTTTACGATGGCGCATAGTTTTATCCTTCTTTACAAATCAGGTTCGAAAACCCGATTAATCTTTTTCAGCGATTGACTCTGGCGGCCAGTTTTCTAGGCGCATACCTAGAGACAGACCACGAGAAGCTAGCACATCTTTAATCTCAGTAAGAGACTTCTTACCCAAGTTAGGAGTTTTTAACAACTCTACTTCGGTACGTTGTACTAGGTCACCAATATATTGAATGGCTTCGGCTTTCAAACAGTTAGCTGAACGTACAGTTAGCTCTAAATCATCAACAGGGCGAAGTAATATCGGATCAAATTCCGGTTTTTCTTCTTTTTCAACTGGCTCAGAAATATCACGAAGTTCAACAAATGCGTCTAATTGCTCAGCTAAAATAGTAGCTGCGCGACGAATTGCTTCTTCCGGATCAATTGTGCCATTTGTTTCCATATCGATGACCAACTTATCAAGGTCGGTTCTTTGCTCTACTCGAGCAGACTCAACATTGTAAGATATACGATCAACTGGGCTATATGAAGCATCCACTAATAAACGACCAATAGGACGATCATCTTCTTCTGAAGAGCGGCGTGTTGATGCAGGAACATAACCACGACCCATTTCTACTTTAATACGCATGCTAAGTTCAGCTTCGCCAGTTAAAGTACAAACTAAATGGTCTGGGTTAACAATTTCCACATCGCCATCATGCTGGATATCACCAGCTAATACTGGGCCAGCACCGGATTTCACTAGAGTTAGTGTTGCTTCAGTTTTGCCTTCAAGACGCACGGCCAAACCTTTAAGGTTAAGCAATATCTCAATAACGTCTTCTTGTACGCCTTCTTTGGTGCTGTATTCATGCAACACACCATCGATTTCAACTTCTGTTACAGCACATCCTGGCATTGAAGACAATAAGATGCGACGTAACGCGTTACCTAGCGTATGGCCAAACCCACGTTCTAAAGGTTCAAGTGTGACCTTTGCGCGAGTTGACGAGACGTTATCAATTTCAACTAATCTTGGTTTTAAGAATTCAGTTACAGAACCCGACATTGTTTCCTCTCTTCTTTAAGCTTTACTTAGAGTAAAGTTCGACAATCAACTGTTCGTTAATATCGGCAGATAAGTCAGTTCTTTCAGGAACACGTTTAAATGTGCCTTCCATTTTCTTGTTATCTACTTCAATCCAAGTTGGTTTTTCACGCTGATCTGCTAATTCTAATGCAGCAACGATACGTGCTTGCTTTTTCGCTTTCTCGCGAACAGAAACCACATCATCAGCAGAAACGTTAAAAGAAGGAACGTTAACAACTTTACCGTTAACCAAAATGGCTTTATGGCTAACTAGTTGACGCGCTTCAGCACGAGTACTAGCAAAACCAATACGGTATACAACATTGTCTAAACGCTGCTCCAAAAGCTGTAACAAGTTTTCACCTGTGTTGCCTTTTAAGCGTGCTGCTTCTTTATAATAATTACGGAATTGCTTTTCCAATACACCGTACATACGACGTACTTTTTGCTTTTCACGTAACTGAACACCGTAATCAGACAAACGGCCACGACGAGCCCCATGTTGACCAGGTGCGGTATCAATTTTACATTTAGATTCGATTGCTCGAACGCCGCTTTTAAGGAATAAATCTGTTCCTTCGCGACGGCTAAGTTTGAGTTTTGGACCCAAATATCTTGCCATGATCTTTCTCCAACTGTCCGTCGATTAAACGCGACGTTTTTTCGGTGGACGACAACCGTTGTGAGGAATAGGTGTCACATCGGTAATATTAGTGATTTTATAACCAGCAGCGTTCAAAGCTCGGATCGCAGATTCACGACCTGGACCTGGGCCCTTAACGAACACTTCTATGTTTTTCAAACCGTAATCCTGAGCGGCTGTACCAGCACGTTCAGCAGCTACTTGAGCAGCAAAGGGAGTTGATTTACGTGAACCACGGAAACCAGAACCACCTGATGTTGCCCATGACAGAGCGTTGCCCTGACGGTCAGTAATAGTCACTATTGTGTTGTTGAAAGAGGCATGAATATGAGCCATACCATCAGCAACTTGACGTTTTACGCGCTTACGCGTTTTGGTTGGTGCTTTAGCCATAATATCCCCCGCTTATCGTTTTATTGCTTTGCGAGGACCTTTACGGGTACGCGCATTAGTTTTAGTGCGCTGACCACGTAGAGGAAGACTACGACGGTGGCGAATACCACGGTAGCAACCTAAATCCATCAAACGTTTAATACTCATTGATACTTCACGGCGAAGATCACCTTCAACTGTGAATTTTGCAACTTCATCACGAAGCTTATCAATCTGTTCTTCACTAAGATCTTTGATCTTGGTTGTCTCTGCAACACCAGACGCTACACAAATGCTTTTAGCACGTGTGGAGCCAACACCATAAATTGCAGATAATGCAATTACAGTATGCTTGTGCTCAGGGATGTTAATGCCAGCGATACGGGCCATTAACAGTACTCCTTATAATTTATAGTCATCAGCCTAAAAAGCCCGATAGGATACTTACCCAATAACTAAATTGCAAATAAGGATTGAGGCGCTAGTGTATCTAGACGACCCTCAATCCAGTCGATTAACCTTGTCTTTGCTTATGCTTAAGGTCAGAACTGCAAATCACACGAACAACACCGTTGCGCTTAATGACTTTACAGTTACGGCAAATCCGCTTGACGGATGCACGAACTTTCATTTCATCACTCCGTTAATCGCTATCTTAGCGGCCATAGCCTTTAAGATTAGCTTTTTTAAGAACAGACTCGTATTGATTAGACATCAAATGGGTCTGCACCTGCGCCATGAAATCCATGATCACCACTACCATAATAAGTAATGATGTACCGCCAAAGTAGAACGGAACGTTCCAAGCGATCAACATGAACTCAGGCACTAAACATATAAAGGTTATGTAAAGTGCACCTGCCAAAGTCAGGCGTGTCATAACTTTATCAACATATTTAGATGTCTGTTCACCAGGACGAATACCAGGAACAAAAGCTCCCGACTTCTTCAAGTTATCTGCTGTCTCACGAGGGTTAAACACCAACGCTGTGTAGAAGAAACAAAAGAAAATAATCGTCGCAGCATACAACATCACATACAAAGGCTGTCCAGGAGACAACTGCAGTGCCACATCTTGTAACCAAGATAAGGACTCATTCTGACCAAACCAGTTTGCAATGGTGCCAGGAAACAAAATAATACTTGATGCGAAGATAGGAGGAATAACACCCGCCATATTCACTTTCAAAGGTAAATGCGTACTTTGTGCAGCAAAAACCTTACGACCTTGTTGACGTTTTGCATAGTTAACAACGATACGTCGCTGCCCACGCTCTACAAACACCACAAAGTAAGTGACGGCAATAATAATTACGCCCACCAACATCAAGAATAATAATTGTATTTCACCCTGTCTTGCTTGCTCAGCAACATTACCTAATGCTGATGGCAAACCCGATACAATACCGGCAAAAATCAGAATAGAAATACCGTTACCGATACCTCTCTCTGTAATTTGCTCACCTAACCACATAAGGAACATAGTTCCTGTGACTAAGCTAATCCATGCTGTAAAGTAAAAACCGAAGCCGGGGTTAATTACCAAACCTTGTATAAGATTAGGTAAATTTGTCGCTATTCCAACTGCTTGGAAAGAAGCCAACACTAACGTGAAATAACGTGTGTACTGACTAATCTTACGACGTCCTGCTTCACCTTCCTTTTTAAGTTCCATCATCGGCGGATGCATATGTGACATCAACTGAATAATAATGGAAGCTGTAATATAAGGCATGATGCCTAGGGCTAGAACTGACGCGCGTTCAAGTGCACCACCGGAGAACATGTTAAACATCTCCACGATTGTACCTTTCTGTTGCTCAAATAATTGAGCTAACACCGCAGCGTCAATACCAGGAATAGGTACATAAGAACCCAACCTAAAAACTATGATCGCACCAAGTACGAACAACAATCTTGATTTAAGCTCGCTCAAGCCGCCTTTGGCGCTTGAATCCTGTCCTGGTTTAGCCATCTAGCCTATTCCTCTACTTTACCGCCAGCCGCCTTGATTGACTCAAGAGCGCCTTTTGATACCTTTAAACCACTAATCGTAACAGCACGTGCTATGTCACCACTTTTCATGACTTTAACAAACAACATTTCTTTCTTAATAAGACCTGCTGCTTTTAAAGTTTCAAGTGATACCACATCACCCTCTACCTTGGCGATTTCGCTTAACGTCACTTGGTCAGAAACCAAAGATTTACGTGAAGTAAAACCGAACTTAGGTAGACGACGCTGGATTGGCATTTGTCCGCCTTCAAAACCAGGTTTTACAGAACCGCCTGAGCGAGACTTTTGACCTTTGTGACCACGGCCACCAGTTTTTCCAAGACCAGAGCCCATACCACGACCCACACGTTTACCAGAATTTTTTGCTCCAGGTGCAGGAGCCAAAGTATTTAAATACATTTATTTCTCCTCCACTACTTCGACCATGTAAAATACACGGTTGATCATGCCACGAACAGAAGGGGTATCTTCCAACTCACGAACATGACCTATACGACGAAGACCTAAACCAGTAAGCGTAGCTTTATGCTTAGGTAAACGACCGATAGAACTTTTCGTTTGCTTTATTTTAATCATTTTAGTCATGATCAATTACCCCAAAATCTGTGATACAGACAATCCACGTTTAGCGGCAACTGACTCAGGCGAATTCATTTCTGTCAACGCATTGATAGTTGCACGCACAACGTTAATTGGATTGGTAGATCCGTAACATTTTGAAAGTACGTTTTGTACACCCGACACTTCAAGAACTGCACGCATTGCACCACCGGCAATAATACCAGTACCTTCAGATGCTGGTTGCATGTAGACCTTAGAGCCTGAGTGACGACCTTTTATTGGGTGCTGTAACGTGTTGCCATTAAGATCAACGTTCACAATATTGCGACGCGCTTTTTCCATAGCTTTTTGAATTGCAGCAGGCACTTCACGTGCTTTACCGTAACCAAAACCTACACGACCGTTACCGTCACCAACTACTGTCAAAGCAGTAAAGCTAAAGATACGACCACCTTTAACTACTTTAGATACACGGTTGACGGCAATTAGCTTTTCTAACAGATCACCACCGTTTTGAACTTCTACTTTAGCCATAATTAACTCCTAGAACTGAAGACCAGCTTCGCGAGCTGCATCAGCTAATGCTTTAACTCGACCGTGATACTTGAATCCGCTACGGTCAAAAGCAACTTTTTTGATGCCTTTTTCGATAGCGCGTTCTGCGATCGCTTTGCCAATAGCCGCTGCTGCCGCTGAGTTACCAGTACCCTTAAGGCTACCAGCTAGTCCAGTTTCAACTGTTGAAGCCGACGCCAATACTTCAGAACCGCTAGGTGCGATTAACTGAGCGTATATGTGACGCGGTGTGCGGTTAACAACCAAGCGATGCGCGGCCAATTCACTAATTTTTTTACGTGCACGAGTAGCGCGACGTAAACGAGCTGATTTTTTATCCATCGTACTAACTCCTTACTTTTTCTTAGCTTCTTTACGACGCACAACTTCATCAGCGTAACGAACACCTTTACCTTTATAAGGCTCTGGCGGACGGTATGCGCGAATGTTAGCTGCAACCTGACCTATCAACTGTTTATCAACGCCTTTGACGATGATTTCAGTCTGACTAGGAGTTTCAACCGAAATACCCTCAGGCATTTCGTATGCTACAGGGTGTGAGAAACCCAATGTTAGATTTAGCTTGCTACCTTGCGCTTGTGCACGGTAACCAACACCATTCAACAATAGTTTTTTCTCAAAACCTTGCGATACACCTAGGATCATGTTGTTTAACAAAGAACGAGCTGTACCAGCTTGAGCCCAACCATTTACTTTACCTTCACGAGGCTTAGCAACTAATTGATTCTCTTCTTGTACTACTTCAACTGCTTCATTAAATACACGAACTAGCGTACCGTTTTTACCTTTAACTGTGACTTCTTGATCTGCGATAGATATTTCTACACCAGATAAGATATCAACAGGAGCTTTTGCTATACGTGACATATTATTCCCCTTACGCTACGTAGCCGATGATTTCACCACCCATGCCCGCTTTACGCGCTGCTCGGTCAGTCATCACACCTTTAGAGGTAGACACGATAGCCACACCTAAACCACCCATTACTTTTGGCAACTCATCTTTTTTCTTATAGATGCGAAGACCAGGGCGACTTACGCGCTCAATGCTCTCGATTACTTTTTTGCCTTCGAAGTACTTTAAAGTCACTTCTAATACAGGCTTTACGTCACCAGACACAGCGAAGTCTGTTACATAACCTTCTTCTTTTAGAACGCCTGCAATTGCAACACGCACTTTAGATGAAGGCATAGAAACAGAAACCTTGCTAGCCATCTGGCCATTACGTACGCGGGTAAACATATCCGCGATAGGATCTTGCATACTCATATCAGCTACCCCTTACCAACTGGCTTTTTTCAAGCCAGGCACTTCGCCGCGCATAGCTGCTTCACGCAACTTTATACGACTCATACCAAACTTGCGTAGGAAACCATGTGGACGACCCGTAATGTTGCAGCGATTACGCTTACGACTTACAGATGAGTCACGTGGCAGTTGTTGTAGCTTAAGAACAGCGTCCCAACGTTCTTCGTCAGAAGAGTTGACATCGCTGATAGTAGCTTTAAGCGCAGCGCGTTTTGCCGCGAACTTAACAACTAGCTTCGCACGTTTTACTTCGCGCGCTTTCATTGATTCTTTTGCCATAACCCTACACCTTACTTTTTAAACGGGAAGTTGAACGCGCTTAATAAAGCGTGTGCTTCCGCATCGGTTTGTGCGCTAGTAGTGATAGTAATATCCATACCGCGTATCTTATCCACTTTATCGAATTCGATTTCAGGGAAGATAATTTGCTCACGAACGCCCATGCTAAAGTTACCGCGACCATCGAATGACTTAGGATTTAAGCCACGAAAATCACGGATACGAGGAATTGCTATTGAAACTAAACGTTCAAAGAATTCCCACATACGTTCACCACGTAGGGTTACTTTACAGCCAATCGGATAACCTTCACGGATTTTAAAACCCGCTACAGACTTGCGAGCAACGGTTACAATAGGCTTTTGACCAGCAATTACTTGCATGTCAGCCGTGGCATTTTCTAATACCTTTTTGTCCGCTACCGCTTCACCTAAACCCATGTTTAAAGTGATTTTATCAATCCGAGGGACTTGCATGACGCTTTTGTAGTTGAACTGCTTAGCAAGTTCCGCTACAACTGTGTCTTTATAGTAATCATGCAGTTTCGCCATCGTACTCTCCAATTTTTTAAACTAGTTCGCCGTCTGATTTGAAGAAACGTACTTTCTTCTCACCTTCAAGACGGAAACCTACACGATCTGCTTTACCCGTTTTCGAGTTGTAGATCGCTACATTTGATACGTGAATCGATGCTTCTTTCTCAACAATGCCACCAGCCACACCCAATTGAGGGTTAGGTTTAGTATGCTTCTTGATCATGCTCACACCTTCAACGATTAGACGGTTAGAAGCCGGAAGAACTTTAAGCACTTTGCCTTGTTTTCCTTTATCTTTACCAGCCAAAACGATGATTTCATCATCACGACGAATTTTATTAGCCATATCGTGACTCCTTATAATACCTCAGGGGCTAGCGAGACAATTTTCATGTTATTCACACGAAGTTCTCGAGTAACCGGACCAAAGATACGCGTACCAATCGGTTGCTTGTTTGCATTAAGCAAAACAGCTGCGTTGCTGTCGAAACGGATCGAAGATCCATCAGGACGACGTACGCCTTTTCTAGTACGCACCACCACTGCAGTTAGTACATCACCTTTTTTTACTTTACCGCGAGGAATTGCTTCCTTGACAGTAACTTTAATGATGTCACCAATATGTGCATAACGGCGATGCGAGCCACCAAGAACCTTAATACACTGAACCCTGCGAGCGCCGGAATTATCGGCAACATCCAGGTTAGTTTGCATTTGGATCATGTTAGTGCTCCGCTATTAAATTTAAGACTCTTGTGAGTCGTTTCACTGCAAAAAAACAAACTAAAAACAAACTTTAGCTGCTTTTTTATACATACCCCAGTTAAAAGGGCGCGAAATACTAACAGAAAACCCTATGCTGCGATAGAGGAATATTCAAATAATAATGAGAAAGATAGGGTTATGTATATTAGGATGCCATTTACCTATGGCAAGTGTATGTAGCGCGGTAATTTCAAGGGTATACAATTATTTAATGTTAAATTTAAAGGCCTCCAAAGCAGCCTTTTAGGTCAAGTTAAGATCAACAAAGTATTAATACATAGAAACCTGTAGCTGAACCACCTGTTTTTCAACAGTATTGATGCAGTTTACCTCTCCATCAATACTCTGTAATTTATAAAGATTGTAATCTAGCAAAAATTTCATTGCTATTGCCTGACTATTTTGCCAGATAGCTCACTATTGATAAGGCTTTCGTAGTGTTCTTCAAGGTTATGTCGTTTAACCTTGAGAGTCGGAGTGAGAAAGCCATTATTTACAGTCCATTCGTCTTTCATTACCACTAAGCAATCAAGTACTGCATGGCTTTCAAGTGTGTCATTAACTGCATTTAAAGTTGCCAACAAGCTTTTCTCAATGTCTTCTGCTGATAACTTAAGGGCTACTTCCGATAAAACCACCAAACCAATAGGTTGCTTTAATTGAGAGCCAGTCACACATACTTGCTCAATAGATGCATTCGCCATTAATTTTGACTCAATCGGCACAGGCGCAATATATTTACCTTTAGAAGTTTTGAAAATTTCTTTTAGCCGTCCAGTAATTTTGATGTACCCATCACTGTCTATAGAGCCTTTATCCCCAGTTTTCAGGTAACCATCTTCAGTCATCACTTCCGCGGTTTTTTGAGGTTCTAAATAATACTCTTTCATATTACAGGGCCCCTTTACCTGAATTTCACCGTCTTGTGCTATGCGTATGTCCACACCAGCATAAGCGCGACCTATACAGCCTATTTTGTCGACTCTAAAAGGTATACAGCAAGTGCCATAAGCACTATTTTCGGTCATGCCCCAACCTTCTGATATATTAACTCCAATTTTTCTAAACCATTCTAATGTCGTAATAGGAATAGGAGCTGAACCACTGGCGCAAAGTCTTGCCTTGCCTAAGCCTAATTTAGTACGTATTTTTTTACTCACCAAACTCGACACAATTGGGATACGTAACAATAAGTCGAGCTTTTTTTGAGGCATATTGGCTAACACCCCTAATTGGAAACGGGTCCATAGGCGTGGCACAGAAATAAACAAAGTAGGCTCTGTTGCATTGACATCACGAGCGAATGTATCCAATGACTCAAGGAAATTAATTCGCATACCCGAATAGAAGCTAGCTATTTCAACCAACACTCGTTCGGTAATATGGGCCAGTGGTAAATAACTGAGAACACGGTCGTTTTGATCCACGCCCAACTCATTCAATGAATTTGATGCGGCCCAACAAATCGACTCATAATTATGCACCACACCTTTTGGATTACCTGTACTACCTGATGTATAAACAATGGTCATTACAGAGTCTAGAGCTGGAATTGGTTTGTCCAAGTATGCAGAGTTTTGTAATAATTCATGCCACTGTTTATCGGCAGGGATTTCGGGATAAGGGAATGCTAATTTGATTATCCCATCGTCAACCGCGGCAACTTGGTTTTTGGTGTCATCCAACTTACCAATAAATATCACTGGGCATTTTGCATGGTCTAACACATAACGAATTGTATCTTCACCCGCCGTGGAGTAGATAGGCACGGAAACATGACCTGCTAACATAATGGCTAAATCAGTAATAAACCACTCAGCACAATTTTTTGACAAAATCGCGATATGGCTACCTGCGGGTAATCCCATATTAATCAAACTTGCCGCGACTTTTCTAGCTTGGTCACCTACGTCTCGCCACGTAAAGTCTTTCACCGAACCCTTTATGGGTTGTTTTAGATAGATAGAGTTTGGGGTAGTCTCTTCCCAGTGATAAAACATTTCCAAAGGTGACTTCAACGACATTGCATATCCATAAAATGGGAATTAATAGGTGTATTTATAACGATTGCAAAGAAATAGATCAATCACCGAGCAACATGTTTTTACCAATAAGGTCAAAAACATGTTGCTCGGCACATGGGTAAATTAGATAGTTCGAGTTAATATCTACGCTCACTCTACACAATATCTTGCAGTGCACCCCGTAACCATTTTTCAAATAGCTGCACTTTGGGTTTACTAAAATGATGACTTGGCGCAACTAAATAATAGGAGTAGGCACTGGGATGACTAAAATCAAATAGCGACACCAATTGGCCCCGCTGTATTTGCTGATATATCAAATTATAGCGTAACATTGCGAATCCTTGTCCCGCTAACGCCGCGTCAACAATAGTCACAGTAGAATCGTCGACTTCCAACGTTTTATTAAACTTATGATTTTCAAGCTTATGCTTTTTCAAAAATATTTGCCATGCCTCCCCAGTAATCGCGCCCCGCTCTTCCAACAACGATAGTTTATATAAGTCTTGCGGTGTGATTTTGGTCTGAATAAGTCTTGGATGACAGACTAAGACGTATTTGTCTTTAAGAAGGAAACGACTTTCAAGTCCAGCATAGTTACCTTCACCAAAACGTATAGCAAGGTCAATATCTGTTCCAGAAAACTCTCTCACCTGATTACAAGGTTCGAGACGGACTCTGATCTCAGGATGCTGGACCTGAAAAAATTGCAACCTTGGCACCAACCATCTAGTCGACAAGGACTCCACAACCGTGACATTCAATACATCTGAATTTGCATCTTCTGATAAAAGTGCAACACCTTCAGCAAAATGCGCAAACCCTGATTGAATATGAGGTAACAAGCGCTTGCCATCTTCCGTAAGCGAAACTTGCCGCGTTCCTCTTGTAAAAAGCGGCACCCCTAAATGGGTTTCTAAGGTTTTAATATGTTGACTTATAGCGGCTTGAGTCACAAATAATTGCTCAGCAGCACTCTTAAAACTTAAGGTCTGCGCAGCGATTAAAAAGTAACGCAATGAATTCAACGGTGGCAATTTTATCAACTCGGCCTCGAAACTTAAGTTTTTCTTAAGCATATATAAGTTTTCATCGTTTGTCTGATACTTCGCACATACCTATATTCATATCTCCACCAACAGGAGATACCCATGAATATTCCACACACAGTAAACTTAGGCATACTTAAAATATTTACCCTTACTTCAATATTACTTTTCACATCAACCAACAGTTTAGCTGAGCTTAATCAAACGGAAAAAGTATATGCACAAAAAGGATATCCATACGAAGGTCTAATAGATCGCTCTGAACAAGTCACCATATTGTATACAAAGGGTGAAGAAAACATCAGTTGCCGAGTTAAAGTGTCGCAAAATGGTCAAATCTGGCTGGGTGAGGAGCACAGCACAAGCCTAAAAAAATTCACCCAGAAACCTTTGCGTGCCTGCATGAATAGAGAGGAAGCCAAAAAACTGTTAGCAAAAACATTTTAAGTCATGATAAACGCATATTTACTTGAAGGAATGAGGGAGTACCGTAAAAGGCATTCCCTTGTTATCGACTACTTAGCCTCTTTGTCTGACAATCTCATATAAACACACCCCAGTCGCCACAGAGACGTTAAGGCTTGAAACCGAGCCTGCCATAGGTAATTTAATCAACTCGTCGCAATGTTCACGCGTTAAGCGGCGCATGCCTTTACCTTCAGCCCCCATTACAAGTGCCATTGGGCCATTGAATTTGCAGTCATAAATATTATTTTCTGCTTCTCCAGCAGTGCCGACTATCCACACTCCTGCGTCTTGTAAGTCTCGTAACGTTCTAGCCAGGTTGGTGACTTGAACTAACGGGATAACATCAGCCGCACCACAAGCTACTTTTCGCACCACTGGCGTAAGGGCAGCTGATTTGTCTTTAGGTACGACTACCGCGTCCACACCGGCGGCATCAGCTGTACGTAAACAAGCCCCTAAATTGTGGGGATCCGTCACGCCATCCAAGATAAGCAAAAACGGCAATTTACTTGACTCTACTATTGCAGCCAAATCATTTTCATTATATTGCTTAGCAGGTTTAACTTTTGCGACCACGCCTTGGTGTTGACCACCGTCGACTTTGTCATCTAATGTTTTTCGTTGACAAAATTGCACTGAAGTACCCAAGCTACGAGCTTGGCTAACAATATCGTGAATGCTTTTGTCATCTCGGCCTTTCAACACAAAGAGTTCAATTAAACGTTCAGGCTCACGCAGGATAATTGATTCGAGGGCGTGTATCCCATATAACCATTCTTGTTGGGCCATATTAACTTTTCCCCTTTCTTGACGGAGTTGCAGGCTTACTTCGAGCAGACTTAGTTTTAGACGGAGTACGGCTTTTTTTAGTCGCAGGCTTTTTAGCGCTGTTAGGTGCAGTTGCCGTTTTAGCATCTGAACTTTTTTTACCAGATCCAGACTTTTTCGACTTAGTAGATCCCCTGCCAGCTGTTTTTCTAATATTTTTACCTGCAACGCCATCCAATAAAAAATCTATTTTACGTTCGTCTAAGTTAACCGATGCGACTTTCACCTCAACAGGATCACCCAAGCGGTAAACTGTTCCAAAACTCTCACCAATCAAATGTTGCTTAACTTCGTCATAGCGGAAATAGTCTTTTTCTAAGGACGTAATATGTACCAAACCGTCAATATGGAACTCAGTCAAACGTACAAAAAAACCAAAGTTGGTGACCGACGCAATCACACCTGCAAATACATCACCCACATGGTCCAACATAAACTCACATTTAAGCCAATCTGATACGTCTCTTGTGGCATCATCTGCACGGCGCTCTGTCATTGAACACTGTTCACCTAGCGCCTCTACTTCATCTGCGGTATAGACTTTTCCACCTGATGAACTTTTTCGCTGCTGTTGTTTATCGATAATGCCTTTAAGGGCGCGATGCACTACTAAGTCAGGATAACGACGAATAGGCGAGGTAAAGTGGGCGTATGCCTCTAATGCCAGACCGAAGTGACCAATGTTTTCATGGTCATAAACGGCTTGTTTCATTGAGCGAAGTAACATGGTTTGGATCAGTTCTTGATCAGCTCGCCCCTGAATTTTCTCAATCACATCGGTGAAATCTTGCGGTGATACGTCACTATCACTGCCAATTTTATGGGTGATACCCACTTCAGCTAAATAAGACAAAAACGCACCAAGTCGGTCTGAGTCAGGCTCGGCATGAATACGATACAAAGCTTCAGCTTTATTTTTAGTTAAGGTTTGCGCCGCAGACACATTAGCTAAAATCATACATTCTTCAATTAACTTATGCGCATCGTTGCGCGTTACCGGCATGATGTTGTCGATTTTACGCTGAGCATTGAATACAAATTTGCTTTCTTGGGTTTCAAACTCAATTGCGCCACGTTGTTTGCGAGTGCGTTTTAAAGCACGATACATATCGTGCAAATTTTTCAGATGAGGGACTTGCTCTGCATAACGTTTATGAAGTTCAGGATTGCCTTCTAAAATTTTCCAGACTTTGGTGTAGGTCAGTCTTGCCTTGGAGTTCATCACGGCTTGGTAAAATTGATGCTCCACCAGCTTGCCCGTTTTGCTGATGGTCATCTCACACACCAAACATAAACGGTCAACTTGGGGATTAAGTGAACATAACCCGTTTGACAAAACTTCTGGCAGCATGGGAATAACTTGTTCAGGGAAGTAAACAGAGTTGCCACGATTTTGTGCTTCACTGTCAAGTGCAGTACCTGGACGCACATAATAACTCACGTCTGCAATCGCGACCCAAAGTTGCCAACCACCTTCATCTAATGGTTCACAAAAAACGGCATCATCAAAATCACGGGCATCTTCACCATCTATAGTGACCAGTGGTAATTGCCTTAAATCAATGCGACCTTCTTTCGCTTCTTCGGGAACCTGTTCGTTGAGGCCCTTCACTTGCCTATCAACACCTTTTGGCCAATGGTGGGGAATATCAAAAGTTCGCAGCGCCATATCGATTTCCATACCGGGAGCCATATGCTCACCCAGCACTTCAATAATTTTACCTATAGCATTCACACGTTTGCGAGGGCGCTGGGCAATTTCTACCACAACAATATGCCCTTGACGAGCACCGTTGGTTTGTTCTTTAGGGATCATGATTTCGTGGTTGATACGGCTATCATCAGGAATAACCACACCCACATTATTTTCAAAAAAGTAACGACCTACAATGGGCTCAGTGCGGGGTTCAACAATTTTGGCAATTCTGGCTTCTCGTCGACCACGATTATCAGTACCACTTTCTTTAACCAACACCAGATCGCCATGTAACACCATGGACATTTGTGCATTATGAATAAATAAGTCTTTTTCACCATCATCGCGTTTTAAAAAACCAAAGCCATCTCGATGGCCGATCACTCGACCTTGAATAAGATCTTCTGTTTTAAGCTTGGCGTACTTTTTGTCACGATTAAACTCAACTTGGCCTTCACGCTCCATTGCTCGGAGGCGACGCTGAATACCGATACGACTGTCCTCATCTTTTGCATCAAGCAACTGACAAAATTCTAGGAAAGACAAAGGTTTTTTAGCTTCAACTAAAAGTTCTAGTAAATATTCACGGCTAGCAACTGGCTTTTCGTATTTTTCTTTTTCGCGCTGGTAAAACGGGTCTTCGCTCATAGGGTCCTAACTAATAATTTAATTAAGTCGAGTATAACTAAATGAGCGCAACCAAATATGACTTTTTAACAGATACTGCCTTATTTAACTCTTTTGCCATGAATTCGATGCACCTCTAACCATTTGCTCTTACTATCATTTGACCACTCTAATTTCCATTCAAACGAGTCCTCTTGCATGTCAAAAAATGTAATTCGAGCATATTTGCCTTGTGCCGTTTTATCTTTGGATAACATCACTATCTGTTTGCTGTCTGACACTGCGCTATAGAGATCTACTGTTTTAGCGGCTTTGGTTACCCATGCCATCAACCACTGATTTTTATCACTATCAAAAACACGTAAATTAGTGCCAATCTGACGCTTATTAGGGTGCTCGACTAATTCTGATAGAGGCGGTGAAAAATATTCATCCCGAATCGCCCAGCCATTCATAGCGCTATAAAAATGCCAATCGGCTTTACCGGCATATTTCCATCCTGAACCATCCGCCTGCAAACTTTCCTCAGAAGTAATCCAACTTCCCATCATTTTTTGCCAGTGAGTTAATTCTATTGGTGCGTGGGGGTTAAAAGTAATGTCGGCTTGTTTAGCCTTGGTTGGACAAACAAACAAAACAAATACTATTGAGACAAGTAGTCTAGTGGAATTCATGTTGAAGGCTCTATTTTGCAGAAAGTGACTTAAACTTACTTTATCAACACAAAGTTGTTAACTCTTCTAAGACAGGCGACCTACAAATAGGATAAATGGATATTGGTCCAAACGAGTAACTAATATTGGGCTTCTTCTGAGTATTGACAGAGTGTGACGACAAATCCGCTACATATCGAAATGTATTAGTCAATTTACCCAAGCGCTTCTTAGAACAGGGCTGTATTGATGAAGCTTTTACAATTACCAACCCAACTGCAATTGAGAGCATAGCCAAGTCAAAAACGGCTACAAGCGACTGAATTTATCCACACCGTATTACATAACGTCAATATGAAGTCAGGTTAAGTAGCTTGAATTAACTAAGAATTAAGTGGCCTTTTTGCCTTACGTACTGCCTTAGGGTGCATCAGTTTTTCTAAGCCTTGCATACAATTAGCGATTTTAGTGTGGGTTGGTTTATCTGCGGTTATCGCGTTATACAACCAGTGATAAGCGTCTTCATAATCATAAGGGCTTCCATATCCTTCAATAAACAATTCTGCCAGTTGAATTTGCGCTTTTAGGTGTCCAAGCACAGAGGCCTCTCGTAAAAAAACAACCGCTCGTTCTTTATCTTGTTGCACCAGTTTACCTTGAGCATAATAGCGGCCTAATTGCTCTAAGCCAGCAGAAAGACCTTGCTCGGAAGCTTGATGCATAAAGTTAATGCCACGCTCTGGATCTGCGTCCACGCATACACCCCAAGCCAACATATCGCCCCATAAAAACTGGTAACTAGGAATTTTTAGTATTTCTGCTCGTGCCTGAATATCTTGCACTAACTGACAATCATCTAATACCACTCGGCTCAAATGTTCATTTCTATTAATTAAGCTCAATAATTCATCTTGTGAATACAACTGAACGGCTTGTATATCATCCGCTGCGTTGCCAGTGGTAACAAAAAATAAGGCACAATAAAGTAGTGATAGTGATTTAAATAAATGCATAAGACTTATCTGACTTTGACGGTTCTCTTTATATCGGCAACAAAAGTGTTTTTATAAGTGTTTAGGGCCATTAGACCCTAATCATAGTTAAGTTTAATCGCGATTTAATCAGCAATTATTTATGTGTTAACGCCATTTGCACGACTTGGGCATGTTCGAATAAATCATGACCTAAATCGGTTAAATAGCCCCCATCAGGTAACGTCACTATGCCTTTTTCGAACAACCTCTTAGCGGCAGCAATCAATTCTGGCTCAGCGTCATGATGAATTTTCAAACCCTGCATCAGACTCTTATTAGGAAACTTCAACAATAAGTTCAGCTCTGCAACCATATCAGACGTAAATGTCATTTTTATTCCTCATAAATTATGCCCTAAATTTCCGTAAACAGAGTGGGCTTAAAAATAGGTCCAAGGGGACTAAGGCGTTCATTTGCAGAACTTCCACTAAAACCTAGCGCTTTAAGTTAATTACGACTCGTGTAAAACAGTCATATGTTATATACCCAAACTACCGCTGAGACGTGCATTTAGAGGTAGCTTGGGTATAATCACCCTGAGCCTAATGCCCAAACCGATGAATATCAAAGGTTATTTCAAATAATCATATTCAAGAAGTATTAATTTAACCAGAAGAAGTCCATGCAAATAATTCAATGTAAGGTAGAAAAAATTGAAATCCTTACAGATACCATAAAACGTGTTGTATTAATTCCAGAGTCTCCCCTTAGTTTTATTGCCGGCCAATATGTGCAAATAGTAATGAGCGAGGATGACAAACGCCCTTTTTCAATCGCTAATGTACCTCGTGTAGATGGATCTATTGAATTGCATATTGGCGCTGAACCCGGTAACCAATATGCAGGGCAAGTCATCGAAAAAATGCACAAAGATAAGGTGGTCAATGTTGAAGGTGGATTAGGCCAAGCTTTTCTTAGTCAGTCCACTCCACAAGCCACCATTTTATTGGCTGGCGGCACTGGATTTTCATATACGTTATCTATATTGCAACAATTATTGAGCAAACCGTTAGAGGCGCCCGTGCTTTTATATTGGGGAACACGCACCATAAATGATATGTATGCATTTGACGAACTCAGCTCCCTTGCAAGACAACACCCTCTTTTCACCTTTATCCCAGTAGTAGAGCTTCCAGAAGCAGACTGGAAAGGTAGAACAGGTTGGGTACATCAAGCGGTGCTAAAAGACATACAAGACATGGCGAGTTATCAAGTATATGTTGCTGGGCGTTTTGAAATGGCAAAAGTAGTGCGTGAAGATTTCACTAAACAAGGGTTATCCGTCACGTCTTTATTTGGTGATGCATACGCATATATTTAGTCAATTTAAATAAGGAGCTGAAAATAAGCTCCTTATTATCAGTTACACCGCTCCTTCAAACTCTAATTGCCGCCACGCCTCGTAAACAAATACCGACACCGCATTAGACAAATTCATGCTACGGCTTTGTGGCAACATAGGAATACGCACGCGCTGCTGGGGTGGCAAAGACTCAATCACCTCATCGGGTAAGCCACGAGTTTCAGGGCCAAATAATAATGCATCGCCTAATTGGTACTTGGCCTTAGCGAAAAATGCTTTGCCCTTGGTGGTGCATGCAAAAATTCGCTTAGGTGAACGAGCGTCAATATAGGCCTGAAGATTGGCATAACGTTGCACTTTGGCAAATTCATGATAATCCAAGCCCGCTCTACGCACTTTTTTATCATCCCAATCAAACCCTAAAGGTTCAATTAAATGCAAAGCAAAGCCAGTATTTGCGCACAGACGAATAATATTACCAGTATTGGGAGGGATTTCAGGTTGGTATAAAACGATATCGAGCATGAATAAAATTTCGGTGACATTTGATTTAGTGATTCTAACAAAAATCAGCTAAATGATTTACATAAAAAACATCAAACAATCTCTATTAAAGAGTTACTGCTAATCTAGATCAAGCATGGGTTTTTATTAGAAGTAATAAGCTTATACCCATGCCACCTCAAAATTCCGGGTCCAGTATGAGTTTAGAGCGACTTAGATGACATGAGTATATCGATCGCTGCTAACCGCGAAAAAGTCCAACACTGCGAATAGGCTAGGTTTTCTGTACAGATCTTTTTCTGCTAATAACTCATGCTTTGCATCATTTATCACCATTAACTTGGTATTAGCCATTTTAGTAGCGACTCGTCGCTGCCGTTTGTTGTCGACTATTTGATCTGCCCCCGCTTGGACCACCAAAGCAGGAATGGGGAACTTCTGTGCATTTTGTTCAATCTCATCCATAGATAATGCTGCGGCAATTAACCACTGCCCTGTGACTCCGCCCAACTGCACATTGGGACTTTGCTGGTATTCTTGACGAAAAATGTCATACCTGACCTCACTGTGGGTTAAGTCGTTGCCAGCAAACGGCTGATTATCGTAGTCTTTTTGGCCAAAAAAATATGCACTAGGGGTACTAATAGCGCCATGTAATTTAAATAGCAGCTTGGATAACCAGTTCGGTAGAACCGGTCTGATGCCAAACATTGGGGCTGAAAAAGCAACTTTTTCAAATACTTGAGGATAAGCTAAAATCATTTGGGCACCAATTGCTCCCCCCATAGAATGACACAGCATATAAGGTTTTGATTGACTATTAGGCGTGACAACAAGGTCTATAAATTCTTTAAAATCAGTCACATAATCTGTAAAGCTAGCAACGTATCCCATATGTAGGTTATCCGTCATACGAGCCGATAAACCTTGTCCTCGATGATCATGAATAAACACCGAATAACCATTTTGGTAAACGTCATATACCACTTCTTTATACTTCAAAAAACATTCTATCCTGCCAGTAGAAATAACTATTGAGCCTACTGCATGGGGGTGAATAACATAAGCGTAAGCAATTTCTACATTATCCTTACCAGAAAACCTCCCAAGCTGAACTTTATCTTGCCAAAAAGGTTGGATAATCTTGACATATTCCAACTCTAAATTACCTTCACTACTAACAACGTACTGCGACATGTAGACCTACTCTAAAATTTGCTTCACTTATGATTTTCACAACCAAACTCACGGGTCTATTATTTGGCTTTTTTGATTTTTTGATTATGACTTATCTCAATAACTCGTAAAATATCTCGCCAACTAACAATGCCAACAGGAGCATCTTTTTCATTCACTATGGGAATACAAGAAATATTGTGCTGATTAAATAAACTGATCGCCGCATATACATCTGCTAAGGGGCCCAAGGTAATAGGCTTTCGACTCATAATTTGGTGCACTTTTTTATTTAAGGTAAACTTATCATGAACCGTTTCTTGGACTGTGCCGATAAAAGGACTAATAGATTTAAGCAAATCTCGGTCTGATATCACGCCATATAAAGTACCTTCTTCCACTACAAGTAAATGATGAAACTTAGCATTTTCAAAAACCTTTTTGACCACACGCAGAGTATCATCCAATCTCACAGTCACTACTGGTGTACTCATAATTCGCTCAATTAACATATGTTTCCTTGTTTACCCAAGTGACAATTAAAGTAAAAGGTAGCCGTAATATTGGGTCTGTGGCAATAAAAAAGTGACAAATATTTCACTGGTAGCTAAATATTTGTCACTTATGTTTAATGCAGATTAACTCTGTAATGAAATGCTCTACAATTTGCAACTCTATTGCAGACAGAAGTGCTGGATTGGTTACAAGCTTGCGTGCGCCGAGGCATGATCTTCACCAAGCTCATTGCTTTCACTCCCTTTTCAAAGGTATACATACTTTAACCAATAATCCCCCTTGAGGTTTATTACTTGCTTGAATAAAACCTTGGTGTTTACTTATAGCTTGTTGGGCAATGGCTAAGCCTAATCCTACTCCGCCACTGTTTCTGTCTCGGGCAGTAGATTCACGATAAAAGGCTTCAAAAATTCTATTCAACTGGCTTTCTTCAATGCCGTTGCCATCATCTTCTATTATCCACACTAAGTGTTTATCTTGCACCGACACTGTGACTTGAACGAGATGGTTAGCGTAATTAATTCCATTGCGTAAGATATTTTCTATGGCACTACTCAATAACTCGGGTTGTGCATACAGGCAGATATTTTCATCTGCTTTATAAGATAATTCTTTATTTTTTTGCTGAGCCTCAAATTGCGCATCTGCAATAATAGGTAGCATAAGTTGTTCAAGGCCAACAGAGTGCAGGTTTTGCATAGGCTGCTTATTGTCCAATCTAGATAGCAACAATACTTGCGCTATCATATCTTCAATTTGTTGCGCCTCTTTTTCAATCCTTTCCAGAGCTGCCAGCATACTGGCTGAGATGTCAGACTCATTCTGTTGCAGTGCAATACCAATAGACAATTGTAAACGCGTAAGGGGCGAGCGCAACTCATGTGAAATATCAGCCAGTAACCTTTTCTGACTAGTTAGCAAGTTTTCCACCTGTTCAGACATATAATTGAAGTCACGTCCAAGTTGTCCAATTTCATCTAAGCGTTTACTGACAGCGCCCACTCGAACGCCCATATCGCCTGATGCCATGCGCTTTGAGGCGTGTCTAAGTTGCGCAATAGGGTTAAGTAATCCGCGCACAAATAAGTAACACAGTAGCAAACTAAGGGAGAGTACAAAGATAATAAAGACACTCGGATATTCATGGCGTATGACACGAAACCCTCCACCGGGACTAGGTTTAACTAAAAACAGCATATAATCAATTTGATTAGCTGTTACTAGGCTTGGCCCTACAAAAGTACGGCCTTCTATCTCTAACATCAGCGGTGCGCTTTGCAAGTTAAAATCATTAAACACTGCATTGTTGACTCGTTTGTGTCGAGTTAAATTATGCACTAGCTCTCTTGTGCTTGGATCAATCAAAAGCAAACCAAAACGCTTGCGATTACCCATTTGACTTAGCACGTTTTGAAGTACGACATTGCCATTGCGCTTGTCAATTTGGTTTTGTAATCTGCGTGTCAATTTCACTAAATCTTTTTGCTGTTGAGTATGTAATGGGCGATATTTCACTTCAGAATCAAGTTGTTTAGCTAACCAGACTGAACTAAAAAAAATCAATAAAGCAGCCAACCAAAACCATAAAAACACTCTAAAAAATAGACTTTTAGCTGGATTAAAGGGACTTAATCTACTCATGCTGGCACCAAATACAGATAACCCGCTCCACGGTGGGTTTTAATTTTTTCTTCTGGACTAAAGACTGCTAATTTTTTACGAAGGTTACTGACATGCATATCTATGCTGCGGTCAAATGCAGCCAGCTTTCTGCCTAATACTTTTTCACTGATATCCTGTTTACTAACTAAACAGCCTTGGTTAACCATCAAAAGGTGCAGAATAGAATATTCGGTACCAGTTAATTCAATGATATTGTCAGCACAAAATACTTGTTGTGCTGAGGGAGAAAGAACCACATTACCCAACTTTAAATTTTGCTGAATACTACCGTTTGGTAGCAATGCCATTCTGCGAACCAAGGCTTTTATTCTTGCCGATAATTCTCTGTGGTTAAAGGGCTTCGCCAAATAATCGTCGGCGCCCATTTCCAGACCAAAAATTTTGTCATAGTCGTCACCCTTAGCTGTCAACATTAATACTGGAGTGAGATGACTAGTACGTAGTTTTTTTAATACTTCAAAACCATCCAATTTAGGTAACATGACGTCCAGTAAAATAAGGTCATAATGTTTGTTTGAAGTTGCTAAACTCAGACCTGCCTCACCGTCATGGGCAACATCTAATTCGTAACCCTGTGGGCTAAGGTATTCTGTAAGTAATTCGGTCAACGCTAAATCATCATCGATCAGTAATAGTTTTTTAGTCGACATATGTTTCCTTGGGTATTCTTAGCCTTAACCACACTATAACTCAGTGCATATTGTCCAACATGATGCCTTTACACAAGCTTTACACTCCCTTTGCGTTTCTTTGCATTGTATCCGCTAGATTATCCCCATACCGCCTCAAAATACGCGTTTCAGAATTTTGAGGTGGAATGGGTATATTTACAATTAATCAAGAGGATAAAAAAATGTCAAAATTCAAAACCTTAGTTAAAACTACACTTACTCCTATCGCACTTTGTCTTTCCCTTGCCATTGCTGCACCTGCAATGGCCAAAAAAGATCATCACCACAACCATGATGGTATGCGCCAAATATTGTCTGAGCTATCTCTCACAGATACCCAAAAGCAAGATATAAAACAGATACTAAGACAAACCCGAGAAGACAACGACCTGTTCCGGACAGATGCCAAATCATTAAAAACAGAGCTGCGAAGTCTTATACAGTCAACAGAATGGGACCAAACTGCTGTAGAGAGTGCCATTACCCAACGCCAATCCCTAATCCAAGAAAAAGCCTTACAACGGGCCCATAACAAAAACCAAATATGGAATTTGCTTACTGGCACCCAACAAGGGGAATTTGTTGCGCAATTGGAATCACGTAAAACCAAGGGTGAGCCAATGGGTCATAGAGATAAAAGAAAAGATAAACGCCATAATAAAAAGTTTGCACGTTTAAATCTAACTGACACCCAACTTGTTGCGGTGCAAGCCATCAAAGCTGCCGCTAAAGCAAGTGGTGAAGAAATCCATGCTAAATTGAAAAATTTTAAACAAGCAGAACAAACACTAGTGCAAAGCACTGACTTTAATGCTGAGGCTTGGCGAACCCTTAGTAATGAGTACCAAGCCGATTTTCTCGCAATGGCCACATTAAAGGCAAAAACCAGACATGACATTTGGAATCTGCTTACCCCAGAGCAACAAACTGAGGCAGCAAAAAAAGGCAAAGAGAAAATGAGTAAAAAAGGTAAAAAGCATCAACAACAAGAATCCAAATAAACCTATCTAAACAGTAAGAATCTAATAACGGCACCACTTTGGTGCCATTTTTTTTTGTCTTATTCTAAATTGTCTCAAACCTCCACATAAAAGCTAACGAACAGAGTATCTAAGGGTTTGGAAATAGGTAGATTTGTTTTATGCTCTGGGCTTATTACTAAAAACCTTAGTTTAAGATTAAGTTTTGTACTTTTGACTAATTCAGGCAACCAGAGATCTTTATGCAAGACATCGAATTACGGACTCGTCTTGACCAATATTATAACCAAACAAAATCGGTCATTTTAGATAAACAACATGCTATTTCAGGATTACTCCCCGCCAGTACAGCGGTCACTGTGCACGGAAATTACCAAGACGCTTGGGTACGAGACAACGTTTACAGCATTTTAGCCGTGTGGGGATTGGCACTGGCCTATCGCAATCTAGATGATGATGGTGGACGAGGATTTGAATTACAGCAACGTACTGTAAAATTGATGCGTGCATTATTGCGTTCAATGATGGCGCAATCTTCGAAAGTAGAAAAGTTTAAACAAACACGCCACCCCATAGACGCTTTGCATGCTAAATATGATACAGCCACAGGTGCTAGCGTGGTAGGTGACGATGAATGGGGACATTTACAGGTAGATGCGACCTCAGTATTTCTACTTACCCTTGCCCAGATGATTGCCTCAGGTTTGGAAATCATCTGGACCGATGAAGAAGTCAGTTTTGTGCAAAATTTAGTGTATTACATTGAACGGGCTTATCGCACACCCGATTTTGGTATATGGGAACGAGGCGCTAAAAGTAATAGTGGTAACGTCGAGCTTAATGTCAGCTCATTGGGTATGGCCAAAGCAGCACTAGAGGCCCTGTCTGGCTTTAACCTTTTTGGTGCCAAAGGTTCACAATCGAGTGTCATCCATGTTATTCCGGATAACATCGCCCAGTCTAATATTACCTTAACCTCTATGTTACCCCGCGAATCAAACACCAAAGAAACAGATGCCGCTTTACTGAGTATTATCGGTTACCCGGCGTTTGCAGTAGACGACCCCGCACTAGCGAGTAAAGTACGTAACGACATCATCCAAAAGTTACAGGGCAATTATGGGCTAAAACGTTTTTTACGTGATGGCCATCAAACCACTCTCGAAGATGAGGGACGCTTGCATTACGAAGAACAAGAGCTAAAGCAATTCGAACACATCGAATCAGAATGGCCATTGTTTTACACCTATCTTTATTTAGATGCCCTTTTTCGTGATGATCGTGAGCAAATAGCTGATTACCGTAAACGTCTCGATAAAGTATTAGTAGAGCAAAACGGACAGCAGCTGTTACCCGAATTATATTTTGTGCCAAAAGAGTCGGTAGACAAAGAGCGCGCACAACCAGGCTCACAACAACGCGTTCCTAACGATAACGTTCCATTAGTATGGGCACAAAGTTTATACATACTTGGCTGTTTACTCGAAGACGAACTACTGCGCCCCGGTGACTTAGATCCGTTAGGTCGCAGACATACCAAAGTACCTAAAAAACCCGTGGTGCAACTGGTCTTTTTAGCTGAAGATCACGCACTACAGCAAGAACTCGAAACTTTTGGAGTGCGTACCCAAACCCTTGAAGATATTTCTCCGGTACAGGTTTATCGGCCTGAAGATATCGCTGCAGTGCATGCTCGGATTGGTCAATGTGATGAGCTGGGTTTATCTGGCCGCATTCCTAGGCGACTCAAGAGCTTAACGACCAGTCGCGTGTATATGATGGGCAAACAACGAGCCGTTTGTCTCACACCTTCTTTTATTCAACGAGATTTTTTCCTTAGTTACGATATTGAGTTTTTGGTACATCGCTTTAAATCAGAGCTGAGTTACCTACACCGAAATTGGACTGAAGTGGGCAGGCCCACGGTAACAGTGTTACTGACACACAATTTATTAGACACGGATCGCAGTACCTTTTATGAGCTGATGAAACAGATTGCCAGTGGCGAAGTAGAAGGCATTCCAGTTTTACACGGTTTGATGGCCCAATTAATCAATACTGCGGCAGTGGAGCATGTGGAACACTTACAAGATGTCAAATTACCAGACGCCCCATTAGCGGATCTGTTGTCACAATCCTGTGTATTGACCTTAGCTGGCGAACATACACACCTGTTGCCCAATGATGAAATAGCGATTGCCTTAGAAACCAATGTCAGCACTTTGGAAGCCCGGTTAAATACAGCCACTAATCTATACGAGCAGATAGCACTACTGACTAAACTGGTAGAGTTGAATTCCATTGATGCCCAGATCCACATATATAATCAACAGCGAAGTTTGCGAGACTTAATTGAAGAAGTGTATACCCAAGCAGGTCGTTTAAGGCTTTGGTCGGTGTTAAGACAAGCGACTGGATTGCAAGGCAAGATAGATGGCGATATTGGCTTGGCAGTTAGCGATTTGCTCGTCGCACAAAAGTTTATTCAGGTAGGTCGTTCTTATCACGATGAATCTCTGATAACTCGCCCTATAAGTGATGAGGAGCTAATGCAACGAATTGTACAGTATTGCCGTGAAGACGTACGCGACCAAATACTGACTCAAGAGGTTTTACTCTATCTAGGTATATTAATCAAAGCGCGCCCCGAATTATTTAGTGAACTGCTTACGGTTAGAGCGAGCTTGTTAATCATATTATTGACCAGCCAGATTGCTCGAATACAAAACTGCCACACTGATGAAGCTTACGAAATTTTGATGGATATGCCGCCTTCTGAAGTACAATCTCGATTAGAAGCGGTATTGGAAAACTATCAACATCTAGCAGATTTACCACAAAAAATGGAGGCCTTGCATGCTCATGGCGACACCGAGCAACTAAGCTGGCAGCAAAATTTAGGCTTAGAACAACTAGACACTCCAGCAGAGGGATGGCTAGCTTGGCGTCAGCACCAAGGTATAGTTGACCGTCGTTCATCCGAATTTTTAAGCAAAGTTTGGAGAATATTACAACATACCAGTGGTTTGGTTATCGGCAATAAAATGGACAAGCGTAATCGTATCAATAGCAGCTTAGTGTTAAGTGATATGACACAAGGTGAAAAAGCCTTTGCGCTGTTAATTGAGCACATGTTCAACAATATTCAAGCTGCTGAATACCGTCAATTAAGTATCGAAACACTGAATGCGTTATCGAGCTTCTTTGAGCAAAACCCAACCCTTATAATTGACGATGCTATTATTATCGACGTCACTATAGGCCACGCCGTTAACTTGGCCTATATTGCACAGTACCCTGAAAGACAAGATAACTATCAAGAACATAAAAGCCATGCTTGGGAGAGTTTTTATGAGCAATCCCCAGCTCATAGCACCACCTTTATTATTTCTGCATTACATCACTTATTAACCCTTACCACGGACGAAAATCCGCCAGTAACTGTCTGATAACAACAGTTAAATAACCCGAGATTGGGTTATTTAACTGTAAATTCATGTTCAGATATATTAAAAATCCGGTACGTCTCGGTGATAAGTGGTATCTAAAAATAAAGGGGATGTAATCAACATATCAGCAGTAGCAACATTACAGGCGACCGGCAAATTCCATACTGAGCATAATCTCAATAATGCCCTTACGTCAGGATCATGAGGTGCTGCATTAAGAGGATCCCAGAGGAAAATCAGGCAGTCTAATTTTCGCTCAGCAATCATTGCACCTATTTGTTGGTCACCACCTAACGGGCCACTTTTAAAACAATGTACATCCAAACCCAGTTCTTTATGTAAGATGCCACCCGTGGTGCCGGTCGCCACTAACTTATGTTTACTTAACTCGGCTTTGTGCGCCAATGACCATTTAACTAAATCGGGTTTTTTATGGTCGTGGGCAACCAGGGCGATAGTTTTTTGCATCTTGTATGAAACCTTATGTCGATATATAAAAAATGAAATGAACTACGGAAAAAGCGTTATAAACACACCTTGTTGATCATTTGCTGCAAAATATGCACGGTTGGATTGACATAATCCAGCGAAATATACTCATCGGGTTGATGAGCTTGGTTAATACTTCCTGGACCTAACACAATAGTATCGCAGCCTAATTGGTTAATAAATGGCGCTTCGGTGGCGTAATTGGCACTTTGGAATTTTTTACCTGTAAGTTGTTCAGCCAGCGCCAAAATATTTTGTTCATCACGACAGGCAAAGGCGGGAGCAGTGGGATACATTAAATCCAAATTTAAACGATTAGGGTACTTAGCGAATACTGGAGCCAAGGCCTCATCAATCAAGGCAAGGGCTTGCTTGTCGCTCAATTCAGGCACAACCCGCATATCAAAATTAAGCGTACAATGCCCACAGATACGATTTTCACCATCGCCGCCATGAATGTGACCTAAATTCATAGTCACATGGGGCACACTAAAGGCTTGGTCATAAAACTTTGTTTTAAGTTTGGCCTGCAAATCCATTAACTGACCAATTGCCTGATACATAATTTCGATGGCGTTGACGCCTTTATCAGGGTCGCTGGAGTGCCCTGCCTTACCTTGAATATTTAAACTTTGTGCAATGTGCCCTTTATGTTTATAAATAGGTACCAGTTCAGTGGGCTCGCCAATGATTGCCATACTAGGCTTTATCAGTTGTTGCTCGGCAAAAAAACGCGCACCTGCCATAGACGTCTCTTCGTCAGCAGTGGCCAATATGTACAAAGGTTTAGTTAATTTATGCAACGGGATGGTTTTTAAAGCTTCAAGAATAAAAGCAAAAAATCCCTTCATATCACAACTACCTAAGCCAAATAGTTTGCCATCTGCTTGTTTAACTTTAAATGGATCGGATTGCCAGCCCCCTTCATCAAAAGGCACTGTGTCTGAGTGACCACAAAGCAACAGTCCTCCTTCTCCAGTACCCATTTTGGCTAACATATTAAATTTGTTGCGAGTACCGGGTACCTGCTGAATAGTTATGATAAAACCTAAATCACTAAACCAGCCGGATAATATCTCAATAAGGGGTTTATTAGTTTGGTCAATTTTTTCGTCAAAGGCACTTATAGATGGGCTTTTAATGATAATTTCGTAGTGTTCTAAGAAAGATAAATTTGGCATAAGCACTCAATTAAATAATTATTCACTTTTATTGCATAAATATATAACACATGGCATTCTATAGACCAATCAGAAACGACTAATAAATAAATTTGTCGATTCGTGTAATAGCTTATTACTTTAACTTGTTTTGGTTAGATATCGTATATGTACCTACTTATTTCCCAGTTTATTTCCCTGCCTAGCTTCGCCAGTAAGTTGTATCGACGACAGTCGACGCTGTAGCGTATAGCTCACTCTTTGCTTTAAACTATATGGTTTGGGTAAAGAGTGCTTTTTATTTTTTATCCTCATTATTTAGTACACTGCTCAAATTGAGCCTTTAGAGACATTTCCTATGATCAAAACCTGTGTTATCGGAGCCAGTGGTTATACTGGCGCTGAATTGGCTGCATTAGTTCAGCGCCATAGTCAATTTGAATTAGCCGCTTTGTATGTATCTACCAATAGTGCTGACGCCGGAAAAACCTTGGGCGATATTCATCCGCAATTTTTTAACATCGTTGATTTGCCTCTGCTACCCATTGATGAAAATAACTTATCGGCCTTAGCTGCAAGCTTCGATCTAATATTTTTAGCCACACCCCACGAAGCAAGCCATAAATGGATGGGTGAGTTAAGAGGCAAAGAAGGCGGCAAAAAAGCGGTGATAATGGATTTATCAGGTGCCTTTAGAATAAAAGATAAACGCAAATTTGCCGAATATTATGGTTTTGAACATCATGCAGACACACTATTAGCAGAGGCCGTATATGGCTTAGCGGATTGGCATCAGCAGCAAATTAAAAGTGCAGATTTAGTCGCAGTACCGGGTTGTTACCCAACTGCTTCATTAACAGCGCTTAAACCTTTACAACAACACGCCTTAATTGACGCTACACACTTCCCTATTATCAACGCCGTGTCTGGTGTATCAGGGGCGGGTAGAAAGGCTACGTTAAATAGCAGTTTTACCGAAGTTAGCTTGCAGGCTTATGGAGTGTTGGGCCATAGACACCAACCAGAAATTGTCGACTATTTAGGTACTGATGTTATTTTTACACCACATTTGGGTAATTTTAAGCGTGGCATTTTAGCCACAATTACCCTTAAAACTTCAGCCGGTGTAACTGAGCAACAGATTACCCAAGCCTACCAACAAGCATACCAAGGCAATCCCATTGTAAGACTCAGACATAGTTGGCCCAAAATTGATGATGTAGTGGGTACACCTTATTGTGACCTTTTCTGGAAATTAGACCCAAAAACGGGCTACCTTGTAGTAACCAGTGCTATTGATAACTTATTGAAAGGTGCGGCATCGCAAGCAATACAGTGTGCTAATTTGCGGTTTGGCTTCGAGTCTCATATGGGGTTGATAAACAGCAATGAGTAATAATGAAACTAACAAAAATAGTTTAGTGATTAAAGTTGGCGGCGCATTTATGCAAGACCAAAATGCAGCTCTGGCATTACTAACCACAATTAGCAAATTGCAAAAACGCTATATTGTGGTGTTAGTTCATGGTGGCGGCGCTATGGTTGAAGCACTATTGTCAGCCCTTAATTTTAGCAGCCAAAAAATAGATGGTTTACGGGTTACCCCTAAAGAGCATATGCCTTACATAGTCGGAGCACTGGCAGGCACTGCCAATAAGCAGCTTTGCGGCTTAGCCATACGAGCGGGCATAACTCCCGTAGGTCTGAGTTTGTTAGACGGAGAAATGTGTCATACAACTGTGATGCGCGAAGAATTAGGAGCGGTAGGTTCAGTTGAAGCTGGCGATGCAACCTTATTAAAAGCATTGTCAGCCACACATATGTTGCCCATTATCAGCTCTATCGGAGCGGATAACCAAGGCAACTTACTCAATGTCAATGCTGATCAAGCCGCTACCGTTATTGCTCAATTATTAGATGCAGATTTACTATTGTTATCTGATGTGCCGGGTGTGTTAGATGCCGAAAAAAACTTGATTGAAACTTTAGATACACAGAAAATCGACAGGCTGATCACACAAAACGTTATCCGTGACGGTATGATAGTTAAAGTGAAAGCCGCTTTAAACGCAGCCAATAGTTTAGGTCGCAGCGTCACTATAGCCAGTTGGAAAGATGCAGAAAAGCTGCTCGGTTTGTTGCAACAACAAACAATAGGCAGCAAAATCTCACCCCAAATAACCACATCTAGTTACAAGGCTTGATTATGAAACAAGATCTTCTGTCGTTTAAAGATTGGAGCGCAGACCAATTACACCATTTGTTAGCTTTGGCTAAAACCATTAAAAATAACCCAGCGGGTTATCGCAAGGCTTTAGACGGCAAGTCGATTGTTGCTTTATTCGAAAAACCTTCGTTGCGTACCCGTGTGAGTTTTGATATTGGTATCCATAAGTTAGGCGGTCATATGGTATATCTAGACAGCCAATCAAATAAATTAGCGGGCAGAGAAGACGTCAAAGATATGGGCGCAAATTTAGCCTGTTGGGCAGATGCCATTGTGTCTCGGGTGTTTTCACACAACACCTTAGAACAATTAGCTGAATCGGCTAAAATCCCAGTGATCAATGCCCTTTGTGATATATATCACCCCTGCCAAGCGGTGGCCGATTACCTAACTATCAGCGAACATTATCCTGACTTAAGTAAAGTAAAAGTGGCCTATATTGGTGACGGTAATAACGTGACCCATTCACTGATGTTGGTTGGTGTAGCGCTAGGTTGTGAAGTAATAGTCATTACACCCAAAGGTCACGAAGTTGACTCTGACATAGTTAAGCTAACCGAACAACGCGCAGCGCAATACGGTGGTAAGTTAACCATTAGCAACGATATGAGTGCAGCTAACGGCGTACACGTATTGTATACCGACACCTGGTTATCCATGGGCGACAACACGCCGTTAGCGGAAATAAAAGATACCTTTGCAGGTTACGAAATAACTGAAGCGTTAATGACAAAAACCGGTGCTGACTATGTGATGCATTGTCAGCCTGCACATCGTGACTTAGAAATTAGCGGGTGTTTAATTGACGGTGAAAAATCCTTGTTGATGCAGCAAGCAGAAAATAGAATGCACGGTCAAAATGCGATCTTAGTCGAGCTGTTGGCGAAGGACTTCGAACCTAGGAACTAAGAGCAGCTTCAGGCTCGTAGCGCGTAAAATATTGTAGATAGAGTGTCAGTCATAAATCACTTTATTAAATTAAATTAAATTAACGCAGTATTGTGTAAGCCCCTAGCTCAAAGCTATTAGCTCACAACTGCTTTTAAGGACTCATCATGGCAATTGGAAACAAGAAATCAATTAAAAAAGTCGTATTAGCGTATTCAGGTGGATTAGACACCTCGGCTATTATCCCTTGGTTAAAAGAAAACTACGATTGTGAGGTTATTGCTTTTGCAGCAGATGTGGGACAAGGCGAAGAAGAATTAGTTGGGCTGCGTGAAAAGGCCCTTAAAACCGGTGCTAGTGAATGTTACATCGTTGATTTAAAAGAACAATTTGTTGCCGATTATATTTATCCGACCATCACTACTGGTGCAGTGTATGAAGGCGAATATTTGCTCGGCACTTCTATGGCCAGACCAATTATCGCCAAAGCACAAGTCGAACTAGCCCTTAGCATAGGAGCCGATGCTCTATGTCATGGCTGTACCGGTAAAGGTAATGACCAAGTGCGTTTTGAAGGCACCTTTGCCGCCCTTGCTCCCGAGCTTACTGTCATCGCCCCATGGCGTGAGTGGGATATGGTATCTCGTGAAGATCTTCTGGATTATTTAGCCGAACGTGAGATTGAATGTACGGCTTCTCTAACTAAGATTTATAGCCGTGACGCTAACGCTTGGCATATTTCTCACGAAGGTGGTGAGTTAGAAGATCCCTGGTGTGAACCTACCAAAGAGATCTGGACCATGACAGTTGATCCAGAAGATGCACCAGACCAAGCTGAGCGTGTGCAGTTAAGCTTTGAAGAAGGCAAGCTGACCAAAGTAAATGGTGAAAGTTTGACGCCTTATGGTGTGTTGATGAAACTTAACCACATTGCGGCAGCACATGGTGTAGGCCGTATCGACATAGTAGAAAACCGATTAGTCGGCATGAAATCTCGTGGCTGTTATGAAACGCCAGGCGGTACAGTGATGATGAAAGCCTATAAGGCCTTGGAATGTTTGGTTCTAGATAAAGCCTCACTTAAATATCGTGAACAAATTGGTTTAGAATATTCACACGTGATGTATGACGGACGTTGGTTTACTGCGCTAAATGATGCCTTGTTAGCCGGTGCCGCGAGTTTCGCTCAAAAAGTGACGGGCGAAATAGTGGTAAAACTATACAAAGGCCAAGCCACAGTTGTACAAAGAAAATCACCCAACAGCCTGTACTCTGAAGATTTTGCTACCTTTGGCGCTGATGATGTTTACGATCAACGCCATGCAGAGGGCTTTATTCGTTTATTCAGTTTGTCTAGTCGTATTGATGCATTGAATAAACGTGGACTGGCCTATAAAAACACAGGTATCGAATAATGAGTTTGTGGGGCGGGCGTTTCCAAGACGGTAGCAGTGCAATGTTTAAAAGGGTCAACGATTCGTTACCCTTTGACCGTGCACTTGCTAGTCAAGATATTCGTGGGTCAATTGCTTGGTCAAAAGCCATTTATAAAGCAGGGGTACTAACCCAAGACGAACAACAACAACTTGAACATGCACTCCAGGCGCTGCTGGTTAAAGCCGAAGCAGGCACCTTAGATTTTGATGCCAGTAGCGAAGAAGATATTCATAGTTTTGTTGAGGCCACATTAATCGAACAACTCGGTGATATTGCTCGTAAATTACATACTGGCCGTAGCAGAAATGATCAGGTTGCCACTGACTTTAGGTTATGGACCCGTGAGCACGTTGATCTATTGATAGCTGACTTAGAAAACGTCAAAGCCTCTTTAGTGGGCACAGCAAACAACAACAAAACGGTTATTTTACCCGGTTATACCCATTTACAACGGGCACAACCGGTACGTTATCCGCACTGGTGTTTAGCTTATGTGGAAATGTTTAAACGTGACATCAGTCGTTTGCGTGACCTAAGAGTGCGCTTAAATCAGTCGCCCCTTGGTTGTGGTGCGCTAGCGGGTACCACCTACCCTATTGATCGTTATGAAATTGCCAGCGAATTGGGCTTTGATAGCCCCTGTTTAAATAGCTTAGATGCGGTATCGGATCGGGATTTTGTATTAGAACTTTTATTTACTGCCAGCACCAGCATGATGCATATGTCGCGCATGGCCGAAGATTTGATTTTCTTTAATTCTGGTGAAGCTGGATTTATTACCTTAGGTGATGAAGTGACCTCTGGCTCATCCTTGATGCCACAGAAAAAAAACCCCGATGCACTAGAACTAATGCGTGGTAAATGTGGCCGGGTATTCGGTAGTTTGCAAGGTATGTTAGTCACCATGAAAGGTTTGCCTCTGGCGTACAACAAAGATATGCAAGAAGACAAAGAAGGTTTGCTTGATGCTGTGACTCAGTGGCACATTTGTTTGTGTATTGCCTGCGAAGTGATTGACAGCATCAAATTAGATTCAGAGCGTTGTGCCAAGGCCGCCCGTGAAGGTTATGCCAACGCCACTGAATTAGCCGATTATCTTGTTGCTAAAGGTATTCCTTTTAGAACCGCCCATGATATTTCGGGGCAAGTGGTATTAGCGGCGCTTGAAAAGAAAAAAGCCATCGAAGAATTAAGCATTGCTGAGTTAAAACCATTCTCAGACTTAATTGAAGACGATGTTTACGAAATCTTGCAACTAGAATATTTAGTCGATAAACGCAGCATCTTGGGTGGCACCGGTATTGACCCGGTATCTAAAGCTCTAAACGCTGAATTAGCACAACATAAGTAAGGATTCATTTGTGGTCGTTTCACACATTGACAGTGTTAAAATCATCCGTAATTCCGCACCTTACATCAATGCACACAGGGGCAAAACCTTCGTATTGATGTTTGGAGGCGAAGCCATCGAAGAAACCAACTTTGCCAATATCATTCATGATATTGCATTGTTAAGCAGCTTAGGTGTACGTTTAGTTTTAGTACATGGCGCAAGACCACAAATCGATCAAAGAGTCGCATTACGACAATTAGAAACGCGCTTTCATCAAGATATTCGTATCACCGATAAACAAACTCTTGAATGCGTAAAAGACGCGGCAGGTTCGTTGCGATCTCAGGTAGAAGCGCTACTGACTATGGGGCTAGCCAACTCTCCCATGCACGGTTCTCATATTCGCGTGTGTTCAGGGAATCTAGTGGTGGCTATGCCTATAGGTGTGCGCGACGGAGTGGATTTTGAAAATACCGGTGTAGTACGGCGTATCGATGTCGATGGCATAAACGACCATCTAAATGATGGTTCCATAGTATTGTTGTCCCCTATGGGATACTCGGCAACTGGCGAAGTCTTTAATTTGTCCCATGAAGACGTGGCGACCAAAACAGCTATCGCACTTAAAGCCGACAAACTCATATTATTTAACCATCAAGATGGCATAGTTAGTAAAGATGGCAGGCTGTTAAGAAATTTAGAATTAAGCGCACTCTACGCCATGTTGGATGAACCTTTTTACGCATCTGAAAAACAATCACTCGAAGCCATAATTTCCAGTTTAGAAGCGGGCATTAGTCGTTGTCACACTGTCAGTTATCGCCAAGATGGTGCGCTACTTCAAGAGCTATTTACTCGTGATGGCGCTGGCTCACTTATATCCCAAACATCATATGAGCAACTGCGCCAGGCCAATATTGAAGATGTAGGAGGTATTCTTAAACTGATCAAACCTTTAGAAGAAAAAGGTATCTTGGTTAAACGCTCAAGAGAGCACTTAGAACAAGAAATCACCCAATTTGCCTTGATTGAACGAGATGGCATGACCATAGCTTGCGCTGCGCTCTATCCTTATGTAGAAGAAAAAATGGGTGAACTGGCTTGTGTTGCCACCCATAGCGATTATCGTGGCGGCAATCGTGGCGAGCGCTTATTAGATGCCATAAAATTACAGGCTCGCGAGCAAGGTCTACAATCTATTTTTGTACTCACAACAGTGACAGCACATTGGTTCCAAGAACAGGGTTTTGTACAAGCTGATTTAGAAGACTTACCTTCTAAAAAGAAGCAGTTATATAATTTCCAACGAAATTCAAAAGTATTTGTATTAACACTTTAACTATATACACATATAGATAAAAATTAGGATGAGTAGGGCGAATTCGTTAGTTATTTTTTGGATTGGTTTGTCTTTGTTGATTAATAATTCTCTGTAACTCACCACTTTGTTTTAATTGATTGATATGTTGATTTAAAACAGTCACAAAACTTTGATTTTTAGGGTGAATTGCAAAAGTAAAGTCCACCTCATCAATGCTAGTTTTACTGCGATAAATATCCTTGCTCCAACCATTTTTTGCAATGATCCATTGACCGACATACTCATTGGTCACCACAAAATCACAGCGGTCGCGCCTTAACATTTCAAATTGAGTCGTTTCAATATGACTATCTATTCTCTGGCCAATCTTGTCTTTGAATAAATAATCAATTTTGGGATAAACATAACCTCGTCTAGTACAAATAAATTTGTCCCGTAACAAATCGATTAAAGACTTGTCGGAAATTGGTTGATTGGCGTAAAGAAACTCTTTATGCACATAAATTGGTTCAGAATAGACAAGTTTAGCTGGATGCTTCAACCATTCTTTGGACAAGATAGTTACATCAAGTTCGCCCGCATATAACGCATCTTCCCCTCGGTTCCGATTGTTTTTAGAAAATATTAACGGAATATCGATTGCAGAAAACACATCAATCACAATCCCTTTATAATCGTTGGTTTGCTGATCTAGATACAAAATTGGCGCTAATTCATCTGACCAAACGAGAAATTTTAACGGCGTACTAGCCCTGACTGTGTTTGTCATAACGGAAAATACAATACATAAAATGAATATTATAATGTGATAGATATCCACTCTCCGCTTGAGATTGACATTTGACTATATATTAATCACTCCTAATAAAAACTTAGACTTTAGTCGTAACGAAAAACCAATGATTATCAGGAAATCAAACATTTGTAAATATTAGCATTGCAGAGTAACTATCAGCATCTTTGTATTGGCAGAAAAACAACTATCAAGATAAATCCAAAATGATTAAACTCTCGATATAGAAACTCACTAAATTGACCACAAATGCAATCACGGCAGTCTCGGCTAGCATTACTTTTCACAGCAATTTTGGCTAGCATATTGTTATCCGGATGCGACTTATTCCAAGATCACGCCATCAAACAAGCGGATCAGTTTATATCTCAACAAAAGATTGATAAAACCCAAAAAAACTGGAAAACGTCTTTACCCCACCCTCCCGAATTTCCTTTTAGCCAAGACAAAATCTACCTGTGGAATTTGACCACAAGTCAGGGTGAAATCAGCATTGAACTGATGCCCGACATTGCCCCAAAACATGTGTCTAGCACTCTATATTTAACCCTATTAGGTTTTTACGACAACACCCCATTCCATCGCGTGATCCCTGGTTTTATGGCTCAAGGTGGCGATCCATTAGGCACTGGTCGTGGCGATCCCGGTTACAAATATGCCGGTGAATTTAGCGATACAGTTACACATACCCAAGGAGGTCTTTTGAGTATGGCTAACTCTGGTCCTAACACTGATGGCAGTCAATTTTTCTTAACCTTCACTGCCACGCCTTGGTTAGATGGTAAACACACTATATTTGGTCAAGTGATACAAGGTATGGATGTGCTTGAAAGCATAGAAAAACTCGGTTCAAGAACGGGTAAGACCAGTGAACAAGTGCAGCTGATAAAAGCGACCATCAATGTCAAATAGGCACAACTTGAGATAAGTTAGACTCTGCACACAGCAGATCTTATATTGGATCCCCATACACTTTTGAGGAGACATACTATGCCCTCTATCTGGCCTTCTCAGCTTCTGCTGAAAGTGAGTAGGTAGTTTCGACAATGCAGTGATGCATTCGGGAGGAAGCAACGGTGGCACCACTATGCTTATCTTATGTCGCGTTCATCTACGGGCAATTACAGTAGTAAAAAATGTGAATGGTGAATAAAATGCCGACGTTTTTCTATTAGCGCTGGAAGCACTGGCGGTCTTTTATTCTGATAAGATATAAAAGCGTTTGCCTCTGACCGCTATCAAAGGCAACCTAGCATCACCATCACTTTTAACAATCTATTCCAATCGTACCTCGCTTTATTCAGTCAGAAATCTGAGTATATTGCCCACCATTTTCCGCTGAACGGCATCACGATCTACCCCTTCACGATCCCTACACAGCGACACCCCACGAGCTTTATAGTCATTATCGCAAGAATTGATATACACAAAGTGACCTTCACCGTTATCAAGAGCGATAAGTTTAGCCTTAGGAATATGCTGAGCATAATAGTTTGCATGATAATCAAAGGGTAAAAAGTCATTGTCTTTTGAGCCGATAACCAAGGTAGGTAGTTCGACCTCGTTTAGACTGCTAATAGTGGATGCTGGGCCTAATGCGGGATCTAACATGACAATTCCAGTGATGCGACTATCCAAGCCCGACCAGATTGATGGGTCGGTAGCAGGTGACTGTGCTGATCCTTGGTCGCCTTTGTAGCTGCAGCCTAAATCTCCTTTCGCCCGGTCAGAGGAGCAGTATTGGTAAATCTGCTGTGCATCTAAGGTGACACCCGCCAAGGAAGCTGCTGTATAGCCACCTGAAGAATGGCCAATCACTACTATGTTAGGGTTGCTGGCCGCTAATCCCTCTGGTAGAAACGAATCGAAAGAATCGACCACATAAGACACATCCTCAGTGCGCTGCCAAAATCGCATCACAGATGATGGATCAATATTTTGACCGCCATAGCGCCATGACTCACCAAAATGGTTGAGCCCAACGACTATCCAGCCTTGCGCCGCTAAAGGATAAGCTAACCAGCTGTAGTCTTTAGCTGAGCCCATTGCCCCGTGGGACAAAATCGCGACATTGGTTTTCTGTGCTAACGTTTGAGTACACCCTTGGCCTTTGCACGTTTTCTCTTGATACCAAAGATCCAACTTTATCGGCCTTTGTTTAGCAGCATGATACAAGTCGATTTCCTCAGTCTTGATCTTGGCTGAGTTATTTTTCCGCTCAGGCTCATCATTTGCCAAGGCGATATTGTTCATGCTCAGAGAGTATGTGGCCAAGACAAATAATAATTGAATGCTACTTTTCAACGCTGTTTTGAAATTCATATCTATCTACTCATGGTTAGTGTGAAGGCATAGTACATGGGATAAAAAATCAACACATTGCAGAAAGTGCGGTTTCGTGAACTTTTTACGTATTATTTTCGACGGGGAAATATAGATGGGTTAGCAGCTCTTTCATTGGCGTGCGGCTGATATCGTTGACGTAATGTTGCACAATAGCTCCGTCTCTTAACTTTCCAGTATGATGCTCAGTCCAATTGGCGTAGATATTTAAGATAGTTTGCCACATAGTGTTGTAAGGGCCAAAATGTTCGAAACGGGCCCAGCGCCCTGCAGCTAAAACATGACTCTCTAATGCTGGATGCCTGTTGTTGCAACCGTCGACTAATTTTATTCCAGCAAAAAATTGACTTTCTGTTTGCTCCGTTCGCCAAGGACTTTCAAGAGAAATCCCAATAAGTGGCTGCTGCTCAAAATCAAAACCCTGACTTAATTTTAAGTGCTCAGCAATTTCTGCATACAGCTGCTGCGCCACCTTGAAGTAAGTTTGCTGATGAAAACCCTTGCCGTACAGTCCTTGCAAACACTGCTCTGGCAAATCAAGCATTTCAGCTGTTAACTGCTGCCTCTCAGGCTTTTTAACCAACGACGCTAGGGCAAATTGCGGTGTTCGTTTTAGTTTTACTTTATTAGGTTCGATGCCAAACAGTTTACTAAATGCTCGAGAAAAAGAGGCAGGTGATCCATAGCCAACGTGCAAAGCCGCATCAATCACAGACATGTCTTGACTGCGAATTAATTCATAAGCTAGTTCCATCCGGCGTCGTTGAGTAAATTCACCGAGATTCATCCCAGTTTGGGTAAAAAAAAGTCGATTTAGATGATACTTAGAAACTGAAAATTTTTCGGCTAAAAAATCTAGTGATAAGGCGTTTTCGACGTTGTCATAGATGTATTGAGCGATGAGATTAATAGTGTCGAGATGTTTTTCTGGAAGTTCATTCTTCAACTGCTAGGTACCCAAGTTGTGTTAAACATGTGCAAATATAAAACAAAAAAGCCGCTTGCACGGCTTTTATCAACTCATTTGCTACTGACTTATTTTGCGCCAGCAACAGCCTGTTTAGCAAGCTCTGTGATTTTATCCCACTCACCATTTAGCATGGCTTCTTCTGGGGCTAACCATGAGCCACCTGCACAGCGCACACTAGGCAGGGCTAAATAGTCGTTATAGTTACTTGGGCTAATGCCGCCAGTTGGACAGAATTTAATATCAGGGAATGGTCCAGCAATCGCTTTAAGGGCTTTGACACCACCTGAAGCTTCTGCTGGGAAAAATTTCAAATGGGTATAGCCATGATCTACAGCCGTCATCAATTCTGAAATTGATGAGATACCTGGGATCAAAGCGATACTGCCTTCATTACCCGCTTTAAGCAGATCAGATGTAAGCCCAGGACTTATAGCAAACTTAGCGCCAGCATCAATGACTTGTTGCAACTGTTCACGGTTAGTCACTGTTCCTGCACCAATAATTGCTTCAGGCACTTCCTTGGCAATTTTAGCAATAACCTCTAATGCCGCGTCTGTACGTAAAGTCACTTCTAATACTCTAATGCCACCAGCAATAAGGGCTTTAGCCAATGGCACCGCGTGTGCAACATCTTTTATTACCAGTACAGGCACAACAGGCCCTTGGCTGAATATTTCTTCTGATGTCATTTTCCAATTCTTTGTCATTGCATTTAACCTTTACAATTTTGATTTAAATAAGCCATCGCACCAATCAAACCATGATCAGGCTCAGTAATAATGAAAGTCGGAATGCCAGTTACGTAGTCACGAAATCGACCCTTGGCTTCAAAACGTGTCCGAAAATCACTTTGTCTAATAAAATTGGTGAAACGAGGGGCAATGCCTCCTCCAATATACACGCCACCACGTGTCCCTAAATTAAGGGCAAGATTTCCTGCAAAGCTACCCAAGATTTTGCAGAATTGATTCAATGTAGCCACGCTTAATGAGCAACTACCGTCAAGGGCCCGCTCTGTAATATCAGCTGGTTCGTCCAGAGGTGCTGGCAATGCACGCTCTTTAGCAATGGCTTGATAGATATGCACCAAACCACGACCAGACAACACTTCTTCAGCAGATGCATGGCCTAATTTATCGGTTAAAAATTGCCAAATAGCGATATCTACATCATCTATTGGTGCAAAATCTACATGTCCGCCTTCACCATCTAATGCTAACCAACCTTCTCCGGTATGGGTTAAGTGCTTAACCCCCAGCCCAGTGCCAGGTCCAAAGACGGCAATATTCTCTAAGGCACTTACCTGCCCTTGGCCAATTTGTTCTTTCTGCTGACTGGTTAATACAGTAACGGCATGGGCAACAGCGGTGAAATCGTTGATCACCCCTAACCAATCCAAGCCCAGTTCAGCCTGTAATTGAGAAATAGAGAATTGCCAGTGGTTGTTGGTCATTGAAATCACATCACCATTGACTGGGCATGCAACACCTAAACAACCAGCGGTAAAATCCAAATCTGGAAATTCGGCAATATATGCACCAATAACAGCACCAATAGTTCTATAGTCACTACACAAATACTTTTTGATATGACTTAGTGAGCCATTATCAATTTGTGCCAATCGAATATTAGTACCGCCTACATCCGCTACAAACTTTGACATTTTATTCGTCCTGACCAACAAACAACGAACAAGCACCCTGCTCGGCACCGGTTAACGTGGCGCGCATTCCGGCAAACATTTCTCGTCCCATGCCTATTTGATGCTTAACAACGTCAGTTACTTTAGCTTCGCGGTTGGCTAGCTCTTCATCACTGATAAGCACATCCATCGCACCTGTTTGAGTATTCAGCTCTAACATATCACCGGTTTGTATCTTAGCTATCATGCCGCCTTTCACTGCTTCTGGGGTAACATGAATAGCAGCGGGCACTTTGCCTGAAGCACCAGACATACGTCCATCGGTGACTAACGCTACATGAAACCCTCTGTCTTGTAACACGGCTAAAGGTGGGGTCAAACTGTGCAGTTCTGGCATACCAATAGCAGATGGCCCTTGAAAGCGCACAACCACGATACAATCTTTATCAAGCTCACCGGCTTTAAACGCTGCATGTAATTCGAACTGATCTTCAAATACCACTGCGGGCGCTTTAATTTTACAATGGGGTTCACGTAAAGCAGACGTTTTCATCACTGCACGGCCCAAATTGCCACATAATACAGACAAACCACCGTCAGCCTTAAAGGGTTCTTTTACAGTGGCTACGACTTCTTTATCGAATGATTCTGTCGGTCCATCACGCCAGATGAGTTCACCGTGCTCTAATATAGGTTCTTTGGTGTATTGCTCTAATCCTTGACCACATATGGTTTGCACATCGTTATGTAACAGTCCACCTTCCAACAATTCTCTGATCAATAATGCCATGCCGCCGGCTGCGGTGAAGTGGTTAATATCAGCTGAACCGTTAGGATAAATGCGGGTTAACAAAGGCACCGCTTTGGAAATATCGGCAAAGTCATCCCAGTTGATAATATATCCCGCCGCTTTAGCCACAGCGACTAAGTGCATAGTGTGATTGGTTGAGCCACCGGTTGCTAGCAGCCCCACTAGACCGTTTACTATGGCCTTAGCATCAACTATATGGCCAATGGGGCGATACTCATCACCTAAATCAGTGATACGCGTGACTTGCCTTGCTGCAGCGTCGGTTAACGCATCACGCAGTGGTGTACCCGGATTAACAAATGACGAACCTGGAAGATGTAACCCCATTATTTCCACGACTAACTGATTACTATTAGCAGTGCCATAGAAAGTACAAGTGCCAGCTGAATGATAAGATTTTGATTCGGCATCCAGTAACTCTTCGCGGCCCACTTTGCCTTGAGCATAGAGTTGGCGAACACGAGCTTTTTCTTTGTTAGGAATACCTGAAGGCATAGGTCCTGCGGGAACAAATACTGTAGGCAAATGACCAAAACTTAATCCACCAATCAATAAACCAGGGACAATTTTGTCGCAGATACCTAACATCAAGGTGCCGTCGAACATATTGTGTGAAAGTGCTACAGCGGTTGCCATTGCAATAATATCGCGGCTCATCAAACTCAAGTCCATACCTGGGGTACCTTGGGTCACACCGTCACACATGGCAGGTACTCCACCCGCAAATTGGGCAACACTGCCCACTGCATTAATCGCCTGTTTTAGCCGAGCAGGATATGCTTCATAAGGTTGATGTGCTGAAAGCATATCGTTATAAGATGATATTATCGCTATATTGGCTTTGGTCATACTACGCAAGTCGGCTTTATCTTCTGTGCCGCAAGCCGCAAACCCGTGAGCCAAGTTACCACATGACAGCACACCGCGATGTGGGCCTTGTAAGCGCGCTTCTTCAATTTTCTCTAAATAACTTTTACGCGTGCCTTGGCTACGCTGAATGATACGATCTGTGACTTCTTGAATAACGGGATTCATGGATTTTTCCTATAAAAATGTTTAATCAGGGCGCCCACACAAGCTCAACATCAGCATTGTTGATTACCGCTCTGATTGGCATAACCAAGGCGTCGTCATCTGATAAAACGGTATTTAACACGTCTTTTTTGCTCTCACCGGTGAGGTGCAAAAATATTTGATTACTGTTTAATAACGCAGGCAAAGTCAATGACATGCGTTGATTAGGCGCGGTTGTTGGTTGAACCGCAATAAATGCATTGCCTGATTCTAAATCTAATCCTTCGGCAATTTGCTCTGAGCAAGGAAACAATGAAGCCGTATGTCCATCTTCCCCCATGCCCAAAATCAACACATCAAAAGGAGTATGCATTTTTAGCAGATTTTCGGTACAAGTTAATACTGCATCTTTGGCATCACCATGATGGGTTTTTAATGGCACAAAATTAGCATTTGCGGCATTGTTGATGAGTAATTTAGTACGCAACATTTTTTCGTTTGATGCATCGTCAGTATTATCTACCCAACGTTCATCAGCTAAACTTATGTCAACTTTGTTCCACTCTAGATGCGCTTTAGATAAAGCGTTAAAAAGGTCAGCAGGTGTGCGCCCACCTGATACCACTAAGCTTGCTCGGCCATTTTCTTCTATACCGTCTCGAAGTAATTTAGTGATTTTGCGAGCAAACGCAGTATTGAGTTGTTCGGTAGTTCTAAATTTAGATTGTGTTAATGCCATTATTTTTTCCCCATGCGGCTTTCATACCAAGCTCTGTCTTCACGAGCAAGTAACGCAATCGACGCTACTGGCCCCCATGTACCGGCCTGATAAGGTTCAGGTGGTTCGTTGCTGATTTTCCAAGCAGCTAGGATACCATCTACCCACTTCCATGCAGCCTCTACTTCGTCACGACGGACGAATAAGGCTTGATTGCCCAACATGACTTCTAACAACAGCTTTTCATACGCATCTGCTATACGTTCATCTTTGAAGGTTTCAGAAAAACTCAAGTTTAATTTCGACTTTTGTAAATCCATCGAACTCTTGCCAGTGAGTCCTGGCACTTTATTCATCACAGTGACTTCAACCCCTTCGTCAGGCTGTAAACGAATGGTGAGTTTGTTTGGTGGTAACTGCGGGAAACTGTCTTTAAACAAGTTATGTGGTTGACGCTTAAAGAATATATTTACTTCACTGGTTTTATTGGGTAAACGCTTACCAGTGCGCAAATAGAATGGCACACCCGCCCAGCGCCAATTGTCCAACTCCACTTTTAAAGCAATAAAAGTTTCTGTTTCGCTAGAGGTATTGGCATCTGACTCGTCTAGATAACCTGGCACTTCTTGGCCTTTAACAAATCCACCGACATACTGACCACGCACAGTATTTTTATGAACATTGCTTGCGTCTATAGGACGTAATGATTTGAGTACTTTGAGTTTTTCATCGCGAATACTATCAGCGTCTAGGTTAGCCGGTGGCTCCATGGCAATGAGAGTCAAAATTTGCAACAGGTGATTTTGCACCATGTCACGCATTTGCCCAGCTTCATCGAAGTATCCCCAACGGCCTTCAATGCCTACAGACTCGGCCACACTGATTTGTACATGATCGATACAATTGTGATCCCAGTTGGTAGCAAAAATCGAGTTGGCAAAACGCAGTGCAATTAAGTTGAGAACCGTCTCTTTACCTAAATAATGATCAATTCGGTAAATTTGAGTTTCATCAAAAAACTCGGCAACTTGATCGTTGATGACTTTAGATGATGCTAAGTCGTGTCCAATGGGCTTCTCTAAAACAACGCGCATACTTTTATCGATAATTTTAGCCGATTTCAGCCCAAGGCATATGTCACCGAAAATTGATGGTGGCGTTGCAAAGTAACAAACCATCATTCGCTTGGGATCGACATGATTTTTAAATGCTTTATAGCTAGAGGCATCTTTCATATCGATTTGCACATAATCTAATTTTTCAGAGAATCGCTTCCAAGTCTCTTCGCACAGAGTTTCTTTGGTAAACTTTTCGATATTCTCTTTTACTAGCGTAACGTACGCTTTAATACTTATATCTTGACGTGCTACACCTATTATTTTTGTCTCGGCATGCATCAAATCAGCTTTTTCGAGTTCATATAGAGAGGGTAAAAGTTTACGTCTGGCTAAATCGCCTTGTGTGCCAAACAATACAAAATCACAAGGTTCGAATGAATTTTCCAAAACCATTTTTTCTGCCTACTAATTTTTTGATAGATAGTGTTAATTATCATAACGAACTGCAGTTACAAGACAATCAACAACGCATAATGTAAAATTTAACATTAAATGTAGTAATTTTACAACTTTTCACAACGATCTTGCCGTTAAAACTGTTGAAATGACGGTTTTTAGCCCATTAAACCGAAAGATTTCCTGTTAAAAAATTACAACTATAGTATTCTCAGTGTAATAAACCAAAGCTAATACTGGCTTTTGAGTGAAACCATTATAATGAAGTTTTTGATGCTCGCATGAATATTCTAGAAAAAATAACCCAACATAATAGCCTCTTTAGTAAGTCTGAACGCAAAGTTGCAGAGGTTATCCTTGCGAATCCTCAAACGGCCATTCACAGCAGTATTGCCACCCTAGCAAAAATGTCTGGCGTTAGTGAGCCGACAGTGAATCGCTTCTGTCGTAGACTGGACACTAAAGGTTACCCAGATTTTAAATTACATTTAGCCCAAAGCCTTGCTAATGGTACGCCTTATGTAAACCGTCATGTAGAAGAAAACGACGGCCCCGAAGAATATACCCATAAAATTTTTGAATCCACCATGGCCTCACTCGAGGTTGCTCGCCAATCAGTTGATATAGCCACAATTAACCGTGCCGTAGACTTATTGACCCAAGCACAAAAAATATCCTTTTTTGGGTTAGGGGCGTCCGCTTCAGTAGCCCACGACGCATTAAATAAATTTTTTCGCTTTAATGTGCCAGTGATTTATTTTGAAGATATTATCATGCAACGCATGAGCTGCATGAATTCCGGTGAAGGTGATGTTGTTGTATTAATTTCTCACACTGGCAGAACAAAAAGTTTGGTAGAAATAGCCCAAATTGCCCGAGGAAATGATGCTACCGTAATGGGTATTACGTCTAAAGACAGTCCCCTAGCCAAAGAATGTAGTTTAGTCTTATCCCTAGAAGTTCCTGAAGATACTGATATGTATATGCCGATGGCATCAAGGATTGCACAGCTGATACTCATAGACATTTTGGCGACAGGTTTCACCCTCAGACGAGGCAACAAATTCAGAGAAAACCTTAAACGAGTGAAAGACACCTTACGCGGTTCAAGGTTTGATAAACGCAGTGATTGAAGTAATAACCTACTTTATTCTAATAAAATAGAGCCAATAGGCTCTTTTTTATTAGAATAATTTCACTTTTTGGACGTTTTGCACTACCATTTTCGTAATAAAATTACATTTTTGTCGATTTATAACTATTAAGCACCTGTAGACTTCTACAAAAAGAACGATTGCCCAATAAAGGCTATGCTTAATTTATTGAACTGAGCCGATTCTAAACAGTATGTACTGCGAAGATAGGCAACATATACGCCATAACAACAGAGTAACCAAACTATGTTAAGACGAACAAAAATACTCGCTACCTTAGGTCCGTCCACAGATACTGTGGAGCAAATTGAAGCGATTATTAAAGCCGGAACCAATGTGGTTCGAATGAACTTTTCTCATGGAACGGCCGAAGATCATATTAACCGAGCCAATAAAGTCCGCACAGTTGCGAAAAAATTAGGTAAATACGTTGCCATTTTAGGGGATTTGCAAGGACCTAAAATTCGAGTTTCTAAATTTGTTGACGGTTCTATCAAATTAAAAATTGGCGATCATTTCATCCTTGATGCTGACATGGGCAAGAATGATGGAAACCAACAAGCAGTTGGTATCGACTATAAAGCATTGCCTCAAGATGTGAAAAAAGACGACTTATTATTGCTTGATGATGGACGTATTCAATTAGTAGTGACTAGCGTACAAGGCAATAAAGTCCACACTGAAGTTACGGTTGCCGGTAAATTATCAAATAATAAAGGCATTAACCGCCAAGGTGGTGGTCTATCTGCTGAAGCGCTTACCGACAAAGATAAAGAAGATATTGTTACTGCGGCAAAGATTGGTGTGGATTATCTAGCGGTATCTTTTCCTCGCTCTGGTGACGATTTGCGCTATGCCCGTCAACTCGCTGAAGAAGCGGGTTGTTATGCCATGATATGTGCAAAAGTAGAACGTGCCGAAACCGTTGCATCAGACGAAGCCATTGATGACATTATCGAAGCATCTGACGCAGTGATGGTGGCGCGTGGTGATTTAGGTGTGGAAATTGGCGATGCCGAGTTAGTCGGTGTTCAGAAAAAACTCATCGCTCGCTCTAGGCAGCTTAATAAAGTCGTGATTACCGCCACACAAATGATGGAGTCCATGATTACCAGTCCTATGCCTACTCGTGCTGAAGTAATGGACGTGGCAAATGCGGTATTAGATGGTACTGATGCGGTGATGTTATCAGCCGAAACAGCTGCAGGTGAATTCCCAGTAGAAACCGTTGAAGCAATGGCCCGCGTCTGTGTTGGCGCTGAAACTCATCCAAGTGTGACTATGTCAAAACATAGAATGGATGAAGCGTTTAGCACTGTCAGTGAAACGGTCGCTCTAAGCGCCGTTTATTCAGCTAATCACTTAAAAACAATAAAGGTTATTGTTGCTTTGACTGAAAGTGGTAGCACCCCGTTGTTAATGTCGCGTATCACAACATCGCTATCCATTTATGCCATGTCTAGACATGAAAACACCCTAAATAAAATGGCTTTATACCGTGGTGTTACACCCGTATTTTTTGATTCAAGAGGCAGCGACCCGGGTCAACTTAAAAATGATGTTGTGGCCGTTCTATTAGAGAAAGGCATAGTAGAGCCTGGCGACCAATTCATTATGACTTATGGCGACGTAATGGAAACAATAGGCGGTACTAATGCTTGTAAGATTGTTACAGCTTAGAAAAACTAGTAACTAAGTAATGAATAGTAAACGAGTCCTTAGGACTCGTTTTTTTTACACTTTAGGTTAGCTATCAATAGAAAACTCAGCGGCTTATTCATAATCAATATAGTTAGCCATTACCCAAATAAATTAAAACAGACAGTGATCCCCATTACACTCAACACACAAAAAGTGATGGGAGTAACAGATGAGTACAAATAAAAAATTCGATATTGTCATTTATGGTGCGACAGGCTTTACAGGCCGATTAGTCGCTGAATATTTGGTTAAACAGTATGCCGGTGATAAGTCAGTAAAGTGGGCGATGGCTGGCAGAAGTGCAGACAAACTTGCACATGTACGCGATGAAATTGGTGCTCCAGCCGATACTCCTTTGGTGCTGGCCGACTCTGAAGATTTAAGCTCAATTCAAGCGATGTTAGATAACACAAAACTGGTGCTGACAACTGTAGGTCCCTATCAATTGTACGGTTCTGATTTAGTGGCAATGTGCGCTAAGTCGGGAGTAGATTATGTAGATTTATGTGGCGAACCGGTATGGATGAGTGAAATGATCCCTGCCCATCAAGAAACAGCAAAGGCCAGCGGTGCACGTATAGTATTCTCTTGTGGTTTTGACTCTATCCCCTCTGACTTAGGTGTTTATCACTTGCAACAATTGGCCAAACAACAATTTGGTCACCCTATGCCCAGAGTAAGATGCCGAGTTCGAAAAATGAAAGGTACGTTTTCGGGCGGCACCGCCGCCAGCCTTAAAGCCACCCTTGTAGCGGCCAAAAAAGACCCGGTCAAAATGAAAGCGTTACTTAATCCATTTTCTCTGACTCCCGGATTTACAGGGGCCGATCAACCCTATGGTAATAAACCCTACTACGAAGAAGACTTAGGCTCTTGGGTCACCCCTTTTGTGATGGCAGCCATTAATACACGCAACGTACAGCGCTCTAACTTTTTGTTAAAAAGTGAATATGGCGACGATTTTGTATATGACGAAATGTTTATGACTGGCCCCGGTGAAAAAGGCGAAGCGATAGCCAACGCTATGGCAAATGACAAAAGCATGGGCGGCGACGGCGGACCCAAACCTGGTGAAGGCCCTAGCAAAGAAGAGCGCGAGAATGGCTTTTACGATTTGCTTTATGTTGGCTCAGATGCAGAAGGTAACAGTATCAAAGTTGCCGTGAAAGGCGACAGAGATCCGGGTTACGGTTCAACGTCAAAAGTTATTGCCGAAGCAGCGATTTGTTTGGTCAAAGATGCAACAGAAACCCAAGGCGGTTTTTGGACATCAGCTCCTGCAATGGGTGACAAATTGATAAAACGTCTCGTAGCGAATGCTGGATTAACCTTTACTCAGGAATAAGCATTACCTGTGGGTTTAGCATGACTTGTAAGCCCACAAGTTCAATTGACTGGCTGGATGAATAAAATGCTAATGTTTATACAAAGCAGGTAATAACGTCGCCATTTGCGGGCTGAGGTTGATGGCGATTTTTGTGCGTATCTATACACAAAAAGTGACAAAAAACGAAGATCCGCAAGATGGCTTTGTTACAAGTCTTTTTCAATTTCTTTGCCATGCCAAACACGTAATATAAAAACAGAGTCGTCACCTATTAAATACCGTACAGTGTAATTTGTGATAAAAAGATCTCTTATTTTTTCGGGTTCTGCTGATCTTTGAACGGGCAAACCAATCTCTGGAAAGACTTTTAACTTTTCTATACCAGAAAGTAGCCTTACAGCGATACGCTTTGCTGCATAAGAATTGTTAACCGCAATAAACTCTCTGAGTCGCACTAAATCATTAATTGATTCTGGTGAAAACTGAATATTCATAATTTAGGGGGAGGTAATTCGTCCTTAGTTCCCCAGCTTTCTAGCCATGCGGTAACTTCATTGCCATCTATAGTTTTACCAGATTTTATTGAGTTTAAAGCTTCTAGTGTATCTTCCCAACGTGAATCTTCCATTGATTGGCGTTGAACAAACTCTTTAATAGCTTGATTTATAATGTAGTTTTTAGATCTATCTAGCTTGAGTGCTAAATTTTCAAGTGGGATTTCCACATCAGAATTTAGTCGAATACTTGTAACACCCATTTGATTAACCCCTAAATGTATTCACTTGTAATACATTATAGTACAAAGGACGAAGCTGAATATAGAGCTTGTAACGCTTATTACCGAGCATGTCATATATCTAACGCCTCGATTTGATTTTTATATTTGTCACTTCCAGTACTTACCTTTTGATTATATTAAGTATTTTTTACTATCATGCTATCAAAATCAGCTCAGCAGATTACAAAGTAATCAAACTTCAATAAATTAGTTTACCAGCAACGTAAGGGATGGATCGTCAGCTTAACTTATTTAACGCGTGACCATTTAAAGCGTAATTATTCCACGCATATAGTCCACAGCCTTCCCAGTTAATATCACCCTATCTCCTTGTAATTGGCAGGAAATTAGCCCCGTTCTTGCTGATAACTGTTTAGCTTTCAGGCTGTTTTTTGCCAACTTGTGTGCCCAATAAGGAGCAAGTTCACAGTGGGCAGAGCCGGTTACCGGATCTTCATCCACATCAAGTTTAGGGAAAAAGCAGCGGCTAACAAAATCAACTTCCTTACCTAGGGCAGTTACTACTACACCTCTTAAATCAAGGAGCTTCCACAATGGCAAGTCAGGAGTCAATGTGGTCACTGCTTCTTCATCTTCTAGCTCAATAATGTAATCAAAGGCGGCGAGTACTGCTTTAGGTTTGATACCTAGGCCCAACAATAAATTATCAGGTGGTGTAACCGACTTTGGCATTGAGGCGGGAAAGTCCATTTCTAAGCCATCAGTTGCTTTTTTGACCAACAAATCGCCACTTTTAGTGGTGAAAAATATTGCTGAGTTTTGATAAGTTAAATGGGTGAACAACACATGAGCCGCAGCCAAAGTGGCGTGACCACATAAGTCCACTTCATGTGATGGAGTGAACCAACGTAGTTGAAACTTATCCTCATATGGCACAAAAAAAGCTGTTTCAGATAAATTATTTGCCTGTGCAATATTTTGCAATAACTCGTCCGCAATCCAAGTATTTAAAGGGCAGACTGCAGCTGGATTCCCCTTAAACACTCGGTCTGCAAAAGCATCAACTTGGAATATGTCTATTTGCATCTGATTTTTACACTTAACTGTTATACCAATCGGTCATACTATTTTCGCATAAACTTCATGCCCACACCCCACCTGTTAGCAAAACCCGGCCAAGGTTCGCTCAACTTGCCCTCTGCATTTTTGCTTTGGGTCGCACTTTCGCGCTTAGGCAAATACTCACAAGATGAGGGCTGTTTTTTTACGTAACAGTCTAAAAACGCCAAGGTCATATGCTGGTTTATACGGTTGAGGGTCTCGTTACTCCATGTGGGCTCGTAGTAATGACCTAAGTCTGCATCGATGGCGTAAGCGATTTCTGGCGCTGGGTGCGGTGCCACATTGTGTCGAGCATTTTCATACACCAACATAAAGCTGTCTTTAGCTGGTGATTGTTCAAATAACTTTTTGACTCCATTATCGTAGCCAGAGACATCATCAAGTGAGCCGCTAACATATAAGCTGGGTACTTGGATAGCATCCAATTTATGTAAGTTTTGCTCTTGCCCCCAAGGGGCATAGGCGACCATGGCTTTCCAACGGCTATCGACTTGCTCTTGACCTGCATTACAAATATTAAATACTGGTACCAAGGCCTTAGCAGCAGGTTCTGGAAAGCCAAAAGCTTGCAAACCCTGTTGATTAAAGTTGTAGCAACCACCCACAGTGTTTACTGCACCAAAACCGCCCATAGAATATCCAATCACAGAAGCATGATCGGTATCTACCACTTTCGCCAAGTCAGATTTGGCTGAAGTGAAATAATCCAATACAAATTGTTGGTCACGAGCGCGATTAATTAAGGTGCTAGGAAAACCTGCAAAAGGGGCTTTTTCAAAATCAATTTCACCTGTGGTCGAGTCGGTGTGATCAATTCCCACAACCACATAGCCGTGACTGGCTAAATGTTCACCTAGGTAAAACATAATAGTGCGGTAACCAGTATATCCATGGGATAACACTACTAAGGGATAGGTTTTTTCGGGGTTGGTTTTTGCGTCTCGGACACTATTGCCTTGCAGTGAAAACGCTTTATGGGTCCGAGTGACATTTTCATAGGTTGCTTGTACATCGGTTTCCTTGGTGACCGCTGGGTACCATACTTCCAGAGTCAAAGTCCTGTCCTCTAAGCTTTGATAATCTTTGGCGCTGAGCTGCTGTGGGTTAGTCACCTGAATTGTTCTTACCCCAACCGAATAATCACCTCGTTTACCTAGTTCTGGGGTGACGTCAGGTTGGGATGTGTATAATTGCTGGGCTTTGTCGGCAGCTGCTAGATTAAAAACCAAACAACTACAGCACAATAAAAAAGAGGCTCTAAACGTTTGTTGAAACACTGTGTTAAAGGTAGTCATATTATATTCCTTGATATTGATATTACTATTCTGATTGGGAAGCGCTATTTGTCGCCATAAATCGTTTGGCACGTTGTATGGCGTTTTCACGAATATTGCCGTAAAACAAACTAAAGTCGAGAATGTGGTAACTATTATTGGGTTGGTTTAAATGATTTGAGAAGACATTGTCTACCTGCTGCATAATTTCAAGTCTGCCATCTTCCTTACATTGTGCCCAAGTTAACTCACGAGTTAATGCAGGTAATTCTTGAAAAATAAATCCCGGATTATTGGCTAACACCATATTCACAGGGAGTCGTTTAAACTCTACAGGCATGGCCCCACGATGCAGACTTTTGGGGATCCGCTCTTGATTACGCTGCCAACTCAAGGGGTTAACACAAACAGTGGGCTTGACACTATCGTCTGCCAGTCGGTTGAGTTCCCATCCGGTTTTATACCAATGGGGAACCTTAGCATCCAACTCACCTGCCTGTCCGTATACATCGTAACTGACAATACAGCCAAGTTGCTTGGGTGTTTCACAGGGTGTGATCTGCTCAAAACCTCGGCTAAACTTATCTTTAGGTAGCCAATATCCAACCAAATATGCGGCGACTAACTGATCGAATAAAGCAGTGTTATCAACCTTCTGTTCTAATAAGCGCAAGGCGTGTGTTGTGCCTTGACTGTGTGCTACCACAATAAAAGGTCGCCCCTGATTATAGTGTGTTAAATAATAATCAAATGCTGCTTCTACGTCTTGGTAAGCTAAGTCCAAAGCCTGAGTACCGAGCGCAAAATTTTCAGGTGCAAAAGATTGTAGTTGAGCTTCGCGATAATGCGGCGCGTAAATGTTACAACAACCGTTAAAAATACTGGCCATACTAGACAACATATATTCAATTGATTGAGCTTCTGAATTGTTGCTTTCCATGCTGGAATTCCAACCACCTGGGCCAACAAACCCAGTTGAATGCACAAAAAATACATCAACCGCTTTATCTACTAAATCACCACTGGTATCAATACCAACTGGCACTAGATCGGAGGTATCGCTTTTGTCTGGATGAGCCACCCAGAAATACTGGTTATCAAAGTCGGGGGCCGCAGGAGCGTCAGCTAAAACAAAAGAATCAGGGGGTGATAAGTAGGTAACCAGCCATTGACGGCCAAACAAGGTTAAAATGATTAACAGGCTTACCACTGGTAGCACAAACCATAAAAAAAATTTCTTAAGCAATCGCATACAGGCATCTCAAAAAACAGCGACGCCAATTTAGCTTAAAATATTGAATCAGAGCAACCAGCAATTTTTTGCTTACTATGAAGTGGGTGTTTATCTTTAGGTATCTGGGTGCTCAGCAGAATGGCCATTAACCCTATACCAACCAGCAATACTATATCGATCACGCCTACTGGTAAGGACTTCATGAGGAAACCTATCACTGAGAAAAAGCATACAACTATTAAATACCGGCGCCACAATTAGCAAGGGTGATACTTGTTCATCAGCATACAAAAGTAACTCTCCACCATCATTTTGAACCCAATTAGGGTTTAAATAAAATACCGTACTCAAAACCCTGTTACTGCGTGCTTGTTTTGTGTCTTCTTTAAAGGCATCTACGTGGCGCTGATAAAAGTCACCTGTTGAATAGTGCGAGTAATGACACTCAAAATCGAATAACCCCATAAATAGCCGTCTATTTATGCCAATTCGTAATTGCTCCATCCAGTCTAAATATGCTTGTTGTGGAGCAGAATTTCCGTTCAACCACAATGTTGAGTCCGTTCTCACTTTTGAATTTATTTGCTGGCTATTATTTCGACCTATACCGGCAGGTTTAAACTCGCTTAAAGCTAAGCGTTGTGCTTCACACAATAATTCCTCAGCAAGACACTCTGGTAAAAAATGCGCTAATTGGGTAAAACCTTGTTGCACCAAAGCTGCAGCAATATCATCAATTTGTAGTTCATCAAGATAGACATTTGCAGTTATCTTTTTCATATTAATATCAAATGAATGTAATCCATTATTTTAACCTGCCCATGCCAACAATCACTAATGCTAAAAACACATCCAGCCAAAGGATTTATGTACTAAGTAGTTTTGTGTATGAAAATTAAGAAACCTCTAACTGAGTGGGATTTCCAGAACACATTTGCAAGGTGGTAATAAAAGTGTTTTGAATAAGTACCGCATCGCTGCTCGCTCTGTGACGCGGTTCGTGCATTTGTTGAAATAATTGGTCTTTAGTTGTATGCCATAGTGACATTTGATCTTCGTTCAATATCATTTCTAGTGAGCTAACATGAAATTGCATGGTCATTTTGGCAGCATCAAACAGTTTGATTACCCAAGTATCGTCTACTACCCAACCGTCTGAATAAACGATTTGCCCCATCAAAAACTGATTAAGTTGCTGACAAACTTGTTGCACTGGCAAGCCTTTTTCTGCTAATAACTGCCGACTAATGCCATGGGTTAATTCGGCTTGTGCATCCCAATGAGTCCAACTTTTTTGTGGTTTAATTAAACTACAAAATCTTTCTCCACTTTGATTAACGGCACCCACTTCAATAGGATAACTTAACGAACCAAATCCACTGGCTTCTACATCAATGATATTGGGGGTAGCAATGCTAGATTGAGAGTGGACTGTGTTCACAATTTCTCTAAATTTAAGAATATGGGTCGGAAACAAACCATACTCTAAAAACCAACCAAAAAGAATGCAATGTGTTACTCAATGAATCAAACTACTGCTTGACCCCTTCAATGATTAAGTCAAGTTCCACTTTTCCAAAATCCATTTTCATCCCAAAATCGCTCATAGCAATGCTAGTAGTCCCTTCAAATCCGGCGCGATATCCGCCCCAAGGATCTTCACCTTCACCCACTTTGGTCGCGTCGATAACAATAGGTTTAGTCATCCCGAGTAAAGTGAGATTGCCATGAATAGCCAATTTACCATCACCTTTATCGACGACTTTGGTGCTAACAAATTGAGCACTAGCAAAATCGTCAGACTTTAAAAAATCATCACCTCGAATGTGTTGGTTACGCTTAGCGTGGTTGCTGTCAACACTAGTGGTATCAATTTTAACGCTAATGCTAGATGCTTCGGGTTTAGCAGCATCATAGCTAAATTTTCCATCGAAAGTATTAAAGCGCCCTGTCACGTAGGAATAACCAAGATGACTGACTTTGAATTGAATCGAGGCATGGGCGCCTTTAGTATCAATTAAATAATCTGCTGCGGTCGCAACTTGAGAACTGGCTAATAGGGCTGTTGCAAGTAGTAGTTTTTTCATTTTTCTTTTCCATTAGATTGGTTATTAGGGTTAAGCATTCTGCTTAAAGTGTGATCTTTGTTAATAAAGTGATGTTTAAGAGCTGCAAGTGCATGAAATGATGATAATGCTATTAATATGTACGCGGCAATTTCATGAATATCGGCGCTTAATTGTTCTTGCTTATCAAATAGCTCCCCCATGGAAGGAACGGTAAACCAATTAAACACCTCTATGCCGCGACCATCAGCTGTGGTTAGTAAATAACCCGCAGCAAAAAGCACCAATAACAATACATACATAAAACGGTGAGCGAAGACTGCTGCGGCTTGTTCCCATTTTGCCCCTATACCATTTGGAGAAGGTTGCACCCATCGCCAAATTATTCTGAATAGGGTCACAAAACATAACAAAATACCGATACTGGTATGCCAATTCGGTGCTGTTTGATACCACTCGCTGTAATAATCTAAATCTACCATCCATAAACCGAGGGCAAACAAGGCAATAATCGTCAGTGCACTTAACCAATGGATGCCGATGCTAATCCAACCAAAGCTAAAATGCTTATTGGCTAATCTCATGCTTTATTCCTGAACTAGGTCGATTTAATGGCAATAGCTTAATCGAAGTTTCTAACGGATACATCGTTAATTTTTAGATTGTTATTATCAGAAAATTAGATGAATCAAATGAGATAAATAAAGTTTCTTAGTAGGCAGTTACTGAATTAAAGCACTCGAATAATGCAGCTTACGTTGCTTATCCACAATAATGCCATCGTATCCCGGTGTACGATTCAGTAAGTCCATACCTTTGTTGACTCCCAATACAAATACTGCAGTCGATAAAGCATCATTCAAGGTACTTCGCTGACCAATAATTGATACACTTTGCACTTCATTGGCTGATGTACCTGTTTGGGGAGACAAAATATGGTGATAGCGTTTTCCGTCTTGTTCAAAGTAACGTTCGTAGTCACCTGAAGTGGATAACGCAGTGTTAATCAATGGCAAAATCACCGTTTGTTTATCTTTGTTACGGGGATCACGAATACCCACCATCCATGGTTTGCCGAGCCTGTCGCCTAACAATTTAGTATCGCCTCCCGCCGTTACCAGCGCGTGTTGAATTCCCCGTTCTTTTAATATTTCGATAGCATTGTCTACGGCATGGCCTTTAGCGATACCGCCTAGATCAACTTTGACCTTGGGATCGGCGAAAAAAATACTGTAATTTGCAGGATCAAACTTAATATGCCGGTAGTTAATGGCCTTTAATAAGCCCGTTATTTGCTCTTGTTGTGGTTTTTGACTTTTTCGATAGTTATATAAATACCCTACGCTGGCAAAGGTAATGTCAAAGGCACCATCGGTCTCATTTGCAAGCTCAACTGATAGGGCAATAAGCCCAAATAGCTCCTTAGATACGGGTACAAATTCTTCAGCGGCGTATTTGTTTAGCTTACTTAATTCACTACTTTCGATATACGGACTCATTAACTGATTAATCCGCTGCATTTCATCCATCACTGCTTGTACCGCTGCTTCGCCTTGTTGCGCTGAATCACTCCAAAGCTCTACGTGGATATTGGTGCCCATAATGCTTTGTTTATCTTCAACCCACTTACCGAAAGAGAGGCTTGAATAAAGCAACAAACTATGTAAAAAAATTGACAAGATTAGACTTTTGCGCCTCATAAGTTTAGATCTAATCCGAGTTGATAAAGCTGATTTTTCTTTAAACCATATTGTTCTGCCGTGACGGCAGCCGCCTTTTTAAGGGGCAATTCTTTAACCAATAGTTTAAGTAAGTTGAGTGCATCGGCCGAAACGTCGCTTTGATCCTGTTTTTCACCAGCGATCATTAAAACAAACTCACCCCTCTGGTGATTGGCGTCAGCCTCTAGCCAAGTCAAGCAGGCTTGTGCGCTACCTGAGTAAAAGGTTTCAAAGGTTTTAGTTAGCTCTTTTGCCACCACCATCTGTCGATTTTCACCCAGTTCAGCGACTATCTGCTTGACCGTGTCTGCTACTCTACGGGGAGATTCATAAAATACACTGGTGCTGGTTTCGGTCACTAACCGCTGCAAAGCCTGTTGTTTGGCTACAGCCTTAACGGGTAAAAACCCCTCGAATTTAAACCTGTCGGTGGCTAAACCCGCAGCGCATAATGCGGTTATGGCTGCACACGGCCCCGGTAATGGCACAACATTAACCTCTGCCTCTCTACACTGACTCACCAAACCATAACCTGGGTCACTGATCAGGGGCGTACCGGCATCAGAAATCAAGGCGATATTTTGACCGAGTTTTAGTTTTTCGATGAGCTGTATAGCTCGCTGTGATTCGTTATGATCGTGCAACGAGGTTAATCGCGTCGAAATATCATAATGTTGCAACAATCGCAGACTATGCCGAGTATCTTCAGCTGCAATCAAATCGACTTCGGCCAAGACGCGTAAAGCCCTAAGGGTGATGTCTTCCAGATTGCCAATAGGCGTGGCGACGATAAATAACGTGCCTGATTCAGTCAATGCAAACTCTCCAAATTAAAGTGTCAATCCAACGTTTGTCTCAGTATAAGATTTATCCCTAAACCTAGTCACAAAGCATTAGATATTTATATCCGTTACTATAAACTAATAACATTATTTTTTAAGGGTATCAGCGATGAGTTTTCGAGCGTTAATTGTATGTTGTATCGCTATTTTATGTTTTCTTTCTTGTACTAGCAGTCCTACTCGGCAAGCTCAAAAAACCACGGAAAAATCATTGGATCACCGCACCGATGAGTCGAAAGACAGTGGTTATTATTTGCGCCAAGCTAAACGAAGTTACGCAAATAACAATGATGTTTACCAACGTAATGACTACCTAATACAAGCCGCCGAAGCGCTACAGTCAGAACAACAATGCCAAAAAAGCATCAGAATGCTTAAAGTGCTGCAGCCAGAGTTGCAAGACAATCGCCATCTCACGCATGGTAATCTAATTTTGGCTGAGTGTTACTTAGTTTTGTCTGATAAGGCGTTTAATAAAGTAGAAGCCATACTGGCAAATTTGACAGGTACTTATGGTTATCAAGCCCGTATTGCGGCGTTGCAAGCACAACTTTATGTTACCAAAAGACAATGGATAAACGCCGCTAAAGCACTGCAAGAGACAAACATTGAAGAGCCACAAAAAAGCCACATAATCTGGCAATGGGTTAACAAACTGGACTTAACCGAATTGGAAAAGGCGCGTCTTACAGAAACAACATTACAACCTTGGTTGCAACTTGCCATTATTGTAAAACGTTTTGCCCTAGAACCTGAGGTATTTAGCCAGCAACTCGTTAATTGGCAGAGTAGACATTTGGACCATCCTCTTGTAACAAGTCTTCCTGAAGAAATCCAACAGTCGTTAGTACAATCACCAATACAGGCAAAACGTATAGCGGTGTTATTACCATTAACGGGTAGACTTGCGAATCAAGGATTAGCCATAAAAGAGGGCATATTAGCCGCTTATCTAGAAAACTTAGCGGCTGCAGAACTGCACACAGATAATCCTCCTGCGTTTGGTCAGACAGCAGGCAAAACAATTCAGAACAACATTCAGCAGTATCGTGAAATTCGCTTTTTTGACTCGGCCTTAAAGACGACGCAACAGTTAAATGCACTGGTATCTGATTTTGATGTGGTTTTGGGGCCTTTGGTCAAAGAACAAATTATCGAACTGACCGCAATTTTACCCACAGATAAAATTCTTTTGGCTCTAAATAGAGTGGAGTTAAAAGCCAGTCCCCCTATGTTAGAGCAAGTGGATAAAACGACAGAGCCCAATTTACCCGTTGCAGAACACTATTACTTTTCTTTAGCACCAGAAGATGAAGCACAACAACTGGCGTTATACATACAACAAAAACAGTTGATTAGACCCATTGTCTTCGCAGCAGACAATCCTACAACCCAAAGAATGGCGGCAGCATTTATTGCCAAGTGGCAAGAAACACCCAATGCCATTCAGCCAGACTTAACCATATTTACCGACAACAAAAACATGCGTACTCGTGTGTCAGAAATGTTAGATGTCGCCCAAAGCGAACAACGCATTAAACAAATAGAAGTGTTGGCTGATGTCGAAGTTATTGGTGTGGAAAGAAATCGCAGAGATATCGATGCCATAGTATTATTTGCCAACCCTGAACAAACGGCGTTGCTCAATCCAATTATTGAAGCAAGCCTTAGCCCCTTCGCTCGAAAGTCACTATCAGTGTTTGCATCTTCGCGTAGCTATAGCGTCGATTTGAATGGCAACAATCTCAGGGATTTACGTAACCTCACATTCTCAGACATGCCTTGGATGTTGCCTGATCATAGCTGGCAACCCTTAGCCAAACAAACCAAACAACTTTGGCCACAAAGACAAGATACCCTGTTACGTCTATTTGCTATGGGTTTCGATGCCTATAACTTATTGCCGAATTTACGTCGATTAAAGACACTGCCACAACTTGTCAGCCATGGTCTAACAGGTGAAATCAAGATAGATGAGCAAGGCGTGCTTCACAGACAACTACCTTGGGCGCAAATAGCCCAAGACCGAGTAAAGTTACTTGAAATGGATTAAGCAGGCCCTCTCTCCCATAATTGGCAGTGAGGCAGAACGTTTTGCTAGAACCTTCCTAGAGCATCAAGGTCTGACGTTTGTGTTGCAAAATTATCGCTGTCGCACTGGTGAAATAGACTTAATTATGCAAGATGGTGATGAATTGGTGTTTGTCGAAGTAAAATACCGAAGTAAGAGTCAACATGGCTCTGCAATAGAGTTTTTTCATAAGAGTAAAAAGCGTAAGTTTGAATCGGCTGTGATGCACTATATGCAAGAAAATGGCTACAACCCAAGCATTATCCCACATAGAATTGATTTAGTGGCCATCGAGGGTAATGGCAAGCAACAGCAAGACATCAATTGGTTAAAAAGTGTTTAATCGAAGTGCAGCAATCTTAAAAACAATTTACTTAGGAGTATTATGTTAGAAAGCATTAAGGCCAATTTTACTGAAAGTATTCAAATCAAAATTGCCTCAATTGAGTTATTACCTGAGCCTATTTCTAACGCCACTTATATGATGGTTAACGCACTGATTAATGGCAATAAAATATTATGTTGCGGCAACGGAGGCTCGGCGGTGATTGCCCAGCATTTTTCATCTTTGTTGTTGAATAAATTTGAGCGTGAAAGACCCAGCCTTCCTGCATTAGCCCTGACCGCCGATGGCGCCACATTATCGTCAATAGCCAACGATTTTTCATTTGAAGAGGTATATTCAAAACAAGTGAGCGCTTTAGGCCAAGCAGGCGACATCCTATTTGTCATATCCACCAGTGGTAATTCACATAACGTGATCAAAGCAATGGAAGCGGCGCTTAGCCGTGACATGACGATTGTGGCCTTAACCGGTATGGACGGAGGTAAGATGGAGGGATTAGTCAGCCAACATGACGTAGAAATCCGGGTACCTTCGAATCGTACGGCACGTATTCAAGAAGTGCATTATTTAGTAGTTCACAGTCTGTGTGAGGGGATAGACAATTGTTTGTTCCCTGAAAATTTTCAGGAGTAATACATGTTGAAATCAAAAAATAGTTATCTACCATTAGTACTCTCAGCAACCTTATTATTACAAGGCTGCGCGGGATTAATCATCGGTGCTGGTGTAGGTGCTGCGTCTGTAGCCCATGATAGACGCACAATAGGCACCCAAGTTGACGATACAACAACGGCGGGTCGCATATCAAATGCCTTGTCAAAAAACATGGCCATACAAGAACAAACTAATATCACAATTCAAGTATTTAATGGCACTGCTCTATTAGTAGGCCAAGCGCCCACACAGTCACTGATCCAACAAGCAGAGCAACTAGCTTCATCAGTACAAAATATCAAAAAACTTCACAATCAAATTCGCTTAGGCTCACCTATACCTGCAAGCGTAGTGGCGAATGATGCGTGGTTAGTATCAAAAGTAAAAGCCAAACTGATTGCAGATAAACGCATAGACGGCCTGCACATTGAGATAGAAGTCGAAAATGGCGAAGTATTTTTAATGGGATTGGTCAGTGAACGAGAATCGAATATTGCAGTAGATATCACTCGCAATATTGATGGTGTTAAACAAGTGATTAAGGCGTTTGAATATACTTAAGTTTCAACGAAATGATGCATTTACTCGTGTAAATAAAAAAAGCGCCAAAGGCGCTTTTTTTAGGCTGACTATTTTTAGTTTGGCTACTTCACAACCGTTAATGTGGGTTTACCCTTTTTGGGTTTTTGATCGGTCTCATGTGCCACTGGTTGCTCTTCTACTTCACCAGAACCAATGTTTTCTTCAACGGTAAATACCGTGCCGGCACCATTTTCTTTGGCGTAAATTGCAAGTACTGATGGACAAGGGACCACAATATTCCTTGGCACACCACCAAAACGCGCATTAAATGTGATGTCGCTCAAACCTAACTGTAAATTACCAGTAGATGAGGGTGACACATTGAGCACTATTTGGCCGTCTTGAACAAACTCCTGCGGCACTTGGGTACCAGCAAAGTGTGCATCGACCACTATATAAGGAGTGAGATTGTTATCCACAATCCACTCGTAAAATGCGCGTAATAAGTATGGTTGATTAGGTGTCATATCACTTTTACCCGTTACAGTGGGTTGTGTATTTCACGTTCTTGATCCGTCAATGACGCGATGAAAGAAGGTCTTTCAAAAATACGTTTCATATAAGCTTTCACATCTTTACTACCAGTACCCGTTAACTCGATACCCAAGGCAGGTAGACGCCACAATAATGGAGCTAAGTAACAATCTACTAAGCTGAATTCTTCACTCATAAAATAAGGTGTTTCAGCAAATAAAGGGGCTAAGGATAAAAACGCTTCACGTAATTCGTTACGTGTTGCTTCCAAATCGCCTTTCTTAGCCATTATCTTTTCAGCTAACACGTACCAATCATTTTGAATACGATGCATGGTCAATCGACTTTGACCACGAGAAACGGGATAAACAGGCATAAGTGGTGGATGCGGGAAACGTTCGTCCAAATATTCCATGATGATATGTGAGTTATATAAAACCAATTCTCTATCAATTAGAGTAGGCACAGTACCATAGGGATTTAGTTCAAGAAGATCTTCTGGTAACTCATTCGGGACAGTAAAACTGATTTCTACGCCTACACCTTTCTCGGCTAACACTATACGTGCTTGGTGGCTGTATATATCTATCGTGTCTGAAAACAACGTCATGATTGAACGTTTATTGGCGGCTACAGCCATTTATATATCTCCTAAATATCATACATAAGCGCATAGTGTCTAAGATAGCGCCTTGGACATCTATGCTTTGTTCTTTTATTAGCAATCAGCTAATTAAAAACGGAAAAGAAAGGGGCATATACGTTATATATTGCCCCTTCCAAAAATTTTGCGGATTATACACTAGATTCAATTAGAAAGTGTTATGAATTAGTGTACGTCCCTCCAATAATCTTTCTTCAATAAATACACTAACACTAGTAGTACCAATAGAAATATCATCACCCAACGGCCAATCTCTTCTGATTGTAAGCGTGAGGGTTCACCGATATAAACTAAATAATTAACTAAATCTAACACTGCTGTGTCGTACTCGGCGGCACTTAGTTCACCACTACCATCAGCCTTGATCCCAACATAACGGTCAACCATTTCGCCGTCTACCAGCATTTTTTCTGAGGTTTTCCTTGGTACACCTTGAAGCTCTTCCAATGCATGGGGCATTCCCACGTCTGGAAACACTAAGTTATTGACACCAAACGTAGTACTTTCGTCAGCGTAAAAGCTTCTTAGGTAAGTATAAATCCAATCTGCACCACGAACACGAGCTACCAAAGTCAAATCTGGAGGTGGCGCACCGAACCATTTAGCGCCAGATTCAGTTGGCATAGCATTTTTAATATGTTCGCCTGGCTTTTCGCCGGTAAACTGCAAATTTTCGCTCCCAAGCTCAAGTGGAATACCTAAATCGTCAAAAGTTCGTTGGTAGCGCTGATATTGTGTTTGATGACAACCTAAACAGTAATTCATAAACAACTGTGCGCCAGTTTGCAAAGACGCTTTATCGGTTAAGTCATACTCTGCTTTATCAAGGTGTACATTGCCACCAGCAGCCATTACGCTCATGGGTAACAACAAGGACAATACAAAAATTATCTTTTTCATTCTGTGATCCTCGCTGGCACAGGCTTGGTGCGTTCATTTTTGCTATATATAAATAACAATACAAAGAAACCAAAATACATGATGGTCAATATTTGAGATGCGGTGATTTTCCAAGCTTCTTGAGGTGTACCACCTAAATAACCTAAGAAAATAAATACACCAGCAAAAGTCAGTAGATTCCATCTATGTAAACCACAACGATAGCGCCAAGATTTCACTTTACCTCTGTCAATCCAAGGAAGTAGAGCTAAGAAAATAATGGCCGAGAACATCGCAATTACACCGCCTAACTTGTGCGGTACCGCTTTCAAAATTGCATAGAAAGGCGTGAAATACCATACAGGGAAGATGTGTTCTGGTGTTTTCAATGGGTTAGCAATTTCAAAATTTGGATGCTCAAGGAAGTACCCGCCCATCTCTGGGTTAAAGAACATGATGTAACAAAACGCCAACAGGAAGAAAGCGAAACCCACAAGATCTTTCAGCACTATATGCGGAAAGAACGGCACAATATCGTCAACGATGTCGTATTTATCCGTATAGTATTCATGGATTTTGTAGTTAGTTTTTTCGTCTTCTTTAAGGGAACCTTTCTTACGCTTAACGTCGGTTCCATCTGGGTTATTAGAGCCCACTTCATGTAGTGCTACTATGTGTAAGAACACTAAAATCACAATAACTAAGGGTAGCGCAATAACGTGTAGAGCAAAGAAGCGATTAAGTGTCGCCCCAGATATAACATAATCACCTTGGATCCAAATCACTAAATCGGGACCAATCACTGGGATTGCACTGAACAGAGAAACAATAACTTGTGCACCCCAGTAGGACATTTGTCCCCAAGGAAGTACGTACCCCATAAAGGCTTCAGCCATTAGGGCTAAATAGATAAACATACCGAACAACCACAATAACTCACGAGGTTTTTGATACGACCCGTAAATCATGCCTCTGAACATATGTAAGTAGACAACGATAAAGAATGCTGATGCCCCTGTGCTATGCATGTAACGCAGAATATAGCCGTACTCAACATCACGCATAATATATTCAACTGAAGCAAATGCTTCTTCAGCGGTAGGCGTAAAGCTCATCGTTAACCATATGCCAGTGACGATTTGGTTAACTAAGACTATGGTCGCTAAAAACCCAAACATGTACCAAAAGTTCATGTTGCGTGGGGCAGGATATTGAATTGCGTGCATATTAGCTACGCGCATTATGGGAAGACGATACTCAACCCAGTCCATTAAATTTTTCCACATATTATGCTGCCCCTTCTTCGGAACCAATCAAAATAGTATTGTCGTCAATATACATGTAAGGCGGCACTACCAAATTCAAACCCGCTGGTACGTTTTCGAATACTCGACCAGACATATCAAACTTAGAACCGTGACAAGGACAGAAAAAGCCTTCTGGCACGCCTTCTACATACTCCGCAAAAGCACCATCTTTTAAATGCTGAGGAGAACATCCTAAATGCGTACAAATCCCTACCAATACTAGATATTCTTCTTTCAAAGAGCGATAAGCGTTTTTAGCAAAAGTAGGTTGCTGCTCTTCCTCGGAGTTAGGATCTTTTAACTGATCATCATGTGTCAGCAAGGACGCTAATAACTCAGGTGTTCGTCGAGCAATCCAAACGGGTTTGCTTCGCCAAATTACCCGAATCAACTGACCTGGTTCGATTTTACTTATATCAGCTTCGACATCGGCTCCAGCAGCTTTTGCTTTAATACTGGGGTTCCAGGATGCGATAAAAGGCACTGCAGCACCGACTACACCGACACCACCAACTACAGAAGTCGCGACCGTTAAAAATCGGCGTCTATTACTGTTGGTTGGTTGGTTTTCGGTTTCAGACGAATCATGCGCATCTAAAGATACATTGCTCATCCACTAATCTCCGAGGGTTAATTTGACTGACACTTCATATTTTGAATGATATATGACCACTATAAGACTCAAGAAATAAAATTTTTCTATTAACCGAAAATGATAAAAGAAAACCCACATAAAAGACAAGGAAATCGTCAATAAAATGAATAATTACTGATACTTAAGGTGTTTTTTAGAGAATTTTGCTGGGATGAGGTTTTTTTGTACAAAATGTAGCCAATAAAAAACCCAGCAAAAGCTGGGTTTTTTTAAATGTCTTTTGTAAAGAGACTGTCGCCTGACAATTAACGTTTTGAGAATTGAGGACGCTTACGTGCTTTATGAAGACCAACCTTCTTACGCTCAACTTTACGTGCATCACGAGTTACAAAGCCCGCTTTACGTAATGCTGGACGAAGGGTTTCGTCAAATTCCATCAAGGCACGTGTGATGCCGTGACGAATTGCACCCGCTTGACCACTAATACCACCACCGGCTACGGTGACGTAAAGGTCAAACTTTTCAGTCATCTCAACTAACTCTAGCGGTTGACGCACGATCATACGTGCAGTCTCACGACCAAAGAACACGTCAAGAGGACGTTGATTTACTACAATGTTGCCACTGCCAGCGCGTAGAAAAACACGAGCGGTAGAACTTTTGCGTCGGCCAGTGCCGTAATATTGATTATCTGCCATCTGTAATGCTCCTTAAAGGTCTAAGACTTGAGGCTGCTGAGCAGCATGAGTATGCTCAGGGCCAGCGAAGACTTTCATTTTGCGGAACATATCGCGTCCAAGTGGACCTTTAGGCAACATACCTTTAACCGCTTTTTCAATGATCATCTCTGGTTTGAAAGCTTGTAACTTCTCAAAGGTTGTATCTTTAAGACCGCCTGGATAACCAGAATGAGAATAATAAATCTTGCCCTTGGCTTTGTTGCCAGTAACAGTGACTTTCTCAGCGTTGATCACAACTATATAATCACCAGTGTCTACATGAGGTGTGAACTCTGGCTTATGCTTTCCGCGTAAACGGCTAGCAATCTCAGTCGCTAAACGACCAAGAGTTTTGTCTGCGGCGTCAACCACATACCATTCACGTTTTACCGTTTCTGGCTTTGCAACAAAAGTTTTCATTTAAAATTACCCGAAATATATAAATAATCGTTACATGATTTTGTGTTCGATATTTCACTACCGACTGCTACACAAAACCGCTAAAAATCAATACCTTGACCCCTTCGAGTCGTATGATTCATCCGCTTTCCCACAAGCGGGGGCAACTGGGCAGGGCGCGAATTATACAGATGTTAAGAGAAAACGCGAGGGTAAATTTTGAGCTTTTTGTAATTAACCCGCTTTTAATCGATATTCAACGCTTAGGCACCAAAAGGGCAGGATCTAACCTTTCTTTAAACCAATTAATTCGCCAATCTAAATGCGGGCCAGTCACACGTCCGGTAGCGCCAATTTCGGCGACCAAATCGCCTTGCTTAACTACTGTGCCCGATTTTACGTGGCCTTTACTTAAATGTAAAAATGTCGAAGACACGCCATGGCCATGATCGATGATCATGGTGCCGCCAGAGTAATACATATCAGGCACAAATAAGCTTACAAAACCATCGGCTGGTGCATATACGGCTGTGCCAGTTGGACCTGCTACATCTAATCCAAAATGTGGTCGTTTAGGGGTGCCATTAAATACTCGCTGACTGCCATACACCCCGCTAATCGGTCCGGCGGCTGGCCAAATAAAGTCTTGAATAAAGTCTGTTCGTTCATCGTTTAATGAACGAGCCTTAGCTATTTGCTGATTATCTAGGTTGATCCGCACACTCACATCTTTTGGAGGGCTGACGTATTTACTAGGAATGCCTTCAATTTTCTGAATATCGTATGTTCTTGCTTGAAGTTGCAAAGACCGCGTGTGTTCAATACCTTGATCATCTAACCACTTGAGTTGCTGCGTTAACTCCGCGTCACGCCCAAATCCAAATACAAAATACCCTTCTGGTGATATTTTTATTGGGGTTTTATTTAACCAAACTTGATAACCAACAGGCACTTGTCCGCGAATTAAACTACCTTGGGTCAATTCGCCTTTGAGCTTAATATCTTCAGCCACAGCCCCTAACGACAATACACAAAAAGCACATATGACGAGAAACTTAAGCAAAGGCTATTGCTCCTTTACCTACCCCTTCATAAGCCAAAACCTTGAAGTTACTGTTACTCTGTAAACGTTTATGTTCATCTGCCATATACTGCGCTAAACACTCTACTGTAGTATCTGTATCAATCATTTCTGATTCTGCTTTAGGGATCGCCAGTTCAAAACGGCCTTGTGAAGATTCATAGGCAAATACATGGTGTTGTTCAGCATTTTTATACAGCAACGAAAAAACGGTTTCGTTAATATCAACAATATCTTCATTTGAACCAATGTAAATATCACACCATCTCTTAGCCCAGTATTCTTGCCACTTAATACTTTCTATCTCATTTTCAAATACAACAACCTTAGAACGATGCCCATGGGCAATACGCTGACAATTGCCATCGTGTTTTTTAAGACCGTGGGTGTAGTGATAAAAAGGTGTGTTAATCACTTCTGCACGTAAATTGAGTTCGATACCAGCGACGTTTTCTGGCAAATGCGTAGCAATCACATCCTTAAGATAATCACTCACCGAAGGCATAGTGACATTTTGTGAATACACAAAGGCATAGGCTTCAGCAGGGCAGTTTAAATGGATAGATTTATTATCAGGACGAATAAAATCAACTTTTACACGGTCAGACTTTTCATCATGTTCAACACAACTGTATTGATGCTCAACCGGCACTAACAGTTTATGGTCGATGTACTCGTCGATCAGTTTTTTGAGTTGTTTTTTTACTTTACCAAAATCCAACACCATGCTTTCTTCATTCAAATCACCGCTTAGGATCACGTCTACTATCCAGCTTTCTCCGACCATGCCACGCTCTGGGCAAAGATAAGAAAAATCCATTACGGTCAAATCATTAACGAATAATTGCATAAAAAGTGTGTATGTCCTGTTTGGTAACTGTAAAAAGCGTTTATCGGTATATTATAAAGATAACGAGTCAGATGTCAGCTTTGTGATTTCAAAAGTTGATCTTTCAAGTTAGGTGGAATGCCTCTAATCATCAAAGTATCCGAACCGGCATCATAACTCACTCTGTCACCTAACAATTTGCGCTCAAAACTGAGTGATATACCACCTCCTTGACCGCTAAACTTTGCTAAGGTTTTTAACACACCTCGATCGGCTTGAAATTGTTCTTCTACTGGCAATTCTGCGCTTTGGTTAAATTCCTCAAAGCTAACATGATCACTGGGTAATTTTGCAGCCAGTTCTTGAATTTGGATATCCTCACCCAACTCCAGTTTTTCTTTGTAATAATTCGAAACCGTTTCTCGTGCTTGGTGTTTCTCTTGAGGATCTAATTGTTCAGCGGCCAAAAACGCATCCACAGTGGTTAACAACTGCTTATTTTGTTGCTTAATATCGACCAATTCTTCACAGCCAATAAAGTGCATAAAGAAATCAGACACTTTACGTCCCATGCGCCCTTTGATAAAGCTGATATAACGCATCTGTTCGGCCGTCACGGCTAATTGGGTCAAATCAATTCTGACCGCCAATTGCATTTTGGCTAAATCTAAATGATCACTACTGGTCAGCTCTAAATCACGGCTAATTTCAACATGTTGCTTAGTATTGATAATGGCAATCATCAAATAATCCGTGGCTAAAAACTGGTAATGACTAAAGACTACAAAACCGGTCTCGAGTGTGCCAGTATCGATTAAAGACTTTTTCAACAACTCACTGGCTTGAATACTAAATTCAACAAAATCGTTTTTTTCAGCTTGCATGTCTTCTAACAAGGTTTTAAATGACACGGCATGAGGAGCCAGAGCAGGCGTTTCTTGCTGATCTGAGTTTTCTTCATTGGCTGATGGCTCTTCATTGGCTGATGGCTCTCGACTAACACTGACTATCTCAGCGTTTTCTGTAACGAACGCGCCCACTCCTTTACCTGGCTTGGTATTAAAAGCGTGATTAATTTGGCCGGCCAAATTTTCAATTTCAGGGCTTACATCAAAACAATTCGCACGGGGAACCAGAGTTAGCTCCTGTTGTTGATTAACAGCTAACTGGTGTACAACAAAATGATGGATCAACGCACTCACATTTTTTCCTTAACAAAAATCAATTAAATTTAGTCGGTCACTTATAGCCGGTAATTACAGCGTATTGTCGTTTAGTATGTCTTCGAGATACAAAACACCAATACGCCCTCGTTAGTTTATTCGCATTTTATCTAGACCATTGTTATTATCGCCCAGATACATCGTGTTATTATTTCTGAGCCAAGCAACATGCCACAAAAATCCAAATACTCTGATAGTCAATTTGAAGCCATCATGCATGACATCATTATTGCTTTAGAGAAAAATCAAGCTAATCGAGATCTATCACTTATGGTGTTGGGTAATGTTGTCACTAATATTTTTCAACAACAAGTTCCAGAAAACCAGCGCCAACAAATGGCCGAACAGTTTACACAAGTGCTATTAAAAAGTATCAATGGAAAATAAAAAAAGGTCGACAGGTTAAATGATCCTAGCAGAAACACCACGCAGAAAATTAGTCACTCAATTAGTTAACTGGGGTCATTGGTTTGCGCTGCTTAATATTGTTATTGCAGTGACTATTGCTGCCATTTACATTCTTAATTCTCCAGCTCCTGGTTCAGCCCTTGGTACCTTTTACTTATTCACAAACTGGATAAGCCATATTGGTTTTCTGACATTTTTTGGCTTTGTAATCCTTATTCTACCCCTTTGTTACCTAGTTCCTAACGCCAAAGCGGTTAAAGCCTTGAGTTCAGTTTTAGCTGCTTTAGCCCTAGCCTTACTAGCTTTTGATGCATTACTGTATAACAAATATGGTGTACATCTTAGTCTTAACTCAGCCCATCTGATCCGCAACGAAACACAAACCGCCATCGCTCAGTTTGGTTGGCAACAGTGGGGATTTTTGCTGCTACTGTTTGTGGTTTGGTTATCATTTCAATTAATTGTTGCAAATGCATTATGGCAGCGTATCGGCAGATTACAGAAACGCAAATTAGGCTTACCTATTAGCAGCTTTTTTGTCATGTGTTTTGTTATCAGCCATGCTTTGCATGTTTGGGCCGATGCCCATCTGTATCAGCCCATAGTGCAGCAAGACAATATGTTTCCCTTATCCTATCCGGCTACCGCTAAAACCTTGATGGCCAGATATAGTTTGCTTGACATAGATGACTATCAGCAACGCAAAGCATTGCAGTTTAATCAAACCATTAAAGGTATTTCTTATCCGGTTGAGCCAGTTTATTGCACAGTAGATAGCAGCAAAAAAGTGTTGTTATTATCCTTAGTGAAAGGAGAAATGCCGGACGCCATAACGGGTTTATCCAAATTTGAGCACCATTACTTACTACAATCCTCAGTAAAAAATGGCATCACCACTGTTTTATACGGGCTACCCGAGTTGTATCACGGAGCTTTGCAAAACTACTCACCATTATTATTGCAGTTACCAAACTCCATGGGGCTGAGCGTGTCCTTGTATCTTGACAAAACTCATAATCAAGGACTTGCGCCTTATCAGCAAAATTGGCAACAATTCAAACAAAACGTGCTAAATAGTTCGAGTAACTTGTCTGTGGGTTTTGTCCAAACAGGGCAATTAGCTGAACTTTTAACAGGGGACGTATTAGCACAATATCAAGTAATAGTGACTAACCTCGTTGAACAAAACACTTTGAACAATGCATTATTTAGTAATATTAGCATCAATAAATCCATGGCTAGTTTAGAAGATATTGCTCCTAGCGCATTACATTTATTGGGCTGTACAGCCCAAGCCAAAGCATACAGCACCGGCAATACACTCACCCGGCAAAGCAACCTCAACTATATTGTCAGCACTCAAGGCAGCAAAGTGTTGTTGCTAACCGATGAACAAAGAATTGAGATAATGAGTAATGGCAATGTGCGAGTATTTGACATAAAAACAGGAGACGAAACCTTTAATCAAGTAGACACCAACCTGCTTAGCCAAGGCATTAAACATCTAAGTCGTTTTTCTGCTAAGCGCGCTCTATCAATAAACTAGGCATTAATACCAGTCCGCATACACAAGTGTGAAGCTGTGTTTAGTCCAAAATCAAGCTGACTTAGTAAACACACATATAGCAAAATCCGTAGTGAATTGTTGCAAGTTTTCCACTAACTTCTGCTTTTTATTAGCAGTTGCCGACCAGTAGTATGGAGTCATCATCAGCAGATTTTCTCGTTGTTGGGGTTCGGTGAGTTGCATAACAAAACTTACATTTAACTGCTGTGTTAGAACAAACCCTGCTGGTGTGACTTGTGCTTTTTTGTGCTCAGTAGGATTATCGTATAAAGCCTGCTTAAATTCGTATAAATGATTAGCAGCGGGGTCCACTGTTATCCAGATACCATTGGATTTTAAAACCCGATGAACTTCAATTTCACTGCTCGGTGCAAAGATTTGTAATACCGCGTCTTGACTGTTGCTCTCTAGTGGCAATTGAAAAGTGCTGGCCACAGCAAAATGGTTTTCAGGGTATTTTTTAGCCGCTTTTTGCACCGCAAATTTAGAAATATCTAATCCACTAAACTCAATGTGAATGTCAGTTTGGTTACAAAACTGGCGCACTTGATCCATGTAATAACCCTCACCGCAACCCGCATCAAAAAAATTCACCACAGTTTGCTCTGTCAGTGTTGCAAGGTGCTGATTAAAGATTTTAGAAATAGCATCTGCCAGAGGCTGATAGAATCCTTGATCTAAGAAAGCGCGGCGCCCATTGACCATTTGTTTATTGTCGCCTGGCTGTTTGCTGTTTTTATGTTGCACCAGTAACAAATTGACGTAGCCCTCCTTGGCTACGTCGTAATTATGGCCATTTTTACAACCCCAGACTGTATTATTTAGTACCAGCTCATTTGAGCAAGAAGGGCATTTCCATATAGACATAGACTATTAATAAACCTTATTAAGAAAACACTGAGGGACTAAAATTGTAACATCATCATAGACTCGCTGACCTCTTTGTTAGGACATAGTGATTCGATAAAAACATGTGTGCCGTGAATGGCCAATCAATGCGCAAGTCATCACACTTCTAAGTATTTCTTTTGGCCTATCGATGACGTGCAAATCGTCAGCTTATTTTACATATTGTTTGTACCTTGGTTAACTAAATATTTTATCTTGTTGTTTTATAATACAAAAAACTAAGTGGCCTTGTTAATGCAGTTTGCTGGTGTACCTTTAGTGAGTAGTCAGAAGTTTTAGGTACTTTTCTTACATTTTGACAAGGAGAAGACCTGTGATAATCACAAATGGTTTTAAACATACAAGAAGTATAGTTAGGCTGTTGTCGTCGATAACAGTTTCATTTTTATTGATATTCCCATCTATAGCAACTGCTGACTTAATCGATGCCTTTCAAAACGGTGGATTCGAAGGATATGTGGGTAACACAAACTCGTTTAACAATGGCACGCCTCCCGGTTGGACAACAACGGCTGGCACACCAGATGTATTCAACGCCAGTACCAACTTCGGCGACTTCATGTGGACTTCCAGCAGCACAGGAGGTGATTTTTTGCATGGGATAGGTTGGGATGGAAACGGCTATGTTGAGAGTGCTTTGCAAGTAGGCTTGGATGGTTTAGTTATTGGACAAGAGTATGAAATTTCTTTTGAGCAAACAATCAGCAATGGCTTCTGGCCAGAAGGTGATGGTTATTGGGAAATCATATTTGGTACAGAAAGTCATTCTTCCCAGATTATGGCTATGCCAGACCTAGGTACAGCGTCCGAATGGGTGTGGCAAACCTTTATTTTTACTGCTACTTATACAATACAAACCTTAGAAGTAGTGGCACATGGTGCCACAGATCTTCGAGCTGATTTGGGTATCGACAGTTTCTTTTTAGGGGATCCTGGCACTAATCCAGATAATCCAGACACACCTGCCACACCGATACCTGAGCCGTTTACCCTTACGTTACTTGCTCTAGGTGTACTTGGTGTTATTCGTAAACGAAAAGCTCGAACCTAAGCATTATCAGTTTAATTTAAACTAGTGTAAGGTTTGTCCATCCGTTAGATGGACAAACTTTTTTTTGTTTGCTACATATCTCAACGGAATCACTTTCAAAACTCGAATAAATATCGGAAGAAAATAATGCTAAAGATGTGCCTGCTAGTTTTTCTATTTTTAGTTTCTTTACAAAGCTACGCCAACCAATGCAAAAGTGACCAAGTAACATTACAAGTTTTGGGCTCTGGCGGTCCTGAACTAGACGATGGTAGAAGTTCCAGTGGTTATTTAGTTTGGTACAAAAATAAAGCCCGAGTATTGATAGATGCTGGTCCAGGCTCAAGTGTTGAATATGGGAGAAGTGGCGCAAAGTTTGCGGATTTACAAGGTATTCTGCTTACCCATTTACATGTTGATCATAGTGCCGACTTACCGGCCTATATTAAGGGCAGTTATTTTACATCAAGAAACACTAATCTTTCCCTATATGGCCCAGATGCAAACGATCTTATGCCATCCACTAGTGATTATCTGCAACGATTAATGGGCGACAAAGGAGCCTTTGCGTACCTCAATGATTATGTCAATAAACGCGCTGATGCTGACTTCAAGGTTATTGCAACAGATGTCCCATTGATAAAGGG